>Ga0310125_10000114_pt1 | contig 33056 bp, 35 predicted proteins | sample CB11b_Tmax_Bot8__FD_203508 | JGI IMG/M metagenome (GOLD analysis project Ga0310125, IMG submission 203508) | Marine microbial communities from Western Arctic Ocean, Canada - CB11b_Tmax_Bot8 | ecosystem: Environmental > Aquatic > Marine > Oceanic | place: Canada: Western Arctic Ocean | collected... | reverse complement strand
TGCGTATTCCGGGTGTCTAAGTCTCCACACACATAAATTCCTGGCGCGACCAGACACGGCCGTCGCCACCACGAAACCGGATCAAGTTCTGTGGTTCTGGCTGTGTTGCTGTCGTCGTTGCGAGACCAAGCCTTAGCTTGGTTGCCGTTTTCTTTTATTGACATACGTCACCTCTTTTTTGGTCTTTACAGAGATGTCGTTGCCAATCGCCAAAGTCTGCGAATAATGCGCGCAGTTTGTGCAGAAAATTCAGTCAAGCCAGTCCACTAGCTGAAATTCAGGGGTCTTTGAGCCGAAAGGGTCAACGACCTCGAGCTTCATAGAGCGACGCATCGCGTGTAGCACGATCAAAAGATCGTCGTAGCTTTGCGGCTGGAAGTTGGCGGCCTCCTCCGAAATCCACGTGTCGTCAACCCACCCCTGAAGAGACAGCGACACGCAAAGCGCTGCGCCGGCGAGCAGTCTCCGCTGACCCTTTTTCAGGCGACTCGGTTGTCCCCTTCCTTTGAGGTCACTCAAAGTCCATTGCAGGTAATGGCTGACGCTGAGTTGATGGTCGGATTCTTCGACGTCACCCCAGATTGACTCGTGCTCTTCATCTCGGGCTGCGCGGGCAGCGCCGTCAACCAGCTCTCTCAGCGTTTCGACACTCAATTCATTGAAGGTCTCGATGCACGACACAACGTGGAGCTGTGATTCGGGTTTAGGTTTGGTGTGAGCTACGAATCGGTATGCACAAGCGGCGACGTCAGGGACCGCGGCATGGACCCGCTGTGCTACAGCGTCGTGGGCCCCGTGCTCGTAAGCCAAATTGGCCTGCTCACGCCCGTGCATTAGACCTTCGAAAATTTCTTGCTCTTCGGGTTCGAACATGGCGCGTGCACAGCGAGCGATCCGGCTTATGGTTTCGTCGTTTTCTTCCGCGACGAGTTTTCCCAACGGATCTCGACTTGACAAGTAGCTGAGGCCATCTCCAAACGGATCCGAGTCGCCTCGTCTGCGCGCAATATCCACGGCTCTACGTCGTGCGACTGTTGTGATCCATCCGGCGCGATTACGGGGGTCTCTGCCAGCATCTATTTCGCTCAGGAGTTGTTTGAGAGCGCTGTTGGCAGCTTCTTCTGCATTTTCAGCGTCGCCGGGTCGTAGGCCCCATTGTTGGAATCTTTCGAAGATTCTTATCCGGGCGATTTCGAAGAGTGCCCGACATTCTTCATTCGACGGCGGCGTGAAGCTCATCATCTTCCTCCTTCATTCACTTTATGGGTTGTGGCCCGCTCCATGTTTTGGCTGTTGTGCAGTAGTTGCCGATGGCAAGTAATCGGAAGCCCATCAGCTCCCGCGTTCGCGGCGGCTTGCGTTTTCTGCTTCTTTCCGCCCTCCGAAAAAGTTGTCTTTATCGGTGTGACGTTGGCGTCGGGGTTTTGCCCGGAACTCGCTTGACGCCCTCGAAATCGAATAGAAGGCGTGATGGACGCTTTCACCGCTGGAGTCGTAGTTTTGGACGTTGCCGTCGACCAGTCCGATCTTATGGCCTTCGTCATAGGAATCTTGATTGGCCCCCATGAACACGAACGTCCAATCTTGATCGGTGCGATCGTGGATGAGTTCGAATATCTGTGACCGGGTGAAGTTTCGACTCGCATTCTCCAATCCGTCGGTGAACACGATCACTAACTGGTCCTCAATGGACTGGTTCTGTGACGCGCGGTCAACTATGCGCGCATCAGCACGAGCAATCACTTGTCCGATCGCGTCATACAACGGGGTTACCCCTCGAGGGCGATATAGATCGGAAGTCAACTCAGGAACCTGAGCGACCTCTTGCGCGTCGAAGATCACCTCGAACGGATCGTCGCCGTCGAACTGGATCGCGGTCAGCTGCGCTTTGCCAGGTTTGTTTCCCTGTTCGGTTAGGAACTGGTTGAAGCCACCAATTACATCTTCGGCGAGATGAGCCATAGACCCGGAACGATCGAGTAGGAACCAAATCTTGACCTGATCATCACCAACCGGTTTGCCAGGGTTTGCGGCTTTGAGGGCTTCGATGGCCTTTTTAAGCGCTGCGACATTGAATCCGGTCGGCGCGTTGTCTATCTGTTGTTGCAGGGCGTCTATCAACGTCTGCGGGGTTTGATTTGTCATTTGTGTTTCTCCTTTTTTTGAAAAGACTTGGGTTAGGCCAATTTCGTGGCTTGAAGAATGAAATCTGTGTGGCCAAGACCTGGGCCGTAGGCCAGGTCGTACAGGTCTTCGCGCTCTATGTCGGTTGGTAAGCCGTGCAGTAGCCAGCTCTTGATTGGGTCGTTCATTGCGACACTCCTTATGTGTTTACATACACGTCGCAAAAATCGGTTTGACCTGCGAGTAATCAATGATCGTTGGTGTCATGACCGGAACTTCACGAGCCCAGGAGCGCCAGACAAGGCGAAACAGCAACGAACTGCTACAACTACCGAACGGCGTTGTAACCAATAGTTACTGGGGTCTAAGTCGTGAAGGTGTGCGCAGGCTGAGCGTCCAACGGCGGTCTGAGATCAAAAGTTTTTGGTAAATATCACCGAAAAACAGACGTCGAAGAATCCCTTGATTTGTACACGAAAGACCTGGAACGTAAGCGGTGACTTTTGTAGGTCTGTTCTATTAGGTGTGGGCGTAGCCATAGGGCACCCCCCCACAGGGATCAGATATATTTGCGGTGATTCATATTTAGAGATGGAGATGAATATGCGTGTTGGCGTATTACAACTAGACGAAATACGACTTGGCTACGAATACAGCGAAGGCCAAGGAATCCCCATCGTCTTCCTCGGCGGCACAACCTCAACTACTGAAACATGGAAGCCAGTACTGGAGTTACTACAAACCAATCGACCTGTTTACCTAGTTGATCATCGCGGCCATGGCCGCTCGTCTCGAGTAGCCAACGGCGACTACGGAAAGTTTGTTGGCCAAGTTTCAGACACACGCCAATTCCTGGAAAACGTAAGCGGACCCAGCACCCTCGTAGGCCACTCACAAGGCGGCATCCAAGCCTTCTACACGGCAGGCACCAGCCCCGATCTTGTTACCGAACTGTACTTGGAAGACATAACACCCCACTTCGTTGCAAATAGTCGACATGTGGTCAGCCCATTCATCGCTGCATTGAAAAGCGTGGGCGGAGAACTCGAAAAGGCACTCGCAGCTCACGAAAAGGGACCTGAAATGGCAGCGCGAATCGCAGCAATTTCCCTTGGAGAGGGAATCACCTTCGGTGATGTCCGATCCGACGAGAGCCTACAAATCATGAGTGACGGGGTCCTTCAGATGGACCCAATGATCTTCAAAACCTTCTTCGAAGCTGACTCGGTGCCAGCCTTTGACTTCGACGAAACCATTCGAGGTGTGCGATGCCCGATACATGTAGCGCACGGCGACCCCGAACTCGGTGGCCTCGTCCTGGAAAGCGAACTCGATGATTTACGAGCCAAAGGATGCGAGGTGACGTCTACCCGCATTGAAGGAGTAGGACACAGTGTGCACACCGACGCTGTAGATCGATTCGTCTCTGACCTTGGAAGATTCCTGAAATCAAGCAGGTAAGTCGATATTGCACCTGCAGCGTGAAGTCGGACCACATTTACACATGTGGCCACGGCACTAGGGGCACCCCCACACGGGGTAGAGACGTCAAGGTTCAGTTGCGGCAGTACCCAGATTTTTTTGATCAACGGCTGCGACGCCCGGTGGTTCTGAACTGGGAGGTTTAAATTGGCTTCCACCAAGAAGCGTCCTGCAGACGGTCGATTACCGCTTCGCAGAGGCTTGTGTCCATGACCCCAGGTTGGTCTTCAACGGAGACAGAAGTTACGACTCCATCTTCGGTAACGAGAGCGTACCGTTGGCACATTGGTCCGATTCCGAAGCCGGGGGGACTTGGCATGTCCATGCCTAGAGCGCGCGCCAAGTCTCCTTCGCCATCTGGAATCATCATGACGTCGGGAGAACCGTGTGCTTTGTTGAAAGCCTCCATGACCCAAGGGTCGCGAACAGCGGTGCAGGCGATTCTTGATACCCCTCCGCCTGCCAGTTTTTGTGCGTTTTCAACGTAACCAGGAAGATGCACTTCCGAACAGCCGCGAGAAAAAGGAACAGGTGTAGCGAACAAGATGTTTCTACCGGTACCTAGTAGTGACCTCATGCGCACCCCCATAGGCGAGCCGTCTGGCCCCAGCATCGTGATCTCTACGTCAGGTATTTCATCTCCAACCTTGATCATTCGCTGGTCCTTTCAGCAGAATTGAAGCACGCGTTGAAACTTTAGACCGGTTTGTGACACACAAGTCAGGCGGAGTTTGCAACGCTGCTGTTCGCACCTAAGTCATCGAAGATTTCTTTCTCGAACCATTCGACGAATCTCGGATCTCGTGCTGGTTTCCACAGCTGCCAAACGGCGGGCCCGAGACGCATCTGCATGAGCCCCTCCACGGCTTGGACTCGCATATCGAGGTGGCTTTTGTCGATGAGTCCTCTGTCATGCATGTCCCACGTGTCGAAGATATCGACGAGCAGAGTGTTCATCCATAGTGTCACTCTCCACTGGTCATGGTCAGCCATGTCGTCGGCTTCCCAGTCTTTCGCCATAAACATCGAAAAATCGGTGTTTTGTGCAGACGATAGGTAGCGGTCGTACATTCGCTGGGTGAGGCTGTGACCGAATTGTGCCTTCGTCAATTGAAGTGCTTGCCTGGCTTCGGTGGCGATAAAGATGACGGTGAGCGAGAAAAGTATCGCTTCGATGATCTGAGCTAAATCTGATAGGTCTCCCATATTCATTTATCTCTCCGATGGCGGCTGTTATTGATTACGAACCGGCCCCCGCCTGGCTGCTCGTGCCCGAATCTTGTCTCATCGTTGGCCGCTCTGTCTCTTCGGTGTCTCTGTCGATTCTTGAATGGCTGTGAACCGGGCATGTGAAAGGTGGGGAGGGCTGGCTGCCGTCGAGAAGCGGGTTGAGATGCGGGCTGTGAGAGATGCTTGGTCGAATAAGTGGCCCGAATATCGCAGCACAGGCGACTACGCGATCTGCTGGTCAACGTTCTTCGGATCTGACACCGAGCAGTTGTTGGAGGTGTTACCTGCTGGCGCAGTCGATACGAGCGACTACTGCTATGGCTAGATAACTAAGCCGCGCCTGCGCTTATCTACACCTAGGGGCTCCAAGTCATATCGAAGGTGATCTAGGCGCCAAGATCTATATCTTCTGACCAACTAACAACCAGAGTTGGCCCGATTGTTGGTTTTTTCCACTTTGTAAAATTCGGCCGGTGGAGACAACGACCGATGTCACGTTTGCGGAGGTAAACCCGGTCTTAGCGCTTTCCGCGACAAGATCCATGTCTCTCATTGGTCCCCAAAAAGGCTCATGGTTGTTGTAGGTGTCCCAGTCAATCATTGACTGGGACAGATGATCTACGCCTTCGTATCCGGGGAAGTCCGCGTGAATCATGAGGCCCCCAGGCTTGAGTAGCCGATGGCATTCAGCGAACGTCCGGCGCAAAGCCTCGGGTGGGAGTTCATGCAGAACTATGTGACTAACGATCAGATCGAATTTCTCGTCGGGGAAGCTAGTGTCTTCACAATTCTGTTGCGAAAAATGAACCTTGGCACCTAGTGCCTCAGCTCGAGCATGTCCGTACCGGAGTACCGGAGCACCCAGATCTATGGCGTGAACTTCCGCCGCTGGAAAAGCTTGGGCATAAGGAAGGGTTGCGTGGCCAACCGTGCAACCCATATCCAAGATCTCCTTTGGGGAAAACGTCGGATGTTCGGCGAAAAGGTAGTTGTCGATGATGGAACGCCCGTAGTCATCGTTCAAGGCGCCCATCTGGCCCATTGCATAGAGATAGACGCCTCGATCATAAAGGGCGCCGACGGAAACGTCGTTGTCGCCGTATTCGCCGCGGTAACCGCCGGGCATGGCATGTATATCAACGTCCCACTGGTACCAGGGCAACTCAAGATCTGGGTCGAGAAGAAGCGACCCGCGTGGATCTTCGATCTTTGCTGCCTCACTCAATTCTGTTGCTTGTCTTTCGATGCAATCAGCAACCGTCGACCAAAGAAGATGTTGGCTCGTGCGGCGCAATGAACTCCACAGACGGTAGTACCCGATCTTGCTTAGAGACTGCCGAACCTCATGGCGATTTTGGGGTACTTGTCCGTGTTGTTTTTCCCATGCAGCAGCTGCTTGGTGTTCATATAACTCGCGAATCCCTGGCGTGACTCTGCCAGCAATATGGGTCTTGAGTGCCTGTACGAAGCGTCCTCGCGACCGTTCAAGATCGTTTTCCTTCGGGAGCATGGCGTGAGCTTGCTGCGTCATGATTCCTTTCTAAGTTCTGAAAAGGCCCGATCAACGACTTCTAAATATGATTCGGGAGATTCATCATTAACGATTTCTTCGCGCATCTCTTCCAAGACCCGAAAAACGCGAGCCACAAAGACTGTCGCATCTTCTAGCCGTTGTTGTTCATCAAGTTCACTGAGCTCGTATGTCCCTAGAAGGCCATCTTCAATAAGGCCCTTCTCGGCAAGAACTTTCTCTAAGGTTTGGATTCGCTCCGTAAGGGCCCAAACTTCTGCGGCTAGAGAGGTCACGACCTGCACCATCGAGTCTGACGCCCCGTCGTCATCAAAGTACGTCGGTCGTGAGCCCTTTGCCTTGGCCGGAAAAATGCGTCCGTCGTTGGGAGCAGCTGGGTTGGAAGAGCGCGCCCCCCTGACCTGAGCCATGCCAACCTCCAGACAGTTGCCGTAACCGCGTTGAGATATTACTCCACCTGATCTTGATCAGTTCTTCGGAAGTGCTCAGGGTTCGTCTGGCCGTCTAGATAGTTGCCGTTCCCGAAAACAGAAAGAACTTCCTAGGTCTTTTCTGTGCGGTGCTGTGCGTTACGCGAAACTACGCCCGGTGGGGTGCCACTCCTAAGGATTACGAACCTGGAGGTCAACATGTTGATCCAAGAAAAGTACGAATCAATGCGCATCGAAAAAAGCGATTCTGGGGTCACAGTGGTGACACTGAACCGCCCTGAACGTCTCAACGCTGTGAACGGAGTGATGCACAAGGAGCTAAGTACCTTTAGCAGAGACGCGGACTTAGACCGCGACACCAGGGTGGTGGTCCTAGCCGGCGAGGGCAGAGCTTTTTGTGCGGGAGGTGACTTCGGAGGAGATTCCCCAGGCGATGCGCCCACCGCGGAAGAAGCACGTCAAATCGTTGACCATTTACTTGAGATGCATAAACCGATCATCTCAGCTGTCCAGGGTTACGCCATGGGACTTGGTGCCACGGTTTCACTCTTATGTGATGTTGTTGTAGCGGGACCCACAAGCGTGTTTGCCGACACCCACGTCAAAATGGGAATAGGCGCTGGCGATGGCGGTGGGGTCATCTGGCCACTACTCATGGGAGTCAACAGAGCCAAATGGTTTTTGATGAGTGGCGATCGAGTCACCGGTCAAGACCTTTTCGATATGGGTCTCGTCAACTTCTTGGCTGAAGATGACCAAATTATGCAAACAGCCCTAGAAAAAGCGGAACAACTCGCGGCCGGGCCGCTAAAAGCCATCATGGCCTCGAAAGTGCCAGTCAATAACTACATGCGGTTCATGTCGAACATGATTTTGCCCCTCTCATTGAGCATGGAATACGCCACCATGAACACCAAAGACGCGAAAGAAGCGGTTAGCGCTTTCCAAGAAAAGCGCGAACCAAACTTCAGAGACAACTAAACAAGTTTGCAATCAGCCGATAAGAGCGGACCACTGCTTCACCGTTGAGTTCGGCGATGACGTCACGACCGGAATTATTCGTCGTGCCGAAACGTACTGTCGCCGCTAACTGACAGACTCGACGGAAACTGGTGGCACAACTGTTCACCAATCAAAGGAGCTAACCAATGGCTGGCACCGTTATACGTTCAAGAGCACTTGAGGATGCTCACCCGCACCCCGAGATGATTCGGTCCGGAGCGTTTTCTGCAGCGGTGAAGGCAGGCCCATTCCTGTACGTCTCTGGATGCATTGCCGGAGACCTGACAAAGGACATGGCAGGGCAAGCAAGAGAAGAATTTTCTTTCATCCAGCTAGTGGTAAAAGAAGCTGGCTATGCACTCACCGACGTCGTCAAGTTGCAAGCCTTCATCACTGATCCCACCAATTACCGGGCGTACAGCGCCGTTCGAAAAGAATTCTTTCCTGAAGACCCACCAGCGAGCACAGCGGTGGTGACGGGCCTGTTGATTCCCGAGGCCCTCATAGAGATCGATGTCGTCGCGTACAAGGTCAACGAGTAATCCAAGTTTTTGCAGAAGTAAACACTAATGACGCGCGGTGTCGTGGTGGGACAACATGCGCGGTGTCTGACGTAATAGGTTCGACCCAGCTACGCGCTGTTTGGGGGTTTCTCTGATAGTGCGGCCGATAGGAGGTCAGCAATGGAGTTCGGCGCAGTCTTTCCCACATGTGAGATCGGTAACGACCCGGCACAGATCCGTGCGTGGGCGCAGGCGGCAGAAGACCTTGGTTATCGATACATCGTGACTTATGACCACGTTCTTGGTGCCGACCACGCGGATAGAGAACCAAAGCTCACTGGCCCCTACACCCAGGACCATCCGTTCCACGAACCGTTTGTGCTCTTTGGGTTTTTGGCCGGGGTCACTAGTTCCATCGAGTTTGAGACCGCTGTGATTATTCTCCCTCAACGACAGACGGTGCTAGCAGCTAAGCAGGCAGCTGAGGTTGATCTGCTATCGGGAGGACGTTTGCGGCTAGGTGTAGGTACCGGCTGGAATCACGTCGAGTATGAATCTTTGGGAGTGCCGTGGGCGGGGCGGGGACGTTTGTTCGACGAACAGATTGAGATGATGCGTCGCCTCTGGACCGAGGAGATAGTCGACGTTGATACTTCCTACCACCGGATAGAAAGGGCCGGGATCGCTCCGCGACCGGAGCAGTCGATACCGGTGTGGCTGGGCGGATCGTCGGAAATTGCGATGCGTCGAGCGGCTCGGCTGGGTGACGGGTTCACCTTTGCGAGTGCTGGGAGTCGCACCATTGAGCTTGCCGATCGGTTGCGGGAGATGGTCTCTGAGGAGGGTCGGGAACCCTCAACTTTCCCGATCGAATTCAACATGCCCTATGGCCTAGGTCCAGAGAAGTGGGTTGGTCTGACAGATCAAGCTCGAAAGGCCTCAATCTCTCACTTATGCGTCAACACCATGAGTGTGACATCGGCCTGGTCAGGGACGCCCCCTTCAGGTCTTGAATCGGTAGATGACCACATCGCCGGTCTGGAACGGTTCATGACTGCCGTTGCCTGATTTCGCGCCTCAGGTAAGTAGCTCTGCCACTGCCCGTTCGACCTTGGTTCCTGTGAAGAAGTCAGGGGAATTCGCCGTCCAAAATCGCGCCGGATTGGCAAAGGTGAATTCACGAAAGTCGTCGCGGCTCATCACCTCTTCCTCGACTAGCTCCCAGGCGTGGGGCAAGACTCGATCCATGTGTATGACGTCGAAGTGCCCAATATCGGACGAAAACAACGCGTTAATCCGAGATCCGAAGGGGTTGACATCAGTGTTAAACGCGGTGGCGTTCATTCGGTCATCAGCCTCGCAGCCAAAGTAAAAGTTCGGAACAAACAGGTCTGCGATGTCTTCTTCCGTTTGGATACCGCAAGGGGCGTAATCGTCGAGCTCGTCCTGGCCTCCGTCATTGGTGGAAGCCGCACTATTGAGTGCCGCGAACAGCGCATTATCGAGATCCAACATGAGTTCAGCCATGTCGTCGGGACCGAATCGATGCGCGAGTTCGATCATTAGTTGATGGTCAAGGGTGGCAGGATCGTTGTACTCGAGTGCCGCTCGGTTGCGTTTTTCCCAATGTTCGATGAGGTCTACGAAGAGTTGACACGCCCACGCAGCACCCCCTTCAAGAAATCCCATCCGAATATCAGGGAAGCGGCGGGTTACGCCACCCAGGAACATGCTTTTACAGATCGCTTCTGCCGTGGAGGCAAAGTGTCCGATGTGGTTGTAGGTGAAATTGGTTGGGGACCGCCGAAGGGCATAGCCCCGACCTCCTGAATGAAAGGTGGGTGATACTCCGTATTCGATGCACGCCTGCCAGACCGGGTCATAGTCATAGGGGCTATCAATACCGAAGACGTCGTAGGTGACCGATCCAAGCCGATGCGCTTTGTGGTCGCCCACCTCAGCTGCTGGCACTGGTCGAGGGACCATTCCACTGAACAGGCACGCCTTCAAACCCAATTTTTCACGGATATAAACGATTTCGTCGATTGCTTCGTCGGGGGTGTGCATCGGTATGAGGGCCACGGGAGTCATGACGTCGGAGTAATCAGCAAAAAACTCGGCGCTGAAGATATTGAATGCGCGGCTGGCCGCTCTTCGAACTTCGTCATCAGCTTGCATCATGGTGGCGAACCCGCCTGTGGGATACATAACGCAAAAATCCAGACCGAATTCATCCATTCGTTCCGACAGCAGTTTTGGCATCATGGCTGTAGCCCGATCTCGGGTGTTCTTCATCGGAAGCATCCAAAACCCCGGATGTCCGTACCCCATGTGCGCCCGCCCGGTCGGTCCCATCTCTTGCAGTGGCACAATTTCTTGAGTGCCGGTGAAGCCCTCTAAGGCTTTCTCACCACCAATTTCGTACATGCGTCGTTGAACCATCGGTCCGAATTCGAGCCAGTGGGCATCCGAGTCGATTATCGGATGACTCAATTGACCGCGAATTTCAGCGGCGCTTGCTTTGCCAGCTTCCGGTTCAAAGGCATTCATGCGGCCCCTCCCAACTTGCAACTGTTTTGACACTAGTCAGATCGGCCCTATCAGGGCTTGGGATCCAAGATCGTCGGTCTATCTGCGCGCACCCTTACCTGTCGCACCCGCGGACTTCACGTGTCGTCGCAAAAATACGTCAGTCTGTAGACCCTGCTAGATTTCCGACTGAACATTTGTTTAGCAGGTGATCATTTAGATCACCTCCATGGGGGGAAAAATGAAGCAACGGATTTGGCGCTTATTGGCGCTGTTCGTGGTGTTTGCGATGGTCGCCGCGTCATGCGGCGGTAGCGACGACGACTCTGACTCATCTGATGCTGGCTCTTCTGAAGAAGAGACCGGTGGTGTCGCTTCTCAGGAAGACATTGAGAAAGCTTTAGAGGCTGACGAGGAGGAAGAAGAAGCTGAGGTGACGTTTGATCGATCAACGATCGAAGGCATCTGGGAAGAGGCCGCCCATAACCGCCAGTTAATGGTCAACAAGATCACAGCCAAGATGGAAGCCGGTGAATGGGGTGTCGGGGACGACAACGTTCTTCGCGGGCCCGCAGGTTTTGAAATTGACCTCAACGATTGCCCAGATGATTGGTCAAATAACTCGGGCATAACTGACACCGAAATTCGGATCGGTCACACAACTGCGATGTCTGGCAACCTGGCCGCATACGGAAACCTTGGTGTGGGTTGGGGCGCCTACCTGCAAGCGGTCAACGATGCTGGTGGCATAGCTGGTAGAGACCTCGTGCTGTTGGTCAAAGACGACGGCTACGTTGCGGCTCAAACCATTGAGTTCATTGACGAGTTGATCGAGTCGGAGAATGTTTTCGCCTTGTTGACTCTTGGTTCGCCTAACACGTTGGCGGTCTACGACAAGATCAACGCTGAGTGCATCCCACATCCATTCGTGATGACTGGCCACCCGGCCTGGGGCGACCCGGAGAACCATCCGTGGACTAGCGGCCTACACATGTCGTACTCCACCGAAGCGGTGCTTTGGGGTACCTGGATTAAGAACAACCTTGCCGACCAGCTTCCCGTAAAGGTCGCAGGTCTGGTCATGGACAACGACTTCGGTCTCGCATATGAGATCGGCTTCGAGCTGTACGCCGAGGGGAACCCGGACGTGGTCAGTGAGTACCTCCCGGTAAGGCACGATCCAGCGGCACCAACGCTGACTAACGAGGTCACTACCATCGCCGCGTTTGATCCGGATGTGTTTATCTCCATGACTGCCGGTAACCCATGTGTTCTGGCCATTCAGGAAGTCGAGGCTGCTGGTTTGCTCAACACGCTAGATGCGGCATTCACTCCGTCGGTGTGTAAAGCGATCGCCGCGTATATGAAGCCAGCAGGCATGGCCGCACATGATTGGTATGTCGTGGGTGGCGGCAATAAGGACTCCACTGACCCCAAGCATGCTGATGAGCCGTTCATTTCCTTTATTAACGGCATGCTCGAAGATCAAGGGCTTGATCCCGCAATTTCGCTGTACGCGGCTGGCGTGAGCTACGGCTACCCGCATACTGAAATGTTGCGAGTGGCTGCTTCGTTGCCTGGAGGCCTGACTCGGACCAACTTCATCCTTGCTGTCAGAAATATCGCCATCTATCACCCGCAGATTCTCGATGGGATCAAAACGGGTTTGAATGGTTCTGCTGACGCCTACTTCGTGGAAGGTTCTGACTTCAGTCAGTTCGATGCTGAAGTGCAGACATGGACCCAGGTTGGCGACATATTGGACTTGAACGGTGGTACACCTAACTGCCGTTGGGACAAGGACAACGGTGGCTGTCGCTAATTTGACCTAGCGAAACAGAATCAACTTGATGGGGCGGAGCCGGCAGGCTCCGCCCCATTTCGTTTTCTAGTTAATTCCCACAACCCCGACTTGTTTAAGTAGGTGTGGGCAGATGCTGCTGACGCGCCGCTTCCCACGTCGCTTCGTCATCGAGGGCTACGACATGTTCATCGCCGTACCGTGGGGTGAACTTGATGCGGTCGTGTAGCAGGGTGACTCTGCCATCATCGGTGAGTCGCGTGGAGAATCGTTTTTCGGTCCAGGACAATCCGGGAGTTGCGCGTAGGTAGTCGTTCGCGTGGCTGAGGTCGGCTAGTTCGCAACTATGAGGAGCGAAATGGTAGTCAGCGCGCCAGTAAGGCTTGCCATCGACGTGCCGTTCGGATTCGAGTTGGCGACGCCCGTCGTGTCTCTTGGTCAACCGGAAACGTCGACCAGCAGCAACGTCATTGACGGCAACTTCGCTGTTGAGGCGTATGGGACGGGTGAACGATTCCCCGAACCCGACGTCGACTAGCCAGGGTTCGTCAAGATCGACCCGGAGGCAGAGGTGGTCTTCCATTGGTGACGGTGTGCCCGTCATTACCACCTGGGCACTCATCCGAGTTATTTGGAAGTTCAGCGCTTCGAGTAGCGCGGCGAAAACTCCGTTCAACACGAAGCACCAGCCACCACGACCCTCAAGTACTGCCGGCAGAGACCAGTCGAGCGATGTGGTCACCGGTAGGTGGTCGTATACGTCGATGTTGGTGAACGGCACGGTGGTGAGGTGCGCATATTGAAGCGCGGCTAGGCCATCGTGATCCAACGTCACAGCGGAAGGTTCCACTCCAATTCGCTCAAGGTACAGAGCGACATGTTCGTCTGTGAGTCCCTTGATCATTGGGGAAGCTTATGTTGGGGTGGGAGATCGAAAACGGTGAGGGAGGAGGAATGAGCGACGGCGTGAGAGGCCGTAGAGCTTGGACGCGTTCCGATCCAGACCGCAAAAATGAGTCTCAACGAGATTGTTTCGCTGTAATACGGGGCGACGTTGCCGGTGCATAAGAAAGATGAGGTATGCGATTGCCTTCGCTCACTTTGCCTCAGGTGAAGGCAATGGGAGGTACGCGGTACCCACCAAGGAGAGTCTCCAAGTAGCGCGCGAATTCCAAAGTGGTGCGGTCACCGAGGTACGGACCTACCACCTGAATGCCTACGGGTCGCCCGTCATCTGTCCATCCAACGGGAACAACGGTGGAAGGAAGGTACACGTAGCCGAACTGAGATGTCCAAATTATGAGATCTGAGTAGGGGCGTGTTGTTCCGTCAACAGTCAAAGTGCGGGTGTACAGGTTTCCTTCGTGTTGATGTTCGAAGGCTGGCACGAAGGCAACAGGTGCCAACAACACGTCAAAGTCATTAAAAAAATGGGCCCATAGGCGGCGGTTGTTGTCGCGTGCCTCGGTGAGTAACAGCCAATCTCGGTGCGACATGGTGGAGGACTGGGCTCGCATACGCATTGTCGGGCTTACAGAGGAATCAGCCCCAAGTTCTTGCAACGCAGCGATCTCTTCTCCGGTGCGCCCAGGTGATGTTGCAGCTGAAATCAACGCTTGTCCGACGGAGCGCACATCATTGAACGGCACCCCCGGCCGTGCTGAGCGGTCAATAGAAATGCCATCGGATTCCATCGCTGCCACCGCATCATCCAACACACCCGACACCGCATTGCTGACAGGACAATCAGGGTCGTCGAGCCAAGCAGCAACCCTAAGTTCCTTAGCGGTGCCCCTGGCATTGGGTAGTTCTAATCTCCAACCGCTGCTGGCATCGTTACGCGGCCCCCGAATGACGTCGAACAACAACTCCAGATCGCCGACAGTGCGAGCGAGCGGACCGAAAACGTTGACATCAGCTTCGCTGAGACCATAAGAAACATGATCGATGTAACCAATTTGTGACACCACCCCAAAGCTCGGCTTATGACCACAAACCCCGGCGAAATGAGCAGGTAGACGAACTGATCCACCGATATCGGTTCCAATATCCAAGGCAGTCAGCCCCGACGCGATCGCCGCTGACGCGCCACCGGACGAACCCCCGGGACCGCAGTCCAATTTCCAAGGGTTGTTTGTCGTGCCGAAAATCTCGTTGAATGCCTGCACGTCGCCGGACCAACGGGGGAGATTCGTTTTCCCAAAAATCACTGCACCAGCGTCCCTGACCTTGGTTACCACCTCAGCGTCACGTTCAGGTACGTGATGCTCTAGCTCAATGGCCCCTCCCGTCGAACGAACTCCCGCGACTGCTATTGCGTCCTTAATGGTCATCGGCAAACCATCAAGTTCACCGACCGCTTTGCCATCGAGGCGGCGCTGATCGGACGCTTTCGCTGAGGCCACGGCTCGGTCAATATCGAGCGTCACAATGGCGTTGATTTTGGGATGCAGCGCGTCGTTTCGTTCCACGAAGTGTTCGAGTAGTTCAACGCTCGAAATCTCGCGCTCAGCGAGCATCCTTAATAACTCGCGTGCAGATCGAAGACCCAAAATGTGCGACTCAGCATCAGCGGACATGAAAGGAACCTACCTTCAGAGGATCATTGGATGCTGTGATGCCGTTGTGTGAAATGATGCTCACTCTGGGATCGGAGATAACTATGACTATCCAATTGCGACGCTATGAGGTTGAAGCCGGCGGGTTACAGCGCCTCGCTGCTTGGTTCCCCACCATTGCAGCTGTGCGCGATAAATACGGATTCAAAATCGAATTCGCTTACGCGGACACTGAAAACAGCGAATTCGTCTGGGCCGTGAGCTATCCCGGCGACATTGAAGCTTTCGAATCAGCCCTCGCGGTATATAACGAATCTCCCGAACGCGCTGATGCCTTCGACGGCTTTAGCTCACCTGTCGCTCAGATGCACCTGAGCTACATAACACCCGCTGCAGATCTGGGATGAGAACAAGATCAACGACCGACGAGGACTAACAGTGACTAATACCTACGAGAACATCGAGTTCGAATCAGAAGGCGCGACGCTGCGAGGAAGACTCCATAAGTCCGCAACCCCTGAAGCAACGTTGATCGTCATGGCGCACGGATTTTCGGCAACTGCGCACATGTCGATCAACGCTTTTGCGGGTCACCTCGCCGCGGCGGGTCATCACGTTTTTGCCTACGATCACCGTAACTTTGGAACTAGCGACGGCGAACCGCGATTCGCTGTCGACCAGTGGTGTCAAATTCGTGGCTACAGCGACGCCATCACTCACATACTGAACGTTGCAGGAGTGACAACTGAGCGAGTTGTCGTATGGGGCGAAAGCATGGGCGGCGCAACCGTGCAATTCGTCGCGGCATTCGACTCGAGAGTCACAGGTGTTATCGCCCACACCCCAGGGTGCGGAGAACAATATGTTGAGCCCGCCGCGGACTCGAGCGACTTCGCCGCGATGAAGGCTTACTGGGAGGAAGGCGACCTAAGCGACGAACCAGCTGCCACCGTCGCGGTCCGTTTTGCTGATCTACCTACCTCAGAAGCTCCCGTCATACTTAACTTTGATGCTGCCCGTGACTATGCCCAAACGTACGGCGAGCGCGCGGAATCATTGTGGTCAAACGACGTTGACATCATCGTACGCAAAGCCCCTGAACTCTCGGTGCCCGTAGCCGCCGCCCAACTCACCGTCCCAACGCTGTTCATTGTTGCATCAGATGACGAAGTTGCACCAGCGTCCCCAGCAGTTGCCCGAGAATGCTTTGACAGTATCGCCGCGGCGAAAGTTTGGGAAAATATTGACGGAGGACATTTTGGGTTGCTTTATGAGGACTCCGACCTATTCCACAAAGTGATTGACGTGGATCTCGCATTTCTTGGCGAACACCTGTAGCCCATGGAAAGTCCTTCTCCCCGGACGACGCTAAGCGGCAACAACCAAACAAACAGTCGTGGTGAGGCGAATTGGCAAAAGCGTTGGAAGGCCCTGCTTCTGTTGTCAGCTCTGTTGCTCGGATCAGCGTGTAGTAACGCTGGGCAATGGAATGAGTCACATAAAGCAAACTTTTTGCGAGCCTGCCGAAGAGAGGCGGGTTACGAAAAACAAGATCTGTGCACCCCGCTAGCCACTGAGATCGACATAAAAATCAAAGAAGGCGGATCTAAAACGTGTCTTCTGTTCGCAGCTAATGAAATCGCAGTAGCCGCAGAACCCGAACAACGCGAACAAGCGCGAGAGAAGTTCGATAACTGCTAAAGGTCGCGGCCCATGTTTTGTGCGACGCGAACCCCGCTTCGCGGGCCACACTGTGTCATGGACATGGGAATTGGGCTTTGGTGTCTTCAATCGACTGCCACAAACCCTCGATCGTTTGAACAGGCTTACCAAGAACTCGTCGAAGACGCCCGCTTAGCTGAGAACAACGGCATTCATAGTCTTTGGTTGTCAGAACATCACGCCTATTACGACGGGTACTGCCCGGCGTTGCTGCCCGCAGCGTCCGCAGCGCTCGCAGCTACCGAACATTTAGAAGTCGGTACCGGAGTCCTGTTACTGCCACTTCACGAACCGAACCGGGTGGCGAACGCCGTCAATCTCCTCGACGCGCAATCACAAGGCCGATTCCATCTGGGGGTCGGCATGGGCTACCGGCCCATCGAATTTACGATGAAAGATGAACTCATCAGTAACCGCCTTCAACTGATGAACTCTGGTCTCGACGCGCTCCAGACCACGGTGAGCGCCCCGACATGGGTGGGAGTCAGCAGCGAAAAAGCGGCGCGGCGGGCCGGACGACGCGGCCTCGGATTGTTTATCTCGGGCGCGTTTTCGCGAGACGTCGTGAATGGCCTCATCGCAGCTCACCGCACAGAATGGGAAACATCAGGTTCGCCGGGCGGAACACCACCTCCGATAGGGCTTCTTCGTAACCTGTGGATTGTCGATACCGAAACCGAAAGGCGTAAAGCCCTTGAATGGGTGCGTTCCAGCTACTTGGTTTATGCAGGCCTTGGCTGGGGTGCAGACAAAACAGGGGTTGACTTCGTCAGCCAAATCGAAGCGTCAATGGACGAAGTTGAGCGTTCGGCCAAAGTCGGGTCGGCGGAAGAGATCGCGGAGGACCTCGATGGCTACGACGTCGACCTAGTGGTCTGTCGTGTCGGATACGACCAGCCCCCTCGCACAGCGCTAGTAGAAGTTATTGAGCGCATCGGGCAAGAGCTTTTGCCTCTGGTCCAAGAACTCGGGGTGCAACGGTGAGACTTGTTTTAGATCTCCGAAAAGTTAGCAGCCACAGTGAACGCCGCCGGCTGGCTAGCGAGGCAGATCAGCACGGTATTTGGGGGACAGTTGTCACCGGACCACCAGGCGCCGAATGTGTCGAAGCTGCTGCCATCGCAGCGGTCACTAGCAATCTCAGCATCATCGTTGACGTGGACGGTGATGCTGCGCATCCGACAACGTTGGCTGAAGAAGTTGCTGTACTCGATCAGATCTCGCGGCGGCGCGCAGCATTAATATTTCGGGGTCAGACAACCACGAAACTCTCTGTCGTGGCTTTACTTAGCGGGCTTTCATCAAATGGAGTGATTCTTTCACCGCCACCCGCGCAAACTTCGGTGCCGGTGTTCGCCCCCGAGGACATGCCAGAAGTGGACCTTGAAGGAGACCTGCAAAACAGCGCCGCGATTATCGACCAATACCGCGACGCCAACACACCGTTCCTTATCGTCTCATGGGATAGACCTATCAAAGAACTCGCACGTCATCTTGTTGGCAGAGCCGCGTCACCAGATTTTCCGCAAATGGTCGCTGATCTTGCGGACGAAATCGATCCGATTGAGTGATCAAATCCCATCGACACAGATAGCTTGCAGCGGCGTGCATGCTCGGCTTCAAAAAACTCGTTCGGTGGTCCTTAGCGGTGTAGCCGTCGTATTACTGATGGCCTGCGCGCCTTCTGAGCCAATGCAGGCTGACCAGACGACACCTACCAACACCACCCAACGGTCGGCTGTGAACACCACACAACCAGCGGTTTCCACAACCAGTACAACAACGCCTGACGCGGTGGCCAGTTCGACTGCACCGTCACTCACGTCAACCGCGCCAGAAACAACGACCACAACCTCGACGGTGCCACCGACCACCACGATGCTCGCCCCAACCGTCGCAATCACCACGAACGGCATCCCCGTGCGTGTATCAGAAATAACGAACGACGGATGGCTGATAATTGACCCCTGCGGTGATGTGAGAAGCGTGTCAACAGCAACCCCTGTGCGCGACATCAGAGTGATACTCGACCCCGGACATGGAGGAAAGGACCCGGGAGCGCGAGGCCCTACTGGCCTTAGCGAGAGCAGACTCAACCTCCAAGTAGCGCTTGAGGTCGCTGGACTACTTGAACAAAGAAAAATTTCCGCCATGTTGACCCGCGCTGGCGACTATTACATGTCGCTAGACGAGAGGGTCTTTCTCGGAGACGCCGTCAACGCTGACGTTTTCGTTTCGATACACCACAACGCGCCAACCGCCGCAAAATCAAACAAACCAGGCACCGAAGTGTTCGCTCAAACAGGAGACGACGGCTCAGCTCGTCTGGCTGGGCTGCTACACCAAGAGGTGTTTGAAGTACTTGACGCTATCGAAGGTATCCAATGGACATCTCGCTGGGACGCAGGAGCCCTCCGCGTCGTCAACTCTGACGGAGATGACGCTTACAGCCTCGTCCGCAAACCACAGACCACGAATGCTCTTCTCGAAGTTGCTTACCTCGCCAGCCCTTCAGAAGGCAAATTCCTCGCGACAGAGAACTACGTTCAGCTTGTTGCGCAGCCGATTGCCACAGCTATAGAAACATTTCTTACAACAGACGACCTCGGCACCCCGCTGATCGAGCGAGCTCGAGTGCACAACCCGACTGGTGGTCGGCGAACATGCCCGACTGTCGAACTCGAATGAAATTCATTCCTTTCAACGAAAAGTAACTAGCCGAGGTCTAAGTTGGGATGCAGCCACTATCAATAGGGGATCCCGTGGACACCGACCTTACTTATCTCGCATGGAGTGCCTTTCTTTGCAGTGTGCTTTGGTTGCCGTACGTCCTAGAGCGCATCCAAAGTCAAGGTCTTGGGAAGGTTTTGACCTACCCGGAAAACCCGCCAGCCCCTGCAGCATGGGCCCAACGAGCCCAGCGAGCACATCTCAACTTGGTGGAGAATCTGCCAGCTTTCGCGGCTCTAGTGATTATCGCCCACCTAACAGACGTCAACGCAGCCACAGGAGCTGGCATCTTCTTCTGGGCCCGTCTGGTGCACGCAGTAGTACACATTCTGGGTATCTCCTACATCCGCACCCTCGCCTTCGCCGCAAGCTGGGTCGGAATGCTCATTATCTTCTTCTCGCTCCTGTAACTGACAAAAGCTCCATAAGAACAAAGTCAACTGGTTGTGCCCCGACCGGGCACATCGATTTACTGATTATCGCTGGGTCCGCTAGTTCGATTCAACGGTTCGAGAAGAACTAGCGGGATCTCCCGATGGGTCTTCTCCTGGTATTCGGCGTAGCGGGCGTGCTTGTCGGAAACGATCGGCCAGAGCCTGTCTCGTTCTTGTGGGGAGGCGACCCGAGCGGCCATTGGGACATTCGGCGCGTCTTTCATAGAGACCGTGACCTGCGGGTTATCCCGTAAGTTCAGGAACCAAGCGGGATGGGAGTCGTCGCCGCCCTTAGATGCGACGATCACGATCCGTTCGCCTTCCCAGTGTGGTGAGGTGAGCATCACCGACTGGGGCTGGCCTGTCCTGCGACCGGTGGTGGTCAACTCCAGCACCGGCATGTCAAATGTTGTCCAGCCGAACCTTCCACCGCTGAGCCTCAGGAGGCCCTTGTGGACACCGTTCATCACCTTAAGGGATCTGTCACTCGGCATGGTCTGAGACTAGGGATGGTTCGAGTTCTTTGCTCTCAGATAACCATTTGAATGGCAGCTAGTGCAATATCGGTCAACCGCCACCAACAGTGATTGCGCCTCTCATCCCCGGATGGAGTGAACAGAAAAATTCGTACGTCCCAGGCTGAGAAATCTCGATAGTCGCAGCTCTACCACCACCAACTACTCCGCTATCAAATTCACCCGTTGGATTTTCAGGAGTGCCAGCCGTAACGCTGTGAGCCTCAGGGTCGGCGTTAAAAAAGGAAATCTTTCCAGGCACGGCCGCCTCCGCTACCTGATAGTCAAAGTCGGCGATCAGATTGGTGTTGCGCGCCGTTCGTGAGCCCAGAGACCCCTCGCTAACAGCTTCAGGGTCCGACAAAGGCCAAATAGAAGGGTTCCACATGGAGAAAGCTCCAAGTTGGTTGTCGTGTCCGGTGTCGGCCCAAGCATGGATCATCCACCCTTCGCTTGCATCACCTTGGGGACGGTCTAAAGGACCATCGTCCTCCCCAGAACACACCGAAGGCAGCACCGTCACGTCCTGTCCCCCAAGACGACACAAGTTGTAGTGAACATGCCAATTGTCTAATGGGCCGCTGAACCCTTCGAAATGATCGTCGCCAGCAAAAGCGAACGGCATATAGAACGCGGCACCAGCGATCTCTACTTCACCACCCTTCCATGCACCGTCTTTGCAGCGTCCCAGCGCGCCAAACGGGGGACTGGCGTCATTCGCTGATACGAACAAGAGAATTTCGGGTGCCGCGGGGTCAAATTTCCCGTCGATGACCAAGGGAAAGTTAGTGAAGTGCGACCCCATGTTCGGAGTTTGATTGCCATCGGGTCGATAACCCGCGGCACACGCATCGTTCACATCGCTGTATTGCTCCAACGCTCCTGCGACCTCACCTAGCTGCATCACCAGCTGACCCAGCTCAGAGCGGTTCATGTTGAGGGTTGAAGGTATCTCAGCTCCAGAGTCCGACAATGCTTTGAGATCTCCGAATGAACAAGGCAATTCAACTTTTTGACAGCGTGTCTGACTGCCCCTGGGACCCTCGATCAGTGCCGGAATAACTTGTTCGCCGCTTCGTGCGAACACATATCTGGTGTAACCAATTCGACCCATGGGAGTGTCAGGCATCACCGAAGGAGCAAAAGCGTCGGACGTGGGGGCGTTACTGGTGTGATCTAACTGCAAAGTGGGATCACCTGAAACTGCCAACAAGGAAACGCCACCCGATGTGGTGGTAGTTGACGGGTTAGCAGAAGTGACGGTTGTTGCTGATACGACTGTGGAATCGGTAGCGATGATCAACCCCGCACTTGTTTGGGTTGGATCTGCTTGTGTTGAAATTGGTGCGGCCCCGCCAGAACAACCGAGCACGAGGAGACATAGTGCCGTGATGGAAATTTTTCGAAACCACGGACGAGTCACCTGGGTATTGTGCAGCATCGATTCCCCTCCGGGCGTTCTAAGGAAACTGAATCTTTCGCAGTTCTTCAATTAGTCGGTCTTGCAGTTCTAGATGACAAACGGACAAGGTAACTGAAACCATTGATTTTTGACAGGAGGCGCCATGCGTAATCTTCACGAGAAAATGGCCATAGTCACGGGAGGCGGCACTGGCATGGGTCGCGAGTTAGTGCGACAACTTGCAGTAGCGGGATGCCACGTCGCAATGTGTGACGTCAGCCCAGACAACATGATGGAAACCGAACGGCTTGCTCTTTCGGAAACGACCGACGACGTACGAGTGACCTCGCACGTTTGCGATGTAGCAGACGAAGCGGACATGTTGGCGTTTCGTGACCAGGTTCAAGCTCGACACGAAGTTGAGCATGTCGATTTAGTGTTCAACAACGCTGGCATCGGAGGCGGCGGAAGTTTCGTGACCGATGAGGACCGAATGGCGTGGGAAAAAACTTTCGACGTCTGTTGGCGTGGGGTGTATCACGGATGCCGCGCATTTCTGCCGCTCCTCATTCGAAGCGAAGAGGGCCACATAGTGAACACCAGCAGCATCAACGGGTTTTGGGCCACTGTTGGACCTGACGTCCCTCACACGGCGTACTGTGCAGCGAAATTCGCGGTCAAAGGCTTTACCGAAGCCCTCAATATCGACCTTCGCCTTCACGCTCCCCATGTGATGGCACACGTTGTCATGCCCGGTCATATAGGAACTTCGATTGCTCTCAATAGCACCGCCGCTCATGGTGGCCCTGACCTCGAACGGATTCGAAAAACTCTGGCTGAACGAGGCACCGATGTGGACCAAATGAGTGACGCAGATCTGACCGAACTTGTTGTTTCGCGGGGCGAACGGTTTAGGGATGACGCCCCCACCACGGCAGCTGAAGCAGCTGCCATCATTCTTGATGGGGTCCGTGAGAAGAGATGGAGAATCCTTGTCGGTGACGACGCAATCGTGCTCGACGAACTTGTCCGTGAGGACCCTGAATTCGCGTACGAACCGGAGTTTCTGCAGCGAATTGTTGAACGCGGCCACCTCAATTATTTTGACTCCCGTTAAAAGGGAACGAAACGAACCGGTAACTTGCCGAACATGAAACTCACTGAGGGACCCAGGGTTAGGACCTCGCCTTTCTATGGCCGGTCGAAGGCCGCGGGGATGACGGTGGCATCGGTATACAACCGGATGGTTTTGCCCATAGCCACCGATGACCCAACCGCAGATTATGAGGCGTTAACTCAGAGGGTTTCGTTATGGGATGTGGGTTGTCAACGTCAAGTGCAGGTTCAAGGCCCCGACGCCCTCGAACTTTGTCAATACTTGAGTGCCCGCGACTTGTCACAACTCCGAATCGGCGCCGCCAAGTACGCGCCACTGTGCGATTATGACGGCCGCCTCATCAACGACCCCGTTGTACTAAGAGTTAATGAGGACACGGTGTGGTTCTCAGTCGCAGACTCGGACGTCCTTTTGTGGATACGCGCGATTAGCGGTGAACGCGGTGACGATGTCGAAGTAAGCGAACCAGATGTTTCTCCGTTAGCCGTTCAAGGTCCGAGCGCAACAGACACCGTCGCGGCTGTGTTCGGAGAATGGGTGCGTGAACTGAAGTTCTTCCATTTTCGACGGATCCACCATGAAGGTATTCCTCTGGTCGTGTGCCGGTCAGGTTGGAGTAAACAGGGCGGTTTCGAACTTTTCCTTGAAGACGGCAGCAAAGGAGACCAATTGTGGGATCTCATTTGGGCAGCCGGACAGCCCCATGGCATTCGAGTGGGTGCACCCAATAACGCCGAACGAATCGAAAATTTTCTTCTTGCCTGGGGCTCTGACACCGACGCCGAGAGCGACCCCTTCGAGGCCGCAATCGGTAGCTATATCGACCTGGGCGCAACTCACGACTTCGTGGGCAAAAATGCGTTGCTTGCCAAACGAGCCGAAGGGCCGACCCGGGAGTTAAAAGGTTTATTGATCGATGGGGAGCCCCTCGAGGCGAACCCAGAACCGGTGGGACTACAAACTCCCAACGGCTCCTACGCTGGTCAAACCCGAGCTGTTGTCTACTCGCCGCGATACGAACGAAATCTAGGATTAGCGATCGTAGAGGTCCCGCAAAACCTTCCAGGTACCAAATTGCAGGTTCACACACCGACCGGATGGCGACCGGCGATCGTCGTTGACTTACCCTTCGATCTGTAGCAAGGGCTCCATACCGCTAGTCTGGCCGGGTTCGCGGGCGTAGTTCAATGGCCAGAACCTCAGCCTTCCAAGCTGATGATGCGAGTTCGATTCTCGTCGCCCGCTCCAACTCAGTCGTGAACTGCGATAGGGGACAGCGGAACCGCCCGATAGAATTCGGCCCTTGTGAAGACCACCGTGACCGAAGTCGAACCCGATGACCTTGCCGCTGCCTCCGAAACAGAAGAGTCAGATGACGCTGGTGGAGCCGAAGAGCGGACCTTTGGACCCAAGATTAAGCTGACCGTCGAAGTCGATGAAGAAACCTTCGACGACGCCATCGATCAAGCATTTCGGAAAATCGCCAAAGAAATTAAAATTCCAGGATTTAGGAAAGGCAAAGTGCCACGCCCCGTCCTCGAATCACACATTGGCAGCGAATATGCCCGAGGCCAAGCGCTAGAAGATGCCATTCCGGGCTACTACGCAGACGCCGTCCGAGCCGAAGCCGTTGATGTCATAGCGGCCCCTGAACTTTCCCTAACAAGCGGTGAAGATAGTGGTTTAGTTTGCTTTGAAGCAGTAGTCGAGACCCGACCCCGCATCAGAATCAGGGGCTACCAGGACCTGAAAGTCGAAATATCTAATCCGGCACCCAGCGATGAAGAAGTCCAAGAACAAATCGATGTGCAACGACGCCAATCCGCTGAACTCATCGACGTGGAACGCCCCGCAGCTTCAGGTGATCAGGTATCTATCGATATTCAAGGAACCGTTGACGGTGAATCACTCCCAGGACTCACCGCCGATGACTACTTGTACTCAGTGGGAAGCGGCGGAATCGTCGAGGAGGTTGACTCTCAACTCGAGGGAGTAAGCGCAGGCGATGAACTTAGCTTTAACGCCGACCACCCTGTCCAAGAAGACGTCACGATCGACTTTGAAATCAAAGTTCACGCAGTTAAAGAAGAAGTACTACCCGAACTCACAGACGAATGGGTAGAAGAAAACACCGATCATGAGACGGTGGAGGAACTGCAGTCGGAAACTATTCAGCGCATGCGAATGATGCGAATCTTTCAGGCGAACGCAGCAATGAGAGAAAACACAGCAACTGCACTGGCCGAATTAGTTGAAGAAGACATTCCCGATTCCATGGTCAACGGAGAAATGTCTGAACAACTACAGCAGTTGGCGATGCGGCTACAGGGCCAGGGAATGAACATTGAAACCTGGATGCAGATGACCGGGCAGGACCCAGAATCTTTCACCGTCGAGTTGCGCGACGCTGCAGAACGATCAGCCAAAGTGGACTTGGCCCTTCGTGCGATCGTCGATAGAGAATGGATTGAGGTTGACGACGACGAGTTAGAAGAAGAACTGGAACGCATGTCTGAGCAGTTCGAAACATCGGTTCATGAACTTCGACACCAAATCGAAGACCACGGTGATGGGCTCGGACCGCTCATGGCCGAAATCAGTAAACGTAAAGCCTTGGAATGGCTGGTAGCTGAAGTCGAATTGATTGACTCAGAGGGAAACATCATCAACCGCGATGACCTCGAACTTCCCGACCTGTCAGATTCCAACAATTCAGAAGAAGACCATGACGGTACGGTTGACAGTGCGGAAACCGAAAATGAAGAGCATTCAGAGGAGGATGACGAACAGTGAGCCTTGAGACACAGAACTATTTAGTCCCCACGGTCGTCGAACAAACCAATCGAGGCGAACGCGCCTACGACCTCTATTCGCGGCTACTCAAAGAAAACATTATTTTCCTTGGAACCCCGATCGACGACACCATCGCCAACCTGGTCTGTGCGCAGATGATTCACCTGGAATCTGAGAACCCCGATCGTGACATCAACATCTACATCAATTCGCCAGGCGGAGACATCAACGCTCTGTTCGCTATATATGACACCAGTCAATACATCCGCAACGACATAACAACTATCTGCCTAGGGCAAGCAGCTTCGGCAGCCGCAGTGCTGCTGGCCGCGGGCAGCCCAGGAAAACGGATGGCTCTCCCACATGCTCGAGTACTCCTGCATCAGCCCTACGGGCAGGCGATGGGCCAGGCCACTGATATTGAATTGGCCGCCCGTGAAATAGAACGGATGCGAGGACTCCTCGAAGGAATTTTGGCTCACCACACCGGACAAGAGCTTGACCGCATCCACAATGACACTGATAGAGACTTCATCATGGACGCCCAAGCCGCTAAAGAATACGGAATCATTGACGAAGTAATAGAAAGCCGTGAAGTCGTCGAGGATGGGCCGATCCGAGCTGCCTGATATTTCTGCTGTTCAGGCACCAAATCCCTAGGTACTCTCAACCTCTACTCCCCAAAGAGAGTGTCAATGCTCCAGGTGGTCTGTGTCACCGGTCTTAACGTCACCGCGTTCTGATCCGGCTGTGCCATCCTTAGCAGACGGCTATTGACCGAAATCGGGTTGGATAACCAGAACGAGGTACTGACAACGTGGCGAAATTCGGAGAGGGCGGAGAGCTGCTGAAGTGCTCTTTTTGCGGTAAATCTCAGAAACAAGTCAAGAAACTGATAGCCGGTCCGGGCGTATACATCTGCGACGAGTGCATTGATCTATGCAATGAAATTATCGAAGAAGAACTAGCGGATACTTCTGAAGTCAGCTTTGACGATGTTCCCAAGCCCGCAGAAATTTTCGGATTCCTCAACGATTACATCATCGGTCAAGAACGAACAAAGAAAATCATGTCTGTAGCGGTATACAACCACTACAAACGCATCCAATTTGAGGCAAGTCTTGAATCCGACGTAGAAATCGCCAAGTCCAACATCATGTTGATAGGTCCGACCGGATGCGGGAAAACCATGATGGCTCAGACCTTGGCGCGCATGCTCAACGTCCCGTTCGCGATCGCCGACGCTACAGCGCTTACTGAAGCAGGGTACGTCGGAGAGGACGTCGAAAATATTTTATTGAAACTCATTCAATCCGCTGACTACGACGTCAAGCGAGCGGAAACCGGCATCATCTACATCGACGAAATCGACAAGATCGCACGCAAAGCTGAGAATCCCTCAATTACCCGCGATGTTTCAGGGGAGGGCGTGCAACAAGCCTTGCTGAAAATCCTTGAAGGGACTCAAGCCTCTGTGCCCCCCCAAGGTGGTCGCAAGCATCCCCACCAAGAGTTCTTGCAGATCGACACCAGCAATGTTTTGTTCATATGTGGAGGTGCTTTCGACGGCCTTGAGCGCGTCATCGCTGACCGGATCGGGAAACGCGCCGTCGGTTTTGGAGCCGATGTCAAATCCGTTAACGAACGAGCCAACCTGGACTTGCTGGCCGAGGTGTTGCCAGAAGATCTCCAAAAGTACGGGCTGATTCCCGAATTCATTGGACGCCTGCCCGTAATTGGCGTGGTTGACGAACTCGACCACTCAGCTTTAACGCGGATACTTACCGAACCCCGCAATGCGTTGGTGAAGCAGTATCAGCGAATGTTCGAACTCGATGGTGTCGAACTTGAATTTACGGACGACTCAATCAGCGCAGTGGTCGACCAAGCGTTGCTTCGACACACAGGTGCGCGAGGCTTGCGTGCGATCCTTGAAGAAGTCCTACTTGGCGTCATGTACGAAATGCCCAGCAGAGAAGACATCGCTCGTTGCATCATCGATCGCGAAGTTGTCCTCGACAAGGTGAATCCGACCCTGGTGCCGCGTAGGGATGACAGCGGTGGCGAGCGCCAGGCGTCATAAGCGGAGCGCTACCCGCCGAACTTCAACTAACGAGATGTCACACCAAATCGGTAGTTATGTCGACGCTATGGACTGGCTCAAAGACCATTACAACCTTGAACAACATTTGGGCGGGAATGAGCTGGCTGTCCCATCGTTAGACCGTATGCGGGCCCTTATGGCGCTATTGGGTGACCCGCAACACGACGTCCCAGCGATCCATATCACTGGAACGAACGGTAAGGGAAGCACGTCTCGAATGGTGGTCGAACTCATCGGCGCGACCGGTCTCGACGTAGGCAGTTACACATCACCTCACATCGACCGTGTAAACGACCGCATCATGATCGCTAACAGACCTCTCGACGATGATTCCATGACACAAGCACTTGCTGAGGTGGCTGAAGTTGAACCATGGGTTTTCGAATCGACGGGCGAAACACCGAACTATTTCGAGATTTTGTGCGCAGCGGCATACAACTGGTTCGCAGCGACCGCGGTTGATGTCAATGTCATCGAAGTCGGAATGGGCGGACGCTGGGACGCTACGAACATCATCGAAGCAGAAGTGGTGGCGCTCACCAACATCGGTCAGGATCATTTGGAAATCATTGGCCCGACCATCGCGGACGCGACTCGGGAAAAAGCGGGCATTATCTCTCCCCGGTCGCACGTCATTTGTGGCGAAACCAGACCAGAACTGGTTGACATCGTCACAGCAACCCAACATCGTGAACTGTGGTGCAGTCGTGACGATTATGACGTCATTGAAGACCGACTCGCTGTGGGTGGCCGGCTAGTTGACCTGGTGACCCCATACGGCCGCCACGAAGACATTTTTCTCCCTGTCAACGGCGCCCACCAGTCCCAGAATGCAGCCATGGCGGTCGCCGCAGTAGAAGCGTTCTTTGGTCGACAGTTAGACGATGATGTCGTTTCGGAAGCTTTTGCGCGACTTGAACTGCCAGCGCGGTTTGAGGTTATGCAACGACAACCTCTGGTTATCGTGGATGGGGCTCATAATCCGCCCGCTGCAGCGGTCGCAGCTGAAACGCTTTTCGACGACTTTTCTAACGAACAAGCCCCGGTTTTGGTTATGGGAACCAACCGACCGCATGACCCGGTCGAATTTGTGGACGCCCTTCGAGGCACAGAATTCTCGGTAATTATCGCGACTGCCGCTGACTGGCCACGAGCTATTGCCGCTGAAACCCTTGGTGTCGCCCTCAAAAATTGTGGTCCGCGCATAGAGACTGTTCCTCGTGTCGCCGAGGCACTTGACCGAGCCATTGAGCTTGCAGGGGAAAGCGGCACTGTATTGGTGACCGGCTCTTTGTACGTTGCCTCGGAGGCCCGAAGTCAACTCCGTAACACCTAGCGGTAGTCTTACGGCCGACTGAAATAAATCCGTTCCAGGAGATTAAGTGCCGCGTACCTTCGTGATTTGCAAGCCTGACGCTGTGGAACGAGGGCTGGTCGGTGAGATCATCGCCCGGATCGAACGCAAGGGGCTGACGCTCAGCCGAGCAGAACTACGGACAATCGATCGCGACACCGCTGGAGTCCACTATCAAGAGCACGATGGGAAACCCTTCTTCGCGGATCTGATCAAATTCGTTACGCGCTCGCCAGCGATGTTGATGGTTGTCGAAGGTCCCGATGATGCAGGCGACGACATTTACGCGGTCGTGCGAAACTTAATGGGCGCTACGAATCCGGCGACCGCCGCGCCCGGAACGATTCGAGGTGACCTTGGCCTCATGGTGACCGAAAACCTTGTGCATGGATCCGACTCGCATGAATCAGCTGAACGCGAAATCAACATTTTCTTTCCGGGCATCTGACTGGAAAACCATGACCCGCCGACACGCCATCCCAAGAGGAAGCATCGCTCAGGTACAGGTGGACCTCGTTGCAGATGAGAGCGGTGCGCTGTTATGAGAAAACGCGGCGCAATGAGAAGCCTCGGTGGTCGAGACATCGCAGTAGATCTTGGAACCGCCAACACGCTTGTGTACGTCAGAGGCAGAGGAATTGTCCTGGATCAACCATCGGTGGTAGCGCTCGACGTTACGACCGGAACTCCGTTGGCGGTAGGGCACGACGCAAAACGTATGGCCGGCAGAACCCCAGCCCACATACAAGTTGTTCGGCCCCTGAAAGACGGAGTTATCGCCGACTTCGATGTGTGCGAAAAAATGCTTCGCTACTTCATAGAGCAGGTCTCAGGAAGTCGCTGGGCAAAGCCGCGCATGGTTATTTGCGTTCCATCAGGGATTACAGGTGTTGAACAACGAGCCGTGCAAGAAGCCGCTGAATACGCCGGCGCGCGAAAACCAGCATTCATTATCGAGGAACCCATGGCGGCAGCGATTGGAGCGGGTCTTCCCGTTCAATCGCCACACGGCAGCATGATCGTCGATATCGGCGGCGGAACCACCGAAGTTGCTGTTATCTCCTTAGGGGGAATCGTCGCAGCTCAGTCAGCGCGCGTAGGTGGCGACGTTCTCGATGACTCAATCATCCAATATGTCAAGAAGGAATACAGTGTCGCCCTCGGTGACAGCACTGCTGAAGAAGTAAAGGTCGCTTTGGGTTCAGCGTGGCCGCTCGCCGACGAAATGTATGCGGAAATTCGTGGTCGGGATCTTGTGACTGGTCTGCCGAAGACCGTTACGGTGAGTAGTGTCGAAATACGTGAAGCGTTGGAAGAACCGATCAGTTCGATCATCGATGCCATCAAATTTACACTCGATCGAACCCCACCAGAATTAGCGGCGGACATCATGGGTGAAGGAATCGTGCTTGCCGGTGGAGGTGCGCTGCTCCGCGGTCTAGATCAGCGGTTGGCGAATGAAACAGGGATGCCCATTAGAATTGCTACCGACCCCCTATACGCGGTTGCCCGCGGTTCGGGACAAGCACTCGAAGAGTTTGAAGTGCTCCGCGGTGTGCTGTTCTCATCGGGCGATCAATACTGAGCGGAACTGGTGGTCTTGCGTCGCTCAACTACACGAAGGAGCCGGAGCTCACGATTCCGGCTCGCTTTACTTGTTCTCACATCAATAGTTCTCATCACTCTTGACGTTCGCACCGAAGGAGGAGCCATAGACACTGCTCGTAGCGCTGTTCTTGACGCCCTGGGACCCCTTAGATCGAATTCAACGCGCATCTTTGAACCAGTCGGAGGAGCCTGGGAGGCCGTAACTAGCTACGACGACCTCGAGGCACAAAACGCGTTATTGCGAGCGAAAATAGCGGAACTTCAAAATTCGGTGCTCGAAGTGGGGGAGATCGAACGCGAACGTAAGTCGTTGCTAGCGCTCTTAGGCGCTCGAGACCGGGTAGCTCAAGTGGGACGACGAACTGCACGCGTTATCGACGCGCCGATATCAAATTACCAACGCACCCTCGAGTTAGATAAAGGTTCACGTGACGGTATTGCCGTCGGCATGCCCGTCGAGACCGGAGCGGGTGTAATCGGAAGAATCTCCAATGTCTCGATAACCCGATCTCAGGTGGAGTTACTTACCGACCCCAACTTCGATGTTGGAGTCCGAATGGTTCGATCTGGCGATGACGGTATTGCATCGGGGCGCGGACACAATCGCGAATTAGAAGTCAGTTTTATTGAACTAGACACGGTGGTCATCCCAGGTGAGACGGTAGTGAGCAGCGGCTTCCAAGGAAGCACGTTTCCCGAAGGGCTTCTTATTGGCACAGTCGTCGATGTGGTTCCCAACGCAGTTCAGGGAACTCAGCGCATCACGATTCATCCGGCCGCTGATCTAGACAGACTCCGATGGGTTCAGGTGCTCTTGTTCTACCCGGACGCACCTGAGCCGGTCATCGTCGACCGACTACCAGAAGATGAAATAGCGGAGGTCGAATCCGAAGGTTCTGCACCGTGAACTTGGGGGCAATAATCACATCGCGGCTCGGAGCGCTTTTCGCCACCATCTTTATTTTGCAGGTATCGGTCGTGCCGCATTTTCGACTGGGCGGCTATGTCATCGATTTGCCGCTCATATTGGTTGTGTTAGTGGGTTTACACCTCACTCCACAAAATGGTTCGTTGACCGGATTTATGGTCGGACTGATGATTGACCTGGCTTTGGAAACACCATTTGGAATGACTGCTCTGACGTTCTCGCTCATCGGCTTCGCCGCGGGTTCGGCATCTCCTCACGTCGTTGAACGGAGTGTGATCATTCGCGCCTTAACGGTCGCTTTGCTTGGGGCTACAGCGACCGCACTATTCGCCGGTTTCGGTGTTCTTATCGGCCTTGAATATGTCAGTCGACGAGAACTTGGGGATATAGCTCTCGTGACTGCAGTAGCAGCCATCCCAATAGCCACCCTGCTGAGTCCCCTCGTTCGTTGGTCGCTTGCCTTGAGATCTTCACCAGTCACTTCTGACCAATGAACGACAACCTGAGCCGAAGGCTGGCATTTCTCGGCGTTCTCATCATCGCTCTTTTCGCGGCATTAGTTACCCGGGCCTGGTACCTGCAAGTGCTTGTGGCTGAAGAGTTCTCAGATCAAGCTGTTCGCAACCATGTGGAAATTGTCGTGACGCAACCCACGCGGGGCCGCATTCTTGATCGTCACGGAGTGGTTCTCGCTGACAATATTCGTACCGGCATCGTCACCGTAAACAGATCCAGATACGCCCCAGGCCAAATCGACTACGTACTCGAGCAATTATCACAACTACTTGATATCCCCGCGTTGGTGTTGGCTTCGCGTCTTGACGACAAGCAAACCCATCCGCTTGCCGAAAAAGTCGTCGCTTCTGGACTCGATGAATATGGCCTGTTGCGGGTCGCAGAGAAATCCCTGCCCGGAGTTGAAGCAAAGTGGGCGATGAGCCGCACTTACCCGCAACACGAAATCGGCGCCCATGTCGTGGGATACGTGGGGGCGATGTCACAAGGACAACAAGAAAGACTTTTGAAAGCTGGGTACCTTCCATCTGAACGGGTGGGTAAGTCAGGTATTGAACAAATCTTCGAAGACGATCTTCACGGCAAACCGGGCCGTACCGAACTAGAAGTTGACGGCACGGGCCGGGTACATCGAGTCATCAG
>Ga0310125_10000113_pt1 | contig 33164 bp, 21 predicted proteins | sample CB11b_Tmax_Bot8__FD_203508 | JGI IMG/M metagenome (GOLD analysis project Ga0310125, IMG submission 203508) | Marine microbial communities from Western Arctic Ocean, Canada - CB11b_Tmax_Bot8 | ecosystem: Environmental > Aquatic > Marine > Oceanic | place: Canada: Western Arctic Ocean | collected... | reverse complement strand
GACCCGCCCGGGCGGGTTGTACCGGATCCGGGCCACCGGCAAACCGCTGGACCTCGCCGAAGGTCTCTCGGCGGTGCCCGCCGGACTGGTGATCCGCTTCCCCCGGCCACTCGACAAGAAACAGGCCACCGACGCCGGCCGCTACAGCATCCAGCGCTGGAACTACCGCCGAGCCGCCTCGTACGGATCGCGCGACTACAAGGTCAGTGACGGGACCCAGGGACGAGACCGGGTCGAGATCACCGGCGTGCAGCTCTCGGGCGATCGACGAGCCGTACTCCTGGTCTTTGCCGACATGAAGCCCTGCATGCAGATGCGGGTCGACTACAACATCGCCACCGCACAGGGCGCCCCGGTCACCGGTCAGATCGAGCACACGATCAACGTCGTCAACGGCCCCACACACCTCGCCTCGCTGGGCTTCGACCCCGCCGGAGCTCCGGTCCCCCGCGTGAGGATGGGGCCGCCCCGTAAGGATCTCGAGGCCGGACTGGTCGTCTCCGCCAGTGCCGGCCCGCACCACGACGCCCGCGTCTCGCGGTTGGCCGCCCTGGCCGTCGAGCCCGGCGACAGTATCTCCCCCCGACTCATCCCCGGCCCGTTCACCGCCTCGCTCGACGGACTGCTCGATGTCGAACTCACCGACACCTACACCTTCTCGGCCGAAGGCACCGGCGACGTCACGCTTTCCATCAACGGCGAAGTCGTGCTCGACCAGCAAAAGGGCACCCGCGGACGAACCGTCGCCGTCGCGCTCGGCAGAGGACTCAATCAACTGGGTCTCAGGTACCGGTCCCCTGGCCGCGGATTGGCGCAATTGAGACTGCACTGGCAGAGCCCTCGATTTGCTCGCGAATTGATCCCGCCGCGAGTCCTGTGGCACAGCGTCGCTGATCCCGAGTTGGCCCGCTGGTCGGCCGTACGCCGCGGCCGCTCGCTGTTCGCCGCTCATCGATGTGCCCAATGCCACTTTGCCCAGGGCACCAGGCTGCCGACCCAGCCGGCCAGCTCACTCGACTCGGCCACCGCCCGATTCAATCACAACTGGATGTCTCACTGGATGGCCAACCCCAGGTCGATGCGGAACCACACCCGCATGCCCGCGATGTTCGGCACATCGGCAACCGAGATCCAGGCGGTGGGGGACGTGCTGGCCTACCTGACGCAGCTGCAGATCGATCCGGTGGTCCCGCCGGCCGGTGATGCCGCTGCCGGGCAGCGGCATTGGGAGCAACTGGGATGCATCTCCTGCCACACCTTTGCCCCGGCCGCGATGACCGACGACTGGGACCGTACCTCGCTGCACATGGCCGCCACGAAATTCTTTCCCGGTGCGCTGGCGCGATTCCTGGCCAAGCCGCACCAGTTCCACCCGCAATCCCGGATGCCCGACTTCAAGTTGACCAAGACCGAGACGAAGGACCTGGTCGCGTGGATCTACGCACGCTCGAAGGGACGACTGAAACAACGCCTGCTGCCGCGGGGCAACACCCAGCAGGGCAAGCAGCAGTTCGTCTCGCGTGGGTGCCTCTCGTGCCACGGATCGCAACTGGCAAAGGCCGATTCGTTGAAGCCGCTCGAACCCATCCGGCTCAGCTTCGGCAAACAGACCGCCTCGGGCTGCCTGGCCGAAACTCCCCGCCAGCAGGCCGGCAAGCCTCGGGTTCCCGTCTACGGGTTCTCGAGGCAACAGCGATCCGACCTGTCGGCCTTCCTCGCGGCGGGCCCCGACCGTTCACCGGGCCGCTCGCCCCTGGAATTTGTCGCCGGCGCGATGCGGACGCTGCGCTGTGCGGCCTGTCACGACCGCGACACGGCGACCAGCCCGCGTCGCGAGATCATTGCCGAGGAGAGCGAGTTGGGGAGACTGCCCGGCGTGTTGCCCAACCTGACCTGGGCGGGTGAAAAACTGCAGACCGGTTGGGCCACTCGCTTGCTCGGTGGTCAGTTGAAGCACCCATCGCGGCCCTGGCTGAAGGCGCGCATGCCGGGCTTTGGCACGTGGGGAGCTCGACTCGCCCGCGGCCTGGCCGCCGAACACGGCGTCTCGATCGAGGCCACTTCAGGTCCCAGACCCGAGCCGGCGCTGGCCGAAATCGGAGCCAGGCTGACACTCAAGCAGGGAGGATTCCACTGCATGCAGTGCCACGGAGTCGGCAGCAAACCGGCGTTGGCCCCATTTGACAACCGCGGAGTCAACTTCTCCCGGGTTCGAGATCGCCTGCGCTACGGCTTCTATCTCGACTGGATGTTCGACCCCCTGCGTCTCGACCCACACTCGAAGATGCCCCGCTTCTCACCCGATCGAAAGACGACCTCCGTGGGCAACGTGCTCGACGGCGACGCCCGCAAACAGTTCGATGCACTTTGGAACTATCTGCAAGCCGTACCCGAGTGATCAAGCTGAGTTGCCCGTCTGGGCACCTGCCAGGCGTCTCACACGGAACATCTGGCATGGTTCGCCCGAACCACCTCACTCGGCTTCCAGGATGCGGTCGTAGAGATCGCGCGGCGAGACGATGGGGATCCCCCGGAAGACTCCCAATTTCAGCAGTTGCTTGTCACCTGTGACGAGACAATCAGCGGAGCCCGCGATCGCCGTTCCCAGCACCGGCAGATCGTCGGCGTCTTCGAAGGCATCGAAAGGAACCTGAACAGGGACAACCACCTCGCTGTGCCGCCGGAGGACCGCCACCACGGCGTTGGCTTGCTCGGTGGTCGCCCGGAACTTGCTGACGTAGTGCTCGGCCAATTCGCCGATGATGTGCTCCGAAAGGACCACCACGCGGTCCCGGAGCCAAGGCTCGTTGCTGAGCGTGAGTTGCGTGCGTACGATGACGCGAAGCCCACCATGCCTCGAAATCGTTCACCAGTGGGTGGACAGACTCACTCGTTTTCCGTGGACTTTCTCCCATGCTGATTGAACACCGCGGCCGTCATCGGCTCGGCATTTCCCTGGCCATCCTCTGTGTTGGACTCCTCTTCGCTCGAAGCCAGACGAGGGTCTCCGCGGCTCCGCGGCCGCCCAACATCGTGCTGATCATGGCCGATGACGTGGGGTGCGAGACCCTGGGATGTTATGGCGGGCAGAGCTACAAGACGCCGCACATCGATCGGCTGGCAACCACGGGCCTGAAGTTCAGTCACTGCTACGCGATGCCCGTCTGCCACCCCACTCGGACCTGCCTGCTCAGCGGCCGCTACCCACGCCACCAGGGCAACCCGAAATGGGGTAGCTATCCCAGGATCGACGAGTCCTACACCCTGGCCCATGCACTCCGCTCGGCCGGCTACCGCACCGCGATCGCCGGCAAGTGGCAATTGGCTCTGCTGAGCCAGGACCTGCGCCAGCCACACCGGATGGGATTCGACGACTACTGCGTCTTCGGCTGGCACGAAGGGCCCCGCTATCACCAGCCGCTGGTCTTCCAGAACAGCCGGGTCCGCACCGACGCGGTCACGCAGTACGGCCTCACCGTTTACACCCGCCACCTGGCCGACTTCATGGCAGCCAGCAACGACAAACCCTTCTTCGCCTTCTTCTCGATGGCACTCTGCCACGACGTCACCGACGACCTCGAAACACCGGTCCCCTACGCCGCGGGCAAGGACCACTACGACAGCTACGCCGAGATGATGGCCCAGATGGACATCCACGTCGGACACATCACCACCGCAATCCGCAAGCTGGGCCTCGAAGAGAACACGCTGGTGCTGTTCACGACCGACAACGGCACGGCCAAGAGGTCGCTGCACCAGGCCAGCGACGGCAAGTTCCTCCGCCGACCGGTCTCGAGCCGTTTCAGAGGCAAGCTGGTCCCCGGCGGCAAGGGCAACCTCAGCGACGATGGCACACACGTCCCCCTGCTGGCCAGTTGGCCGGGGCGAATCAAGCCGGGAACCACGACCGATCGACTGGTCGACATGAGCGACTTTCTGCCGACGCTCCGAGACCTGGCCGGAGGACATCAGCCTGCAGGGGAGACACCCCCGATCGACGGACACAGCTTCGCCGGGCTGCTCGATGGGTCGGGGCGGCAGAAGGACCCGCGGCGATGGGCCTACGCCGAACGAGGCCTCAAACGGTTCTTTGTCCGCACCCAGAACTGGAAGCTCTACAACAACGGCCGGCTGTTCCACGTCGCGGTTGACGTGAACGAGAAGTCACCGGTCACGCGGCCACCCGCCTCGGCCGCTGCCGACATCAAGCTGCTCAAGCACGCCATCGCCACGATCGACGACGGACATGCGTTTCCGAAGTGAGAGGCGGTTGCGCGGAAAGGCGGACCCCTACTTCCCCAGGTGCTTGCGGGCGAACTTGATGTACTGCCGCCAGTCGTAGTCGGTCACGTCGTGCTTGCCGGTCCGCAGGTGGTAGCCCATCCGCCCATGTACGGGCGCATCGGCCTCGGGCATCTTGTCGGTGCCCAGGCCCTCGGTCCCCAACAGCTTGTAGACACCGCCGGCGTGCACCGCCGACAGGAACTCACCGCGAGGATCGGCCCAGCGGTCACCCGTGGCACTGGCAATGTAGACCGGACGCGGGGCAATCAACGCCAGCAGCATGTGCTGGTCGACCGGCAGGCTCGCCTCCTTCTTGTTGTACTTCTTGAAGTTGCCACAGAACCAGTGCGGGAACGAATTGTTGATCCTCCCCACGGTCTCGCCAAACGCCCGCCGCGACAGAGCCGCTCCGCCGCAGCCGGAGTTGTTCGAGATCACGATGGCGAATCGCTGATCCCGGGCTCCGGCCCACAGCGACGTCTTTCCCAACCGGCTGTGCCCCAGCACAATCACCCGCTTGTGGTCGATCTGCTTGTCGGTCTCGAAATAGTCCACCGCACGGCTCAAGCCCCACGCCCACGCCGAAATCGTCCCCCACTGGTTGGCCCTGGGAGCCTTCTGGCCATCCTTGTAGGACAGAGGATGCACACCGTTCTGGAACTCATCGTGGTAATCCGGGTCGATGTCTCCGCAATAGATGGTCGCCACGCCAAACCCCGCCGCCACGATCCGCTCAACCGACCATCGACTCGCAGACAGGGCCCGGGATTTCTCGTTGGCCCGGTTGTTCTCGTACCCGTCACGCGGGTTGTTGCGATGCCACGACCGGGCCAGGAGGATCGCCTTGTCCGAGTGAATCGCGTGGTTGCCATTGAAGTTCAGCCCCAGGAAAATCGGCACCGCAGACTGAGCGGACGTGGGCAGATAGACCAGCAGGTCCATCTGCGGCCCCGTGTCAGTGCCGTCAAACAGCACCCGCACCTGCTTGCGAACCGCCTTGCCGCCCAGGGCCTTCTTCGACGATTCGACCAACCGGAACACCATCTTCGAGGGACGACCCGGAGCCTTGCCGTAGACGTGTTCCTGGAACAGCGCCAGCACCTGTGGCCTCCGCTTTTCGGTCCACTGCCTCGCCGTCTTGACCGGCTTGCCCGAGAGCAGCTTCAGAGGATCCGGCAGCTTGAAGCCGGGCACCTTGGCCTCGTCGTAGTTGGGTACAAACTTCTGGGCCTGGACCCGCTCGGACCCGACAAGACACACCGCCGTCAACAACGACGCGGTGAGCATGAGAAGACGCGGTGAGAATCGGTACATCTGGGAATCTCCGGGTGCCGGAACAGCGAGGCGGACTCGACTATGCCGTCTGTCGCGGCCGGTTGCAAATGCGAACGGCACGCCTGTTCGCCACCGATGCCAGCCGTTAACCTGTCGACTTGCCACCCGGCCAGGTCAGCGGACGACCCGCCTCCCTTGAACAGTTGCTCCACGGACAGAGCATGGCCCACGGACTGAACTCCTCGCAAATCCAGGCGGTCCATGCGACCTCGGGACCGGTCCTGGTCCTGGCCGGAGCCGGCAGCGGCAAGACTCGGGTGATCACCTTTCGGATCGCTCACCTGATCCGCCAGGGAGTCCGCCCCGATCGCATTCTCGCCGTCACCTTCACCAACAAGGCGGCCCGCGAGATGCGACAGCGGACCGAGGACCTGCTGAAACGAGTGGTCAAGCAGCCTGCTTCACAGCGTGGCGACGACAACAAGCCGCTGCAACCGGTGATCTCGACCTTCCACTCCCTGTGCGTCCGCATCCTGAGGCAGGACATCGAGGCCCTGGGCTACCGCCGCCGGTTCACGATCTACGACCGCTCGGACCAGGACGGAGCCGCCCGCAAGTCACTCCGCGACATCCACTGCCCCACGACCTCGCTGCGGCCCGCTGAACTACTGTGGCGAATCAGCAACTGGAAACGCGACGGCCTCCGCGCCGAGGCGGCCGGAGATACGGTGGTCGACGAAAAAGACACCCTGGCCGCCTTGGCCTACAAACGCTACGAACTGGCACTGAAGGCCGCCAACGCCGTCGACTTCGATGACCTGCTGCTGTGTACAGAGGAGCTCTTTGACGAACACCCCGCTGCGCTGGCACGACACCAGAAACGCTTCGACTACGTGATGGTCGACGAGTACCAGGACACCAATGCCACCCAGTACCGGATCATCTCCGCACTGGTCGCCTTGCACGGCAACCTCTGCGTCGTCGGCGACGATGACCAGTCGATCTACGGCTGGCGAGGGGCGAGGATGGAGAACATCCTGGAATTCGATCGCGAGTTCCCCGACGCGACCATCGTTCAGCTGGAAGAGAACTACCGCTGCCGACCGGAAATCCTGGAACTGTCCAACCGCCTGATCGCTCACAACACCGAACGCCGCGACAAGACGCTGCGTCCGGCTCGCGGGCCCGGCAAACCGCCGCGGTTTCTCGAGATCGATGACGAGGTCGACGAGGCGACCTACATCGCACGGGAAATCCGGGCCGCGGTCGACGGCGACCGCTTTCGGTACAAGGACGTGGCCATCCTGTTCCGCACCAACGAACAGCCTCGACTGTTCGAACAAGAACTCCGAGCCAACAAGGTGCCCTACGTGCTGATCGGAGGCCAGTCGTTCTTTGATCGCCGCGAGGTCCGCGACCTGGTCGGCTATCTCAAGGTCATCGCCAACCCCGACGACGAACTCTCGCTGCTGAGAATCATCAATCGCCCCACTCGAGGCATCGGCGACGGCAGCGTTGCCAAGCTGCTGGAACGGGCCGTCGAAAAGGGCAAGAGCCTGTGGCATGTGCTGCCCCAGGCCACCGCCGACGGCGACATCCCCGCCCGCCCAGCCGAGAACATCGAGCGGTTTCGCAAGATGGTCGACGGGTACCGCAAGCCGATGAACGACGGACGGCTCAGCGAAAGCCTCGAACGACTGATCTCCGAGATCGGCTACAAGCAGGAGATCGACCGGCAGTACAAGACGCCGCTGGAACGGGTCTCGCGATGGAGTTCCCTCGAAGAACTCATCAACGCCACCTCGCAGTACGAACAGCGAACCGATCGCCCGTCACTGGAAGGGTTCCTCGAAGAGATCGCCCTGGAAAACACCGAGGATGAACAGGACAAGGACAAACAGCTCAAGAAAAACGCCGTCGCCTTGATCACCCTGCACAGCGCCAAGGGACTCGAATTCCCCGTCGTGTTCCTGGTCGGCATGGAAGAAGGCCTGCTGCCTCACAAGCGATCGATCCAGGACGGGCACAATGCGATCTGCGAGGAGCGGCGACTGGCCTATGTCGGAGTCACCCGCGCCATGGACTTCCTCACGCTCTCCTGGGCCAAGCACCGCACCAAGTGGGGCAAGCGGCAAAAGACCAAGGCGTCACGTTTCCTGGCCGAGATGAACGGCGGACCGGTCGGCTTCGACGAAGACGAAGACGAAGACGACCTGCCGCCGAGCAAAAAGACCCGCCGCCGGCGACGGACTCGGTCCCAGTAGCTCTCAGCGTGACGCCGCGATCGGCTTGATTGGCACGGGCACCACCGACTGCAGCTTCTTACCGTCGGGCAGGCCGAACACCTCCAGCACACCCTCCCGGCCAGCCACCGCCACTCGCGTGCCGTCACGGTTCAGGGCGACCCCGTAGACCGGCGACCGCACGCCACTCACTGCAGCAACCCGTTTGCGATCGGCCAGAGTGTAGACTCGCACCTCACCGAACCGCCCCGCCACCGCCACCCGCTTGCGATCGCCGCTGAGCGCCATGTCGAGTACCTCACCCGGCTGAGCCTCGAACCCCTTGGCATACTGGTTGCGACGCGAGATCGGCTTGGCCCCGTTGCCGGCTCCAGTCACGCCGATGTTCTGCAATGCGATGCCAAGCTGGAACGATGTCATCGCCTTGGACTTGCCGGCCGAGACGGCAAACATGTCGTCACAGACCACGCTCATCGTTCGCTCCGACGACGCATCGACGGTTCGCAACAGCTTGCCGGTGGCCACGTCGGCCACCTTGGTCGCCTTGTCGCGGCCGGCCGTCACCAGGTACTTGCCGTTGGGTGTCCAGGCCACGTCGACCACCCAGTCGCTGTGCAACTCGAATCTCCGCAGCTTGGCCTTCGCTTCCAGGGGCACGATGTGAATCGCCCCGTCGGCGCCGCCCAGGGCAATCGACTTGCCGTCCGGAGAAAACGCACCGCGGAAGACCGTGTCGCCGCTCACTCGACGGGTCGAGACCACCTTGAAGGTGGCCATGTCGAAGACCGTCAGCAACCCGAACCGGGCCGGTGAACCGCCCGCAGCGACCAGCAGCTTGCCGTCGGGGCTGAACTCCACATGAGTGATCAGGTCGGCCCCGGTCGCCAACCGCACCGGCGCCTGATTTCCTTGTTTGCCTTTTGGGCCGTCGCCTGAGACCAGCACCACCTCGCTGCGGCAGGCACAGGCCACCCACTTCCCGTCGAGTGAATAGGCCACCGAGGTGATGGCCGGCTGGTGCGTGTACTGGCTGGGGATCACCACCGGCGGCTCGGCCACCCTGGCCACCGAATCGATCTTGCCTCCCTGGGCAATCCACCGCCTGAGGATCTCGACCTTGGCCGCAGACAGCGGAGTCCCCTTCGGGGGCATCGCCGGTTTCTGGCCACTGACCATCTTGATCAGCAGGCTGGCCGCCGGCTTGCCCGCAACCAGCAGCTTGCCCGATTCGCCACCCGAGCGGATCGACGCGGCCGAGGCCAGCGACAGCTTGCCCTCGGGTTTTTCTCCGCTGTGACACGCGAAGCAGTGCCGCCTGAGAATCGGCCAGACCTGCCGCCGATAGCTGATGCCCTCATCGGCCGACACCGGTGAGGCCACCGCGACGGCGATCACCCAGGCGGCGATCACACAGCCGGCCAGCAACGACACGGAAATCCGCATACGTCTCATCAGTGCACCAACATGAATTCGCGGCTGTTGAGCAATGCCCACATGAAGTCCCCGGCCGCCTCCTGCCGCTTGTCGCCGTAGCTGGCAAAGAACTTCGCGGCGACTTCCTGTTCCTTGGCCAACGGACGCCGGCACAACGACCACAGGTAAAGAGTCTCAACCAGCTTGCTCGTGTCCTTTTCCGACTTCGCCAGCCGTACCACGCGGCCGGTGCCGCTGTTGACCCGGCTGAGAATCGACTGGCCGTTGATGAAGTGCAGAGCCTGCAGCATGTTGGCCCCCGAGTCCCGCTCGCACTCGCAGGCCTCCATCCGCTGCGGCTTGCCGAACAGCTTCAGGAAATCGCTCTGGATGTTGGCATCGGGCAACTGCTTGGCCGTGAAACCGGCCGGAGCCCCGTTGAAGCGTTCCGGCACTCCGGTCGCCTGCACCAGGCAATCGAGCAGCGTCTCGGCCGGCAACCGGCGAGGCACAAATCTCGAGAAATTCATGTCGTCGTGCCGGTTCGAATCGTTGGCCACGCTGCTGCGCTGGTAGGTTTGGGAATTCACGATCGTCCGCATCAGGTGACGCATGTCAAAACCGCTCTTGATGAAGTCGGCCGTCAGAGCGTCCAGCAGAGCGGGGTTGATCGCCGGGTTGGTCGACCTCAGGTCATCGACCGGATCGATGATCCCGCGATGGAAGAAGTAGCTCCAGATGCGGTTGACCAGGCTGCGAGCAAAGAACGGGTTCTGGGGTGACGTCAGCCAGCCGATGTAGGCGCCTCGTCGATCAACGCCACTGGTGGCCAGCTTCGGTTCGCTGCCGCCCAGGAAGCGGGGCGGCTGAGCCTTGCCACTGCGGGGGTTGGTGCCGAAGCCGGTCCCCAGGTTGATCACCACCGCCTTGGCATTCTTCACGCCCGGCAGCCGCGGGTCGGTCTTGGTGCCGACCTGGTTGAAGAAACTGTACAACCCGTAATAGTCCGCCTGTGTCCAGTTCTCGAACGGATGCGGATGGCAACGTGCACACAGCATGCGGATGCCGCAGAAGACCTGGGTGGCTCGCTGCAGCGTGTCATGCGTGTCGTTGCTGACCGCGTAGAAGGCCGCGGTCGGACTCTCCGAAACGCCGCCCCGGCCAACCAGCACATCGCGGGCGAACTGGTCCAGCGGCTTGTTGGTCGCCACCGCCTCGCGCAGCCATTCGCGGAACGAAAACACCGCCGGATCGCTGAGCCGCGTGCGGCTGTTCTGCAGCAGGTCGCCCCATTTCAGAGACCACTGATCGACAAAGTCCTCACGCCCAAACAACGCCTCGACCAGCTTGCGACGCCTGCCCGGATCCTTGTCCGCCTCAAAGGCCTGCACCTGTTCGGGGGTCGGCTGGATGCCCGCCATGTCGATCGACACGCGACGCAAGAACCCCGCGTCGTCGATCAATTCCGACGGGCGGACATTCATCAGGTTGAGTTTTTCGATCACGAAGCGATCGACGATGTTGTCCTGGGGCACCGGTGTCGGTTCGAAGTCGCCTCGAGGCTCAAGCACCAGAAATTCGGACGTGGCAAACGTCCGTTCAAACCGCGCCGACACGGCCGTCTCGCCCAACAGCAACGCCTGCACCAGTCCATCTCGGCTGACCGCGGCGATCCGTTCGGTGTTCACCGAAAAGACACTCAGCCGGGTCACGTCTCGCAGCGATCCGTCCGAGTAGGCTGCCACGACCTGCAGTTGCTGTTCCCAGCCGGGCCCCACGACGATCTTCTGCGGCAGGATCGACAGCGACTGAAATGTTGCGGCCCCGGCCGGATCCGACTTGGCCCCCTCGCGGATCCAGCCCCTGATGAGCCGGTGTTCGAGGCTTTCGGGTTCCAGCCTTATGCCGCCCTTGTGGGCCACCTGGCCCAGCGGCTTGCTCAGCATCAGGCTGACGGCAGGATTGTGCCGGTTGATGCGGCGGCCGAGGAACTCGTCGGTCAGCGATTCGAAGTCCGCCATCGGGTCGGCGCCACGCAGCGACAGCTTGAAGCCGTTCTTCCCCAACGAGTACCCGTGGCAGGCCCCCGAATTGCAGCCGGTCCTCGAGAGCACCGGCATCACGTCGTCGCGGAAACTGTGCAAAGCCATCACAGGCGGCAGCTTGACCTCAACGTCCACCACCGCAATCAACCCCAGTGCTTCGACGCGGACCTGGGCCGTCCCGCTGGCCACCGGCTCGACCCAGCCCAGCGGCGTCACGCGCACGACCTTCGGGTTCGACGTTTGAAACGCCGCCCGTGACGTCAGGTCGACGGTCCGGCCCAGAGGCGTCCGGGCCGTGACGACCAGCGAGTGCGGACGACGGTTGTGAGTCAGGACCATCTTCGAGGGCCAGACATGCAGTTGACCGATCAGGCCCGGCGATTCGGCCCGCAGAGCCCCGGCCGGGCTCAGCAGCATCACGACAGCCAGGGCCAAGAAGCCGGTTCCCGGTACGAGAGATCTCTGAGACCGTCTGGCTGGCATGCTCATCGTCTTGTATTCCGTCTTGGGTCTCATCACTCGAGACTCCTAGCGACCGGCGGAGGTGGCGGTTCCGAGGGTCCGTTGTTGGCAAATTCCAGTGAAAAGTCCTGGCTGGCCGAGACCTGGATCTTGGGCGTCTTGAAATTGGGTGGCCCGCTGGCCACCAGCTTCAGCTTGTCGAGGCGGGCGGCGGTCACCTTGGCCGGCACCACAAGCGGCAACTCGAAGCGAGTCTGCCCCGGCTTGACCACGACCTTGGCGGCGGGGACACCCTTGGGTTGTCCCGCAACGGTCACGGTGATCTGTCCAGAAAACCCTCCCCGCCGCAAGAGCTCGCCCCTCAACCTCACGGTCACGTCCGACTTGGGAGTCCGCGACGCCCGCACCACGCGATCCGCTCGCGGTGCGATCTCCAGTGACCGCCGAGCCTTCAGTCTCAACACCGTGCTGAACGACCTCGCCAGCGCCGTCTTGTTGTCGGCCGAGCGAAGTTCCGCGACCACGGCCAGGTCGTAATCGACCAGTGGCAATCCCGGCGGCACGGTGACCCTGTAGATGGCCTCTCGTGGCTGGGCGGCCACGGCAGCCTCGAGCGTCTTGAGTTTCGCGGCTCGATCAGCCCCGGCCCTCTCGAGTTGCTTCTTCAACGCCTCATCCGGCTGCCCCGCCGCAGCGGCCTTCTTCTTGAGCGCCGACAGGGCTGCCTGAGCCTTCGTCACCGCCGCCTGGGCAGCCTTGACCGGGGCCGGCACCGGAATGTCGATCGTGGCCGCGGTGCCGCGGATCGCGGCAGCCGCGTTGGGCTTGCCCTTGGCCAAGGGGACTTTCTGACTCGTCAACAGGCTCAATCGCACCGGGCCGATCGCGTCCGGTGCCCGGGTCAGTTGCAGCGGTACGGCAATCTCCTGCCCCTGCCACAGTGCTCCTCCCGATATCGGTTTCGCCGTCACAAACACGATGGGTGACGGTGCAGCCATGTGACCCACCGCCAGGTCCTCACGCAACCACGGCTGCGTGGCAGCCAGCGGGTGCGAGGCCACCTGAACAGGACGCCTGATCGAAGTTCCCTCAGCTTCCGAGACCCCCACCAGCCGGAACCGGTCGGGCCGGTTGGCGCCGTCACCGCCCACTCCCGGAGGACTGACCACCATCACCAGGGCGCCGGGTGCACCGGCTGGGATCGAAGTCGTTACCAGCCGGAATCGCCCTGGTGCCCCGACGGCCTCCAGCCGGATGGCACCGGTGTATCCTCGTCGCGTCACGTCCACTCGGAAGACGTGCCAGCCACCGGGCAGCACGTTGTACGAGTTGGCGGCCACGACCAGGTCGAAGTCGGGTGGGGCCGGGTCGGTGGTCCGGGTCACCACCAGGCGGTAGACAAACCGTCGCCCGCCACGGCCGTGTCGATCGCTGAGGCTGGCCACGACGTGTGAGAGGCCGGCGGAGACCGTGAGGTCGAGCCGCGAGTCGGACCGGACCGCGTCGTCGTTGGACGCCAGCACCGCTCCGTCGGGCTTTCGGATCTCGAGCATCGAATCCAGCGGCGATCCCAGGCGATCGGCAAACACCTCGAACCGCAACTTCTCACCCGGCTTGACCGGCACCCTCCAGCCGTCGGATTCGCCGGGTGCCATCACGCGGCCATTTCCGGCCGAGGGAACCGAGTCGAGTTTTCGCGACTCGGCTGAAGTCTCAACCACCTCGGGCCATCGAGAAGTTTGCACTCGAGGCCGCAGCCCCACGGGCAGGCCTGAGGAGGGCCATCGCGTTGCCACCAGCCCGCGGGCTCCGCGGGGGACGGTGACCTCGACACGCGTCTCCTTGGTTCCGGTCCCCAGCACAATGACCTCTCTGGCCTGGCCCCGGGTCACCGCCGCGGGGAAGACGAGATCCGCGGCGTCGAAGCGGCCGATCGACAGGCGGTAATTTCCGGGGTTGCCGGCGGCGTACTGCAGGTCGTGCCACCTGAGCGTGTACAGGCCGTCAGCGGGCAGCATGGCCGCGATGCGGGCGTCACCGGCCAGGTCGACTCGCGGCATCCCCAGGGCCACTCGGCGACCGTCGGAACGGTGCAGGTGCAGCACCGGTCTCAGGGTCGAACCCACGCGTCGGGCCAGCAGATCGATCACCACCGACTGGCCCCGGCTTCCAGCAAACTGAACCGTGCCGACCTGCGACCCGGCCAATCGGCCGTGCAGGGCCATCGGCAGCTTCTCGATGCGGACCCCGGCCTCAAGCGGTTGCTGAGGCAACCGGTCGACGGTGACGAGTTGGGGAATCGAGAGGCCCTGTCCGCTGGCCACTCGCAGGTGATACACCCCCGGCTCTACGCCGTCGGCCAGCGTGATGTCCAGCGTGACCGCATTGGCTGCCGGCTTGCCCACGATCACCTGCCCGGCAATCTCAATTCCCGCGACAACGCGTGGAGCGGGCAGCAGGTTGGTGCCGCCGATCACGACTCGCGTCGTACCACCCACCTGCAGGCCACGAACCGACAGGCTGGTGATGGTGGGCAGCGCGGCCACCAGTTGGGTCGACCAGGCACACGCCAGCAGGCACGCCAGGAAACGGGTCGGAGGCCGGAGCATGAGGCGGGATCTCGGGCGGGCGGGTAGGCCAGCGGGCAGGCAAGGTCCCGGTGACTATCCAAAGAGCTCCTGGATCGGGTCGGCCTCGATGAACCGGACCGGTCGACTTCCCGGACCGGGCATCATCGTGGTTTCCAGGTCGATGCCCATCGCCGTGTAGACCGACGCCACCACTTCCGGTGGCAGCACCGGGCGATCGTGCGGAGCGGCACCGATCTTGTCGGTCGACCCGATCACCTGTCCGCCCTTCACGCCGCCGCCAACAAAGAAGTTGCTCCAAGCCGGCGGGTAGTGGTCTCGACCACCCCGGTTGTTGAGCTTCGGTGTGCGGCCAAATTCGCTCAGCACCGCCACCACGGTGTCCTCGAGCAGCCCTCGCTCCTGCAGGTCTTCGATCAACGCCGTGAAGGCCTGGTCGAACTGGGGGCAAAGGTGCCGTTCGTAGTCGAGGTAGGTGTTGTCGAGACTGCTGCCGTTGGCGTGCATGTCCCAGCAGGTGACGTTGAAGACAGTGTCGAAGTGGTTGACAGTCACAAACCTCGACCCGTTCTCGATCAGCCGCCGCGCCAGCAGGCAGCTCTGGCCAAACGTGTTGCGGCCGTAGCGGTCGCGGAGCTTGTCGGTTTCCTGGGACGGGTCAAACGCCTTGCGGGTCTTGGGTGAGGTCAGCAGGTTGAAGGCTCGGCTGTAGGCGGTGTCGCGTTGGATGGTCGAGGAGGTCTCGGTCTTCTGCTGGATCGCGTCGAGCTGCTTCAGCAGGTTGCGACGCGAATTGATCCGGAACTCGGTCTGGCCCTTGGGAGGTTCGAGATTGGCCACCTTGAAGTTCTTCACCGCAGGGTCGCTGCCCAGGAAGAAGGGGGCGTGGGCGGTGCCGAGGTACCCGGAGGCCTGGCCATGAGGTGTCGAGGTGCCGGTGTTGCCGATCTTGGCCGGCAACACGATGCTCGCCGGCAGGCTGGTCTTCTGCCCGTAGATCCGCGAGACGACCGAGCCCATGTGAGGCTGAATGTTGGCGGCGTTGAAGTCGTGGCCGGTCATCATCCAACGCTGGCCGTTCTCGTGCGACGCCCCGGTGTTGTGATGCAGGCTGCGGATCAAGGCCACCTGGTCCATCATCTGAGCCATCCGAGGGAAGTGCTCGCAGATCTGGACTCCCGGCACCGAGGTCGAGATCGGCTTGAACTTGCCGCGGATGTCCGAGGGAGCGTCGGGCTTCATGTCCCAGGTGTCCAGGTGTCCCGGCGACCCGACCAGGAACAGCGTGATGCAGTTCTTGATCTTCTGCTTCGCCGGATCCACCGCCCCGGCAGCCTCCAGTTCCAGGGCCGTCGGCAAGGACAGACCCATCGCCGTGGCACCTGCAGAGAGAAAACTGCGGCGGCTGACACCGTCGCACAGGGGCACATCAGCCTGGCCAACATGAATCATCAGGGGGCCTTTCGGTTCGAGACGGACCTCTCGGCAACCGGCCGAGGTCGCTTTCTCGTCAAGTCGTCAAATCGTCAAATCGTGTAGGTGACCGTGTTGGAGATCTCAATGAATTTGCTGTCGATGAACTCACGCTGCTTGTTCTTGCGGTAGTTCACGTACTTCCACATCTGCAGCACGATCTCGTACTTGCCCGGAGTCTTGTCCGGGTGCGTGTAGTCGGCCTCGATGCGAGCCGCCGGAGTCGCGATCACCTTGCCGTCTCGCTTGACCTGCCACTGCAGACGCAGGCCCCAGTCGTTGGTCACATCGCTGCGTGAGACCTTGCGGCCCTCGAGACGTAACTCCGACTTCGGCGTGCCTTCAAACTTCTGGTCCATCCCGGTCGGCCTCCGCTTCGGCTTGGATGACGCATGTACGCATTTTGATCCCACGATTCTACACAATTTTCGACGCGATCCCAGAGGTCCTTGCCTCGGCGGGTCGACTTGACGTCACTCGGGACCGGGTTGGCTCGGTCGTGGCTCAACTGTTGGCAAACGTCGAATGCCGGGTCGACTTGTAGCGGACGTCCAGGTGAGGCGTTTTCAGCACCTTCTGCTTGACCATCGACTCGATCGATGCGGCCAGGATGCCCGAGACCAGCAGAGTCCGCTGGACCGGATACCCCGCCTTGCCGCTGACAAACATCTCCTCGGCACGACCCATCAGCTCGGCCGAATACTGCACGTTGGGCGTGGGGGGCAGGTGGAAGAGTGTCGAGAGCGGTGCGTTGCGGCCCTTGAGCTGGGCGGCGAAGTTGAAGTCGGCCACCAGGCCATTGAGCAGCAGCATCGTCGCCCTGGTCCCATCGCGGTGCTGGTAGCGGTAGGCCACCGGCTCCTTGACCATCTCGCGGATTTCTTTGGGTGTGGGATGCCAGTGTGTGAAGGTGGGCCGCGGTTGCCTGAGTGTCTGGGTCCGGGTCAGGCAGGCCTCGAACAGCTTCGGGCTCCAGCCTCCCGCCTCAAAGGACCCTTTGTCCATCGCCTTCCAGAAGGCGTCGCCGCGGAGACCCTCGACCCACGCCACCCCGGTTTCCCCGCCATCACGCCGCTCGGCCATGCACTGCATCGTCTCCAGTGCGTGGAAGTCGTAACTGTCGACTCCGCCATAGGCCAGGCCCATCAGCTCCTCGACCTTCTCGCCTCGCGGCAGATCCACCGCCGGCATCCGCCAGGTCACCGGCAGGCTCGAGCCGGCCATGAACGGGAAGTCGAGCTCGCGCGAGATGTCGACCATCTCCTTGGCCCATTCCCACTTCCACGACAGGTGCTTGTCGTTGAACACCGGAACGCTCTTGCCGTCCTCACGGAACACGTCGGTGATCTTCTTGAAGAGCTCGTAGCGCGGGTACTTCTTCTGACCCAGCTCGTTTCTCGGATAGTCGCCGTGCTCGCCGATCAAGAGCACCGCGTCGACAGCCAGGCTCTTGCCTCCCCGCCGGAGCGTTTCCGCCACGGTCGGGTAGATCTTAAAGCCAAACTCCTTCTGCCGCGGCCGGCTGAGATCGTTCTTGGGCACCTGGTCGGCATAAAGCGACACGACGTCGAGTCGAGGCTGGTTCCAGACACCATCGGTCGGATACCCGTGCAGAAACCGATCGCCCATGTGCTGCGCATGCGAGTGATATCGCCACTCGGTCGAAACAATCGCCATCGTCTTCCGCTTCTTCTTCTTCTCAGCAGCCTCCGCCTCGCTGGAATGCACCGAAAGAGCAGCGGTCGCCGTGGCAAGGGAACCCTGAACGAAGTCGCGACGAGTCAGCATCGGGTGTGTTCCTCAAGAGAATCGGTAGCAGGGCTGGGACAGTGCATGGCGGCCCGCGACCCGGCCCTGTGGGCAGTCTGGGCAACCCACTATTCACTATTCAAGCTCTGACCCCAAGTGATGGGACGGCTAGGGTGAGCGGACTACTCGGACGGGGGCCAGGATTCGGGAGGCGTGGCGAGTGCTGTGGTGGATCGTGTTGATGGCCTTGCGGGCGTTGTCGGGGAACTCGATCGTTGAGGGTTTACCTGTCTGCGGATTGGGCTCGTAAAGAGGGGAACCGGTGCTGGCGATCGTAACCCGGATGCGATGGCCGGCGTTGAAGATCTGGCTCATCCAGCCGATACGGAAGCGGACCGGGTACACCTGCCCCGGCTTCATCAGCACCTGCTTGCGGAATCCTTCGCGATACCGCAACCGCCGTGGGTAGTCGACCAGCAGGATCGAGCGACCGTCGGGATAAACATCACTGATACGGACAATGACGTCGGTGTCGGGAGCCGAGGACGAGACGTAGAGCTGGACCTTGACCGAACCGGTCCACTCGACGGGCCGCTTGAGCGTTTTGGAGGTGAAGGTCAGGACGTCGTCCTGCTTCTCGAAACCGCTGGCATCGCGGGCTCCGGGGAACCCTCGGCCGGGTATCGAGCGGGGCTGATTGGGGTCGCTGTTGTAACTGGTCGCTGCGCCGACCCCGTCGGTCATGTCCGACTCGGTAAGACTCAGTCCTCCTTTGTGCTGCAGAAAGTAGGAGGTGGACCGAGCCGGAGGCGGAAAATCGTCGGCCTCGCGCCAGGTGTTCCCCGGGGCATCGGACTCACCCACCGCTCCCATCACATAATAGCGCACCGTGGCCCGTGCCGGCTTGGGCAACGGCTTACCCTTCAGGTGGTGATCGAACCAGCCGACCATCGAAGCGTGCACGTCGACGGCAGCGTTTTCGGGATAGACCAGCTCACCCACCCGGTTCCCCTTGTTCCGCCGCCCGTGCAGCCACGGCCCGATCATCAGTTTCTGCTGCCTGACCGACCGCGGGCCGCCCTGGTGCTGTCGACCCTGGAAGCTGGCGATTGAACCCTGGTTCATGAAGTCGTACCAGCTGCCGATCGTAAAGCAGGGCACGTTCATCCGATCGAAGTGTCGGCTGCAGTCCTCCGCCTCCCAGTACGCGTCGTATTCCGGATGAGCAAACCACTCGGCCAACAGAGCCCGGTTGTGAGCCGGCACACGGCAGTTGGCATCCATCCCCTTGAAGCGATCGGGCCGCGTTGTGCCGCCGATCCGATACCCCTCCTCGTACAGGCTCAGTCCCGTATCGACCATGTACTGGCACGACAGGTGAGGAGGCCGGGAGACGGCGAGGAAGTTCTGGGCGAACCCGCCCTGCGAGCTGCCAAACGTGCCGATCTTGCCCGTGCACCAGTCGCGTCCGGCCAGCCATTCGCAGGTATCGTACCCGTCCTGCAGTTTGCCCCAGGCCAGGGCGCGGTAACCGACCCACGTGCCTTCGGATTCCTGGGCGCCGCGGAAGTTGACATGCAGCACACCAAAGCCCTCGGCCGCCAGCCGGGCGGCCATCTGGCGAGTGCCTCGCCCCTTCAGGCTGGCGTAACGCTGTTCGAAGACCCCCGGCCACGGGCCCTTGCCGGGGGGCAGATAGAGATAACCGGAAAGCCGCTTGCCGTCTCGCATCGGCACCATCACGTGCGTTTCGGTGACGTCGCCGAGGTCGAGGTCGTCGGCGGCCGCTGCGGTCGACGCGCACAACAGCGCGGCGACGAGTCCCGAGAGCAGGACTTCGGTTGCGGGAGATTGCATCATGATGGGTCTCGTTTCTAGGTGCGGCTTTTGGCGTGAGCGTTCCGGCCAAAAGCCTTCGGACTCACGGGCCCGGCGAATTCGGCGACGGATCACACGCCCAGCATGCGTGCGGCGTTGTTGTAGAAGATGTCCTCGACCTGACTGTCGCTGAGTTTCTCGCTCCAGCAGGCCCACTTCAGTGAGCGGATGTGCTCGAGACCCACGATGACCGGGTCGATCTTCAGGTGCTTCTCGCCCCAGACCGGAGTCTGCTCGTACAGCCAGACAAACGAATCGGCGGCCGAGAGTGACCGGCCTCGCATATGGCTGACCGGCAGGTCGGTGCCGTACATCAGCTTGTCGTGGCCGATGATCCGGATGATCGACTGGTGAGCCATCGGCTCGCAGTTGGCCGAGGTGTCGAAGTAGAGGTTGTCGAGTCCGGTGAGTTGAGGCAGACCCTCGAGGTTGTGAGCCGGTTGGAATCCTCGGGCCGAGTGGGCCAGGATCAGCCGCATGTTGGGGTAGTTCTCGCAGTAGCGCCTGATGCACTCGATGTTCTTCGGCTCGGCCACCGCCCGCGACTTGACCATGTGCAGCGTGATCACCCACCCCTCCTCGTCGGCCACCGCGATCAGCGGCTCGGGCAGATACGCCTCGATGTCGGCATCCCACGTCGGATCGACATTCGACATCGTGTGGTAGCACTTCAGCCCGTGCAGCCCCAGCCTGCGGACCTCCTGGCGAACCCACTCGGGATCGTCCTCGGGATGGATGAAGAAGATCGCACGGTTGTCGGGGTCCTTGGCCACATGCTCGGAAACCCACTGGTTGGCCGCCTGGCGATTCTCGAGCTCCGTCGACGTGGCAAAAGGGATGAACAGCGCGTTGGTCGGTCGAGGTCCGTGCACGTCCTGCATCAGCAGGTTGTATTCCTCGAGACCCACGTCGTCGGGGGCTCCGGGGACCGTCCAACCGGCAGTTGCACTCGACCACAGATGTGTATGTGCGTCGTAGATACGATCGGGCAGAAACGACTCGACCTCACGCCGGTAGAACTCGTGGTCAACTTCATTGACGGCTGTGCCTGTGATGCTCATAGGTGACGGCATTCTGCAAAGGAGAACCGGAGTGAGGAGGACGCGACCGGGCATCCTACGACCGCCTCGCGGGCATTGCCACCGAATCGCCCGACGAGAGGTTTGAGGCTTGGCGACCGATCGCGACCTCCGTAGTCTGGTTTCATGATCTTCATGATCCTCATGGCAAAGACCCGAAGCCTCCTCACCGCCCTGGCCATGATCCTGCTGTCTGCTGCCGAAGTCCCGGCCGCACCGCCGGATGCCCAGACCCAGTCCAAGACCCAGTCCAAGACCCAGTCCAAGACCCAGTCCAAGACCCAGTCCAAGACCCAGTCCAAGCCGGACCTCGCATTCCTCGGCCCGAGTGGCAGCAGGACGTTCGACGCCCGTGACACTCTGGCGCCGGCTCCGGAGTCATCCACCGACGCCCGCGAGTGCCTGAAAGGGCTGACCTGGAAGCCCCAACCGTTCCGGGTCCGCTGTGAAACAGCCGACGATCGGCGGGGCGAGGTATTGCTGAGGTTTCCGTCGCCGGTCGACACCGGCAACGCGGCCAATGACCGGGTGGCGGTCGAGTGGTACGTGGCGGGAATGAACACCGGAGCGGCCAAGCGAGCCCGGGCGGTGGTGGTGGTGCACGAGTCGGGGCGAGGGATGACCGTCGGCCGCCTGTTTGCCGCAACGCTCCGCAAGCAGGGCCTGCATGCCTTCATGGTGCAACTGCCCGGTTACGGCCACCGGGGCAGCCCCGGCGGCCGGCTGCCCGCCGACCAGCTCTTCGACCAGCTCTTCGACCGGCTCCGCCAGGCGATCAGCGACGTCCGCCGGACGCGTGATGCGATCACCGCCCTGCCCCTGATCGACCCCTCGCACATCTCACTTCAGGGCACCAGCCTGGGCGGATTCGTCGTGGCCAGCTCCGGGAGCCTCGACTCCGGCTACGACAGCGTCTTCGTGATGCTCGCCGGAGGCAATCTCTACGAGATGATCCAGAAGGGCAAGCGGGACACCGCCAGGGTCAGGCAGAAACTCATCGAGGCGGGGGTCAGTGACGAGCAGTTGAAGAAACTGACCAGTTCGATCGAACCCACCCGGGTCGCTCATCGCCTCGATCCGAAACGCACCTGGCTCTTCTCGGGAATCCGAGACACGGTGGTGCCGATGGAGAGTGCCCTGGCGCTGGCCAGGGCGGCTCGGCTGCCGACCAATCACCACGTCAAGATGCCGACGGACCACTACACCGGCATCGTGTTGTTGCCGAGCATGTGTCGGCTGATCGCCAAGCAAGTCAAGACTCTGCCGGCCCGAAAACGCTGAGGCCCGCTACTGCTTCACCCCGTCGCGCAACACCCGAGCCAACCGGAAGCCCGCCTCGACCACCCGCCGTCTCGAGACCGCGTGGGCCTTTGTCGCGTAGGCCCGCGACAAGGCCACCGCCGGGATCTCCTTTTCTGCATCCGCCTCACCGCGTCGGATCGCCGCGAGGATCTTGGGCGAATAGACCACCTGCTGCGCCAACCGGTGACTCTCGCTCACCCAACTCTCGGCCTCCAATTGCTTCTCGGCCCGCAGGCCCGCCGACACCAGCTTCCTGTCGGCCAGCAGCACCGCAGCCCGCCGCACCAGGTCGCCACTCAGGCTGCGACCTCCACCGAACTGACCGTCCCAGTACATGTGCAGGTTGATCGTCTTGTCCCGGCCCTTGATCGGCACGTCGTTGCCGCCCCGGTCACCCAGCGGAAACCGCTTCGCCGTGAACGACGCCGTCGAATGACACGGCTGGTGTATGTCGCCGATCATGTGACACAGCCACGTCACGCACACCGCCCGCTCGGTATCAGCTGTGTCACCGGCCGCCAGCCGCCTGCGACACAGCCTGATCGCCTGGATCACGTTGAGTTCCCGGGTCGCCAGGTTCGCCGAGGGTGGGACAACCGTCGCGAGGTTGACCTTCAAACGTGGCTCGAGCAGTCGACGGGCGTCGCGGGAAAGGAACAGCGGTCGGTTGATGTAGTGCCAGGTCGGCCGGTCGCGATCGGTCTTGCGAACCAGGTCGCTCCACACCGCGGCCTGGGAAATGATCCACTGATTGCGCATCGATTCGTCTTGCAGCTCATCAGGAGGCGTAAAGTACTTGTTGACCTGGGGATGCTCTCCGAGCAGCTTCAGCACCCGCACCCGGGTGGCAGTGTCCATGCGGCTCCAGGCCACCAGGGCCACCAGCCGATGTCCCGAGTCCCACCAGGCCGAAGCCGATGCCGGCCCCAGGCCCAACAGCATCGCGACCAGTAAGGCAGTGAGCGGCCGACGGAGTCGATCGGATGGTCGCATCGGCATGTCCCCGTGGCTGGCTGCGTTGCAGTTCGTCGTCAGTTTGCTCAGGGTGACGTACCCACGCTCCACTTGCCACACCACGCGATCTTGCGTCGCCTGCAGCAGTCCCCACCGAAGACAAAGACCAACGATGCCGATTGAGACAGTAGCCGGCTGGACTCCTGAGCCGGGTCCGCGGATCGAAGCCTCCCGCGACCTGGACCGCTCGAAGGTCCAGGCACCGGGCATCGCCGCACGTCCCGAAGGCGGCTTTCGGCTGTTCTACACCGCCGTGGGACCCGGTCGGCCATTTCCCGAGTGCCAGGGCTACATCCTGAGCGCCGTTTCGGAGAACGGCCTCGACTTCGAGCCCGAGCCGGGCATCCGGCTGGCTCCGGTCCCGGCCGTTGAGCACATGTCTCTGAGACTGCTGGCTCCGTCGATCGTGCGGCTGCCAGACGGGCGATGGCGGATGTATGTCGAGGCGCGCGGCAAGGCGGATCGGCCCACGGTGATCACCAGTGCGGTCTCCGAGGACCAGCTGAGTTGGCAGCACGAGCCGGGTGTGAGACTTCAGACACCCGACGGACTGGGTGGCCCTCGCCTGGTCGAACTGCCCGACGGTCGCAGCCGGTTGCTGGCGTGTGCCGACGACTACGGTGAGAGCGGACCTGCGGCCGGCCAACGCGTCGGCAAGCACATCATCAGTGCCGTTTCCCACGACGGTCTCGACTTCGACTTCGAACCGGGCCCAAGGATCCGCAGCGGTCAGGCCGACTGGGACGCCCAGGGGATCACCGCAGGTCAGCTGCTGGAGAGCCAAGACTCGGCCCAGCCCTGGACCATGATCTACTCGGCCTGGCAAGACGCACCCCCGGGCAGTGTGATTCCCGTGCACCCCAGCGATCCGGCCACCGCCGACTCCCCGACTGCAGAACTCGACTTCGCCGCCGCCTCGATCGCCGCCGACATCGCGGGGTTTCGTTCGAGGATCTATCGGTCGAGGTCGCCGGACGGGCTGAGCTTCGGGCCGGCTGAGTGTATTGTGGCCGGCGGCGGTTATGACAGCGACGACATCGACGCGGTGCACGCCGAGGACATGTCGGTGATCTCCCTCGGCGACGGACGTCAGCGGATGTATTATGCAGCCTGCGATGCGGCCGGAAACTGGCGGATCGCCAGCGCCGTGACCGATTCCTGACAACTCGGCGAATCCCGCCCCCGCCCCGCCCTGCCGCCTCCCCTGCCCCCTCACTTTCCTGCCCGTCTTCGAGAGCTCTGCCGTGGACTCGATTGCTCTGATCGACTGGATCATCTGCGGCTGCTACCTGGGGGTGGTGATCGGCCTGGGCCTGTACTTCTCGAACAAGCAGAAGGACAACGACGACTTTTTCCTGGGCGGTCGCAACATGCACTGGCTGCCGGTCGGCCTGTCGCTGTTTGCCACCACCTTCAGTTCCAACTCATTCGTCGGCCTGCCTGCCGAAGGGGCCTTCGGCGACTACCACCAGCTGCTGGCCATCTTCTTCATCCCGTTCGTGGTGATCCCGATCACCTGCATCTGGTTCATCCCCTTCTACAAGGGATTCGGTTTCGTCAGCCTCTACGAGTACCTCGAGCGGCGATTCACTCGGAAGGTCCGCCTGCTGGCCAGCCTGATCTTCATGGTCTACTCGGCCGGCTGGATGGGCACGATGCTGCTGGCCGTCTCACGCATCCTCGACGTGGTGCTCGAAACCGACTCGATCGTGCAGACCCTGGCCGTGATCGGAGTCGTCGGTCTGCTGGCGACGATCTACACGGCGATCGGCGGCGTGAAGGCGGTGATCTGGACCGACACGATCCAGGCCTTCGCGTTGTGCGGCGGCATGCTGTTTCTGCTGGGCCTGTTGATTTGGAAGATCGACGGCGGTGCCTCGACGTACCTGGCCGTCGGTTCCGCCGAAGCGAAGTTCGAGATGTTCAGCCTCGAGGGCGGTCTCAGGGAGCACAACCTGTATTCGGCCTGTGCCTACGGCTTCTTCGTCTACATGGGTGGCCAGTTGGCTTCCTATGGAGCGTTCCAGAGATACGTCACCGTCGACTCGGTCAGTTCAGCCCGCCGGGCCTTGATCATCAAGGGGGGCTTCACGCTGGTCTCCTGCACCCTGTTCTTCATGGTCGGCACCGCACTGTTCGTGTTCTACCAGCAGTCGCACCCCGAGATCTTCGAGAGCTACCTGAGCGAACCTCGCAAGCACGACCAGTTGCTGCCGCACTTCGTGATCACCTACGCCGGCGGTTTTGGCATGACCGGGCTGATCCTGGCCGGGCTGTTTGCGGCGGCCATGAGCAGTCTCGACAGCGGAATCAACAGCATGACCGCGACGCTGGTGACCGACTGGTTCCACGGCCGTGAGCTGGGCACCTCGGTCAACCGCTGGCTGACCGCTGGTTTTGGACTGGGTGTGACCGTGATCGCCTGCCTGCTGGCCTTGATCAACTCGCCGGTCTTCAAGATCCTGCTCTCGATCGCCGGAGCCACGCTGGGTCTGCTGCTGGCGATCCTGATGCTGGGAATGCTCATTCGTCGGGTCAACACCACCGGCGTGCTGGCCGGTGCCATCTCCGGGCTGTGTGTCTTTTTCCTGATCCGCTTCGGCCTGCCGTTCCTGGGCGAAGAGACTCTTCAGTCGCTGGGACCGGTGGGGGACCTGAAGTCCAACACCTGGTGGGACGGCCTGGTGACCACCGTGCCGGCGGTCGTCGTGGGCATCTCGGCCAGCTACCTGGCCCCGCCCCCCCGAGACGATCAACTCGACGGCCTGCTGCTGCTGGGCTCGAACCAAGCCGTAGGTCAGGCTGTGCCTGACGATCCCCCCTGAAACCACGGCATCAGCTCGCAACCGCGCTGGAAGACCAGCGACGACCCGCTCGCGGTCACTTCGTCGTAGCGGCGATGCTCGTCGGCCACCAACCCGGTTCCACAGGCGGCGATCGGCACATGCCCGTGGGCGTGAGTCCTGGTTCGCAGCAGGGTGGGATGGTCGGGCGAGACCAGGATGCGGTAGTCCCCGAGCGACCCCAGCGCGTCATGAATCGGCCCGACAATGCACTCGTCGATCCGCTCCAGGGCTTCGATCTTCGCCGCGACGTTCCCGTCGTGTGACGCTTCATCGGTCGCCTCGACATGCACCACCACCAGGTCGTGCTCGTGCAACGCGGCGATGGCCGCCTGGCCCTTGGCCGCATAGTCGGTGTCCAGGTACCCCGTCGCCCCTTCGACCTCGATCACCGTCAAGCCCATCAGCCCCCCCAGCCCTCTCACCACATCGACCCCGGTCACGACCGCCGCGGTCTTCCCGAACCGCTCGACAAACGGCTCGAGACCCGGCCGTCTGCCCAGGCCCCAGAACCAGACCTGGGTGGCCTGAGAATCGACATCCGACCCGGCAAACAACTCGCGGCTGCGGTCCATCATCTGGCAGAGCCATTTCGATCCGGGCCCGCCCGGCAGGTGCTCACTGATCGGCAGGTCGAGCAGGTCGTGAGGCGGGGTGGTTTGGGTCGTGGCCGAGAAGACTGCCTGGCCGGAGCTGGACCGATGCACCAGCAGGTTGCGGTAGCTGACACCCGGGTAGTACTGCCAGGTCGAGTCGTCAGCGAGGTCCTGTTGCAGGCAATCGATGAGTGCTTTGGCGGCGTGATTGTCAACGTGCCCGGCGGTGAAGTTCTGCATGCGGCCACCAGAGACCGTCACCAGGTTGCAGCGGATCGCCCAGTCGTCGGGTCCGAGTGCGATGCCCTGGGCGGCCGCTTCGATCGGTGCCCGGCCGGTGTGGCAGACCAGCGGGTCGTACCCCAACAGGCTCATGATCCCCACATCACTGCCGCTGTGCAGTTCGCCTGGCACGTGATCCGCCTGGCCCACGACACCCGCCCGGGCGATCTCATCCATCGCCGGTATCCGAGCCGCCTCGAGCGGAGTGACCCCGTCGTGAGTCCCCTGGGGCTCATCGGCCGCTCCGTCGGGGATGATCAGTGCGTATTTCATGGACCCGCGGCCGATTCCTGCAGGGCGTCGCAGACCGGGGAGTCAAAAGGCCAGGGGGGACAGCGGGGAGCGCTGTCCCCCCTGGAGCGGAAAGCGGAGAGGGAGGGATTCGAACCCTCGGTACCCGTGAAGGTACACCGGTTTTCGAGACCGGCACATTCGGCCACTCTGTCACCTCTCCCTGGCCCCTCCGGCAATCGTCTCACCACCGACAGGCCGCGGCAATCATAAGGCGTCTGGCTCTTTTGCGCCAAGGGGCGCCCCCGGCCCCAGTCTCCTCTCGACCCAGGCCTCGTCAACAAACCGCACCCACAGCCATCTCAGCGTCGATTCGGCCCGCCGGTACGCCGCGTCCCGGTCCTCCTCGGCAACCGCCTCCTCGTCTTCGAATCTCACCCCACCAGGCCCCAACACGCCACCTCCCTCAAGCCTGGCCAGTTCCTCGTTGACCCTCGCTTCCAGGCGAACTGCCCAGACCAGTCCGTAGGCCTGGGAGAAGTCGTCCCAGGCCAAAGCCAGCCTCTGACCTGGCTCGGCATCGGGTTCCGTTGGGGATGCTGCTGCGAGTCGACCGGCCCACCACAGCGCCCCGGCCAGGGCCAGCGTGCCACACAGCCGCACAGAATCGGTCCAGCCACCGGCGGGAATCGTGCCACTGAGAGGCCACAGTATGGCCAGGATCCCTCCGGCACCGGCCAGCACCGCACCCCCTCGACGGGTCAGCAGGAAGTTCCCTGCGCCCAGCCCCAAAACGACCAGCCACCCGATCAGTTCGGGCCAATCCAGCCTGACGGTTTCCCACACAGCTCCCTGCGAGACGCCGCTGATTTGCCCGGCCAGTGCCACTCCGGTCACTGGCCACTCGAGTACCAACAGCAGGGGCAGCATCACGAACCCGTTCCAGGCGGCCGAACCCGGCCGCCTGGCCCCGAGCACGGCCACCGCCGGACACAGCCACAGCACGCTGGCGGCGTACCACAGGTGATCGATGCCTCCAGGTGAGACAGCCTCGAACAGTTGTGCCGCGGCCGCGGCGAGTGAGCACCCCACGGCGGCGAGTCCCCATCTCCAGGCCGACTGCAGGGTCGTGCCCGCCACCGTGCTGCGACCCCCGAACCAACTCCAGGCGGCCCCCAACAATGCTGCGATCGTCACGACATGCATAACCTGACCCCGGCCACCGCCTGCGTCACCGGACCTGGTGCGCGTCATTTCCCGAACAGCCGACACACCCCTACGGCGTGACTGCTACGACCGCCACCAGTGTCCGGCCCTCAGAGACTAGCGGCCCAAGACGACGGTTTCACCGCAACGATGTCACCCGGTATGTCGAAAACCAATACTGTGACGCTCGGTCAACCTGGTCGAGTCGAGGCGGGGTGACTCGTAGGTGACCCCCTATTGATGAACCCTCGCACCTGTCACGCACCATGACGAAACTTGAAGGAGATCTCCCGATGAAGTTGACCACCGTGATCGCCGCTGTTGCGGCTCTGTTCGTTGGCACCCAGACTGCCGACGCTGGCCTGCTGGACTTCCTGAACTTCAATGGCAAAGACAGCAAGAAGTGCGAAGTCAAGGTTGCCAAGCCGAAGTGTGCCAAGCCGGCCGCTCCGAAGGCGGCCAAGTGTGCCAAGCCTGCCGCTCCCAAGGTCCGCAAGCCCGCCGCACCCAAGTGCGCCAAGCCTGCTGCTCCCAAGAGCGCCAAGTGTGCCAAGCCCGCCGCCCCGAAGGTTGCCAAGTGTGCCAAGCCGGCCGCTCCGAAGACAGCCACCAAGGGTTGCGAGTATGAGAAGAAGACGACGCTGCTGCCCCGAATCCGCCTGCCGCGGATCCGTCGCATCAGCCTCTTCAACAACTAAGAACGCAACCTGCGTTTGAGTTGAACGACTGAGAGCACGCCCGGCGTGATCGCCTGCCGATCACCCGGGCGTGTTTCGTTTCATGCGACCGGTGCTACAATGTGGGAAGTTCCCCGCAGAGCCAGCCGCCGATGCCGCCACCAGAGGTCACCAACGACTTGCTCGGGCTGCTCCAAAAGAGCCGGCTCTTGAGCGAAGACCAGATCAGCGACGCCATCCATCGCCTGGAACTCCCCACCGATGTCGCGCCGGAAGAACTGGCCGAGGCCCTAGTCGGGTCCGGACTGCTGACCCGCTTCCAGTCCGATCGACTGCTCGAAGGAAGACACCGAGGTTTCTTCATCGGCAACTACCGCTGCGATCACATCCTGGGCACCGGAGGCATGGGGTGGCTGTACCTGGCCACCGACGTCGACAGCGGCAACCCCGTCGCCGTCAAGATGCTCCCCAAACGACTCGAGGGCGACCCCGGCATGGTCGCCCGCTTCGAACTCGAAGCCAAGGCCGGACTGCTGCTGAATCATCCCAACGTCGTCCGCACCTACGAACACCAGCGTACAGAAGGAGTCTACGGCGACGTCTACTACGTCGTGATGGAGATCGTCCGAGGCATCAGCCTCGAAGAACTCATCGTCCGCAACGGACCCCTGCCATGGCCGGCCGCCTGCGACGTAATCCGACAGTCCGCCGCCGGACTCCAACACGCTCACGACAACGGCACCATTCACCGGGACATCAAGCCGGCCAACCTGCTGGTCGACACCGACGGACACGTCAAGATCGCCGACTTCGGACTCTCGAAAATCGAATCCGAAGCCGATGACGAGTTCTCATTGCAGATGATCTTCGGCCACGATTGCCTGGGCACCGCCGACTACATCGCACCCGAACAGACACTCGACAGCAACGCCGTCGATGGACGCGCCGACCTCTACAGCCTCGGCTGTACCTTCTACGCCACACTGACCGGCAAGCTGCCCTTCCCGCTGAAGACCACCAAGCAGAAACTCGAAGCCCAGAGAACTCGTAAGCCCCGACCGGTGGGGAACCTCGTCGAAGACCTGCCACCGGAAGTCACTGCGATCCTCGAAAAGATGATCTCCAAACGACCCGAAACCCGCTTCCAACAGGCCTCGGACGTCTGCCGGGCACTCTCGAGTTTCTCAAAACGAACCCCCGCAGAATTCTCGTTCCAGAAAGTCCTCGTGCAACGAGCCGAGATGGCCCGCAAGAAAATTGCCGCCAAACAGGCTCACCGCACCGGCGGCTCGTCGGTCATCGCCGGACACTCCGGCACCGCACACTCGGCCGTCGAAACCTCGATCCGATCCCGAGTCGATCCCGACGAGTAGATCGCCTGGAGGTCAGACCCGGAGCCGAGCATCACTTCTCGAGTCGACGCCTCGCCTCGGCCAGGCGACTCCGCCACTGAACGTTGCCCGGCGCCAGATCCACGGCCGTCTCCAATTCTCTGGCCGCCTCGGCCAACCCCGCCGCTCCTCCACTCCCCAGCAACAGCTCACCCAGGGCGGCGTGTGCGTCGGGCAAGTCGGGCCGAAACCGGATCGCCTGCCGAAAACATCGCTCTGCCCGACCCGCCGCGCCCCGGTCTCGCAATGCCCGCCCCTGCCACAACCACGCCTCTGCGTAGTCGGGCTTGCGCTGGATCGCCGCCTTGAAGCTCTCAATCGCCGCATCAATCTCCTTCAATTCCCCCAGCACCAGCCCCTGCACCAACCGCAACTCGGCCGAATCGGGGAAATCCACAATCGCCTGCCGAAGCACCTCGCGAGCCCGGCCCGCCTGGCCGACTCCACCCAACGCACGAGCCAGCTGCAGAGGAAATCTCACGCGACCGGGATGCTCGGTGATCACCGACTCGAGGTACTCAACCGCCCGCTGGGTCTGGCCCTGCTCGAGCATGGTCTGAGCCTTGACGGCGATCCAGTTGGGATCGCGTCGCAGGATCAATACCTCCGCCACGTACGGATCGTTGCTGGTTTCGACCTGCGGCATCGTCTCCAGCCGCCGCCTGACCCGCTCGGCCTCGGCTTGCCGACCCTGCCGGTACAGAACTCGGGCCAGCAGCTCCTGCACCATCCGGCCCTCCGGCTCGATCTCCTCCACCTGCCGACACAGCCCCTCGGCGTCGGCCAATTCTCCCTCGGCCAGCTTCAACCTCGCCAGGCCCAACAGGGGCCGAGTGTTGAGCGAGTCGAGCTGACTCGCGTCGCGAAACAACCGCTCGGCCTCCTGCTCGCGGCCCAGGTCCGCGAGCATTTCGGCCAGCGACAGCCTGGGCAGCGCGCTGTCGGGGGCCAACCTGATCGCACGCTTCAGGCACCGCTCGGCCTCGAGCGGATCCACGTTCTCGAGACTCACGCCCAGCAGGTAGGGCCAACGGAACTCGTCCCGGTCCAACTCCTCGGCCCGCCGAAAGGCCGCATCGGCGGGCAGGTCGAAACCATGAGCCCTCAGCAGCATCGCCAGCTCGCCCCACGCCGTGCCCGAGTCGGGCTGCGACACCACGCGGGTTCGAGCCGCCTCGATGGCCTCCCGAACCTCAGCTACGGCGTCCGAGAGATCGACTTCGGATTGAGTGATACCAGGTCCCTGCCAAGGACTCCGCCGGATGGAACCGATCGCCAAGGCCAGTACGACCAACAGCCCGATCAGGCCGCTGACCAGCACCCAGTGGCGACCGCGACCCGCGTCCCCGGTTGCCTCGTCAGCCTCGGTCATGATCCCGCCTTCTCGAGCTGGACTTCGCCGGCCCCCTGTTCCAGGGTCACGATCCGATCCACCAGCCCGCCGGCGAATCGCTCAAACGTCCCGTCGGGCCACCTGATCTCGATCGCATCGACCCGTTCGATCTTGCCCAATCCGAAGTGCACTCGTGGGTCGCTTGAAGAGAGATAACTGGTGGCCGGTTGCACCAGCCTCAGGAATCGCGACCCCCCGGCACTCACCACCACCGAAGCCCCCAGAGCCATCCGCCCACCACGATCGGCCAACTCGGCCTTCACGATCAACCAGTGAGGCCCCTCGCCTGGCCGTTGAGTGCTGTTGCAGTTGTTGATCAGAATCCGCACGGGACCAGCCGTGTTGCTGACGACCACATCCACGTCACCGTCGTTGTCGATGTCGCCGGTGGCCAACCCTCGAGACACCTCGACTCGGCTCACCAGCGGGTCGGACCGGTTGTCGTACCTCTGGAACCGGCCGGAGCCGTCGTTGAGAAACACGTGATTCCGCTCGGCGTAGATCTTCCAGAACTCCGGCACCGACTCGTCGGGCTGGCTCTGGCTGTCACGAGTCGCCCGCTTGATTCGGCCGTTGGCGACCAGCAGGTCGAGATCCCCGTCGTTGTCGAGGTCGAGAAACTGGGTGCCGAAGCCGGTGTAGCCCAGGCTCGGTATCGCCAGCCCCGCCCGTTGACTGGACTCGCGGAACCCCTTCTCGTCGAACCTCATGTACAACGCGTTGTTTTCGCCTTCGAGGTGAGTCAGCAGCAGGTCGATGCGGCCGTTGCCGTCGATGTCGCCGCAGGCGATTCCCATGCTCGCTTGCGGCCGTCCCCCCGCGCTCAGAGCCCCGCCCCGAAAAAATGCCTCCTCGCGAAACGTCCCGTCCCGGGCATTGATCCACAGAAAGTTGGCGGCGTGGTCGTTGGCCACATAGATGTCGGGCCAGTCGTCGTCGTTGAAGTCGGCACAGACGACCCCCAGCCCAGGTCCTCCCTGACGCGACACTCCTGCCCCGAGACTGATGTCGGCAAACCGCACCGTTTCACTCGCCTCACCTTTGACCCTCGCACCACCCAGGTTGCGGTACAGCCGGTCGGGCTGCCCATCGAAGACCTGGGGTCCACAGTAGTCGGGTCGACCACTGTTGTCGGGACACTTCATGCCGGCCCGGTAGTCGACATAGTTGGTCACGTACAGATCCAGCCAGCCGTCTCGATCCAGGTCGAACATCGCCACCGAGGTGGACCACGAGGCGTTGTCGATTCCCGCGGCGGTGGTGATGTCCTGGAACGTGCCGTCACGTTGGTTCAGGTACAGGCGATCGGGGCCGAAGTTGCTGAGGTAGAGGTCGGGGTAGCCGTCGTTGTTGATGTCGCCGGCGGCCACGCCCATGCCGTAGCCGGTGTCGGCCAGGCCGCTGGCAACAGAGACGTCCTCGAAACGACCATCGGCAGCCTGGCGGTACAGCCGATTGGCCACCGTCGAGTCGGCCACCGGTTGGCCTCGATCGTCCATGGCTCCGCTGTTGACCAGGTACAGATCGAGATCTCCGTCGCGATCGAAATCGAACAGCGCAGCACCCGGCGAGATCATCTCGGGCAGGAAGTACCGACCGGTGGGACCGGCGTCGTGGACAAAGTCGACCGACAGGCGATCGGTGGCCTCTTCAAAGAGAACCCCCGGACTGCCGGCAGTGCCCGGATCAGAGCCTCCAGCGGTCGGGGCGTCCCCCTCGCCGTCGCAACCCGACACCGCC
>Ga0310125_10000112_pt1 | contig 33281 bp, 30 predicted proteins | sample CB11b_Tmax_Bot8__FD_203508 | JGI IMG/M metagenome (GOLD analysis project Ga0310125, IMG submission 203508) | Marine microbial communities from Western Arctic Ocean, Canada - CB11b_Tmax_Bot8 | ecosystem: Environmental > Aquatic > Marine > Oceanic | place: Canada: Western Arctic Ocean | collected... | reverse complement strand
CGATTGAATTGATCTGCCGCCTCCACGTTAACCCAATGGCCCGAGTTTTTAACCGTGACCAGGATCGCCTGCTCGGAAGGCAGCTGCCGTGCAAGTGCATTTGACTCCGGATCACCAGGGCTGACTCGCCCACGACCGGCGGCAAAGACCAATAGTGGAACGTTGCACCACTTGTCCCCCAGCGGCTTTTTCTCGGCGTTGACCTCTGCTGGATTCTCGGCGCGGAAATCCAGATCCTTATTAAGCTTTTCGAGCTGTTCAAACCAGCCTAACCGCATTTTTGTATTGTAATCCGAAGGGTATTCCCATAACACGTTGATCGCCGCAAGAGCCGCCTTGTTGCGGTGATAGTCTTGTATCGTCTGTGAATCGAAACGCGAGTCGAGTCCAGCGTCAAGCCCATCGCCATTGACCACGGCACCGGGCTCACAGCCAGGACGAAAATCCCTGGGACTGAACTTGCCAAACGAAGCGCTGTCGATCGATACCAGTGCTATCACCCGGTCAGGTTGGGTCAGGTACATTTGCTGGATGGCAAAAGCACCGGAACTGCGACCCACAAGCACGGCCCTCTTAATGCCAATGGTGTCCAAAATCGCCCACGCGTCTCGTGCCTGACCCACATTGGTAAACCGATACTTGCCCCAATCGCATTGGCCGCGCCCTTCCCGATCGAGCCGAATCACGCGGCAACCTGCATCCAACAGAACGTCGACCTGTTCATCATATACGTCATGGGTCCCCCCAGAACCTGGCATAAGAACAATGGCCATGCCTTGGCCATGATCCAAGTATCGAAGCCGAACACCATCAGACCGAACAAATGTTTCCATCATCTTTTGAGCACTCATGACTCGGTGGCAACACCGGCACTCGTTCCATTTTATAAAATCCTTACCACCGGTTGCTGTACCACCAAACTCCTGACACTGCTATTCGACTTTGTGTATTGTATTCAAATCCCAACACGCATGGTGCTAAAACCAGACGCTCGACTATGGATATTACCATGAATGCCGAAAACACTGTCATCACCTTTCTGGACGACCACGACAACGCACTCCTGGATTTCACACGTGACTTGGTGGCGACGTCAAGCCCGACGCCACCGGGTGATGAGAGAGCCGTGGCCAAACGAATCCAAGGTGAGTTTAACCGTTTAAAGCTCGGTGCAGCGCAAGTGATTGCTGCCAAGCCTGATCGTCCCAACCTGCTATTAAAACTTGACGGTGGCCGGCCAGGCCCGACGCTCATATTCAATGGTCATACCGATACGAAACCGGCGGGCAATCGTGATGAATGGAAGCACGACCCACTCGATCCTGTAATTGAAAATGGCAAACTCTATGGTCTTGGTTCGACGGATATGAAAAGTGGTGTGGCAGCGATGATCTATGCCACAGCCGCTGTAGCCCAGGTCAGCGAGAACATCGCAGGCCAGTTACACCTGCTGCTTGTAGCCGATGAGGAAGGCGGTAGCCAGTTGGGCGCAAAGTTTCTTGCGGCAGAGGGGCATGTAAGCGGTGACGCAATCCTGATTAGTGAACCGACCGGTATCCGACGCGAGTTGGAATCAATCGCACTGGCCAGCCGGGGTATCTGCTGCTTTCGTATCCGCGTTCACGGCCACCAGATGCACAGCAGCCTAAGCGATGAGTTTAATGCCACCAATGCCAGCGTGAAGGCTGCAGAGCTTATCACCCGCTTCGTCCAGGAGTTCCAACGTCCAAACATGACCGTCAATGCGGGAGTCACATTGCAAGGTGGCGTTTATTTTGGTGTCGTACCCGGTCTGGCCGAATTCGGATGCGATCTACGTGTCCCGCCGGGCAGCACCGAAAAGGGCATTCGTGGGGACGTGGAACAATGGCTGGCTCAACAAAAACAGCATGACCCCAAGTTACGTGCCGAGGTGGTGTGGCAGACACCCCCTTCGATCTGGATTGACCCGGTCAATTTCCCACGTGACCACCCACTGGCAACTGCGTTACAGCTGGCCGCCACAGAAATCCTTTCAGACCCACCACCGATCGGATGCTATCCTGCGGCGACTGATGCGCCGTGGTTCGCGGCAACTGGAATCCCGACCATTCCCGCCTTTGGACCCGGACTGCTTCCGCTGGCACACTCGCCCAACGAGTGCGTTGAGATATCGAGCATTTTTTCTTGTGCCCGCATCTATGCCCTGGCGGCCCTGCGCTATCTCTCTGATCAGACCTGACAAACCGGCAGCCAGAATGACTTTCATGTCCCAATCATCCGACTCTCTAGACACGCAATTAACATCACCGCAGTTCCTTGTTGATCCCTATCCGCTGTATCACCAGTTGCGTATGGATCCTCTGGTGCAGCGGGGACATCGGATTGCATGTGAAAACATGGAACTCCGGGGCCGAACCATTGGCAAGGGTGACTTCGTGAAAACGTACTTGGTGCAGAAAACCGGGATCCTAATCGCTTCGCCAACCCCAATCAGTTTGACATCACACATCAGAACAACAAGCACATAAACTTCGGGGTCGGCCCGCACTATTGCTTCGGAGCCCCGCTTTCATGACTCGAAGCCCAAGTGACCATTTGATCACTCCTTGATCGGATACCTAACTTCCATTTGGCCGACAATACTGCCATCAAGTGAAAACCAAACAACTATTTCCGTGGTCTTAAAGCACTGCACATAAATTTTGATACAGCATCCCACTAAACAACCACAGGATTAAAAGACTGTTAGAGAATTCCCTCTTTCAGTTCAATCAAATATCCACCCCAGTCTAGTGCGGCACAAACCTTCGCTTCATTTCATCCAAATTGAATGCCTCGCTATTCGGAAATCCAAAGTATTCCTGCTCTACTTTCACCACCTCCTAAGCCTGTTTGAGCACAGGCTCAACCATGTCCTGTGGCACCGTCAATAAACCATTACAATCGCCGTGGAACAGATCGCTTGGCGAGATGGTTAACCCCCCAACGGTCACCGTGACATTGAATTCATAGAAAACACCCCAACCATGAGAAACCACCTAGCCGGTGGGAAATAGTTGAAATTCGAGTGTACGATTTTGGATCCCTGGTTTGTCTCGACCGTTACCGTCGGTCACTACGCCAACACATCCTGGATTTTCCATTGTGGACGTAAACATATCACCCAAATAGCAGCAACGTGCACGATCATGCCCAGTATGCTGAATCACAATAACACAGGGCTTGGGGGCCGCCTCAACAGCGTCGAAAAGTTTGTCCACACGAGAGGGCCTATCATCACCCGGTCGTGTTGTATCAACCGTGCAAGTGAGGGGGAAACCAACCATAGGCTTCAGATCGGGGAACTGACATACCAATTCATTCGTCGCATATCCCGTCATCTGATCGCGCAATCTAAAGTGTTCCACCGTGTTGGATATCGTGGGACTGTCGAACGCCCGAAGACGTTCAAGCAGGCTAAAGGACAATTGATGCTGTGACATATGTTTTTACCTTCCGTATCTAAAACGAATTAAGTCACATCCAAAAGCCTCATGTACATCTTACTGTATACTGAGTACGCCATTGCAATGTACAATCAAGGTCAATTTCTTCGCGACAAAGATCAATCTAATGCCGCATAAATACTCGGTCATTCTGTGCAAGCTTACACGTGATGAGGTGAACACATAAGAAAACTCGCGTGAAGTGCTCGTCCTATTGCCGGTCGCCGTGAGGGCACAGGATCACATGAAGTGCCATCTGCACAATGGTCGTAATGGGGAATCATGAATGAACATGAAGGTCAAATATGTGGAACGCATCTGGGTCGATGTACCGTTTCGCCCCGTTCCAAGGCGCAACATGATCCGCGAGCTACCACATTGGACAATCTTCGAACTGTGCAAGGTATCGTTGGAATGTGGCGTGGTGGGTATCGGCGAGACCATGGCCTTCTACACTTGGGGCAAAGTAACCGACGAGTCGGTCAAAAGGATCATCGGAAAACCTGCCACAGAATGCATGTGGGATGATTCACTGGGGGCAGGACTCCAGATGGCTTTGTTCGATGCCGTCGGCAGGGCCTTGGAAGTCCCAATCCACCAGCTTGTAGGCACGAAGTTGCGGGATGATGCGTTCATCTCCTGGTGGTCGATCGACATGCCCCCTGAAGATTTACAATCAGAATGCATCGAAGCGATCAAGCAGGGATACACCAACTACAAGTTCAAGGCCCGTCCCTGGTTCGACCTCCATGAGCAGTTACGCGCTGTCACCCAACAGGCGCCTGATCATTTCGAGATTGATCTGGACTTTAACGCCATGTGCAATGATTCGGCCCATGGCGTTCGCATCCTGCGTGAAATGGAAAAGTACAACCAGGTCAAAATCTACGAAACACCCATCCCCCATGGAGATGTCGCAGGGTACAAGCACCTACGCTCACAGACATGTATCCCACTTGCCATGCATGTAGGCGAACCGCCCCTCATGACCGCCTTGACAGAGGACATTTGCGATGGCTTTGTTGTCTGCGGTGGTGTGAGCCGAATATTGCGAGAAAGTCACATTATCGCAGCAGCCAACAAGGTTTTCTGGCTGCAGTTGACCGGTACGGGGCTCACTGCCACCTTCGCACTACACCTTGCGGCGGTATGCAGCCATGCCCGGTGGCCGGCCGTGGACTGCCACACCATCTATGAGCACAACCTTTTGACCGAACCGATACATGTATCAAACGGACTGACAAAGATTCCACAACAACCTGGTTTAGGGGTCGAGTTGTGCTGGGATACGGTGGAAAAATATCGGATAGAACCGATCGAAAAACCTTATCCATACCCGGATCTGTTAATTCGATTGACCTGGCCCAGCGGAGCAGAGGACTATTATACCCACGGCCAACAGTATTGGGATGAATTCCTACAGGGTCGCAAACCTGTGTTCTCGCCCGGGGTACACATGGAAGTGCTACCCAACGATGGTTCAACCCAGTGGCGCAACCTGTACGAGTCGGTCAGCAACAAACCTTTCTGAGGTTTCCGGTGGGACTAATATCCACCAGAAATTTCGATAAACCCAGCATCAAACAACCTGGGATCACCGCAAGCAAAGACTATACAGCCTGCTGTTTGCCTTCACGCACCAGCACCAGTGGCGCGGCAATGGCGATTGAACTGTAGGTTCCCACCAAAACGCCGATCAGCATCGTAAATGCAAACCCATGGACACCGTCGCCGCCAAAGAAATAAATCGTCAGCAATGCCATCGAGGTGGTGAACGATGTGAGTACTGTTCGGCTCAGGGTCTGGTTCACTGAATCGTTAATCACTGTAGGTGTCCCGAATGCCAGACGGCCACGGTTCTCCCTGATCCTGTCAAAGACAACGATCGTGTCATTGAGTGAATACCCGACAATGGTGAGTATCGCCGCCACAATAGCCAAGTCGATGCGGAAGTCACTCAACAGGAGCGCAGAAGCCCCCCCTTGATCAGCCACCAACCCAGCCAGTGCAACCAGCCCCAACGCGATCACCACATCGTGCGTCAGAGCCACAATCGCCGCCAGACCGTATCTGAACGACCGGAAACGGACTGAGATGTAGCCCACAACCGCCAGAAGGCTAAGCCCAATAGCCAGGAAAGCATCGAGTTTCATGGTATTCGATACCTGCGGTAAAAAACTAGCGACACTGCCAAGGCTCCTCTCACCGGTAATGGCATCGCGAACCAGCAACCATTGCGTATCTGCCAGTCCCCCCGCATCACGAAATGCATTCGGCTCATCGACATAGTTCGTGGTGTAATCTCGGGCAACCACAACGACCGAACGGTAAAGGATTTGCCCCCCCTGCCCGGAGGCATCCTCACCCCCCACCGCTCCTGAAGACTCGGATACACCTTCAAGGTTTGAATCCAGTTCCAACCCGATCACCTTGAAATTACGGTATCCATATTGATTATGTGGTGGCTGGAAAAGCGTTCGCTCGATGCGTTCACTAACATCCTCAGTCGTCGCGCTCGGTTGCATGTTGGCAATCACCAGCCCGACACCACCAAGATAGTCACTGACATCTTCAAACACTTCCGGTCGGTTGATGTTCTGGCCCAACGACGTATTTACAATTGGATAGGCTGGCGCATGACGGATCACACTTGCTGCTGAACCGTCGAAGCCAATTGCCACTTTTACATCAAGCACATCCTTGAAAGCTTCGACAATTGCTGAACTTACCCGGTTATTTTCATTGGTGGCCAGTGTTTGAATGGAAAATCCAGATGCAAGTGTCCCCTGTTTCTCACCGGTGATCACCACCTTGGCGCGATCACCTTCCAGTTGCGGGATCTCGTGACTCTTGGCCACAGCATCTAAACGCTCTCGAACCTCGCGCAGTTCAAGGGACTTGCCCTGTGATAGATTGAATCCCACTTGTGTTCCGCTGCGAAACTCGATATCGAGCATTTCCTCGCCGCGGGAATAAATCAGGGAAATACTGCCCACTATTAATACCGTACTAAGCACGAAAAAGGCCGCCCGCTTGTTCACCCAGTCCACCTTGGGGTGCAGGATCTTGCGCACTGCCGGCACCAGGGTTGGCACCATTACCAAAGTCTTGGCGTTCGTTAATTGGATGTACATCTCAATCCAAACACGCGTGCACAATAGTGCGGTAAACATGGTGGCAAGAATGCCAATACCCAGCGTCACCGCAAAACCTTTAATTTCGGCAGTCGCAGTGTATCCGAGCACAATGCAGGTGATCAGCGTTGTGATATTGGCATCAATAATCGTCGCAAGTGCCTTTTGGTAGCCGGCACGAACCGCCACTTTGATGACTGCTCCCCGTTCCAATTCTTCACGAATACGCTCAAAGATCAGGACATTGGCATCCACGGCCATACCGATGGTCAAGACAATGCCCGCGATTCCTGGCAGTGTAAATGTCGCCCCCAGAAAGTTGGTTGACATCACGGCCAGGATCAACGCCATGTTGCCGAAAAGTGCGAAGTTCGCGATCAACCCATTGACCATGTAGTACAACGCCATAAAGGCGGCAACCACAACCATCGCCCACACTACGGCATGAAGTCCGCTTTCCAGGTTATCCCGACCAAACCGAGCATCAAAAGATTTTTGATAGATGGGATCATCACTCACTCGAGCTTCTAATGAACCCGCATTCAGCGTACGAATCAAATACTGCTGTTCCTGCAGCACGAAACCGCCACGCCCACCGGTGATGATGCCGCTGGTTGCGATAATACTCTGAATAGTTGGTGCTGATTTGATCTTGCCATCCAGCACAATAGCCATTGGCTGGCTTCGGTGGGCCCGGGTCAGTGAAGCCATCTCCTGACCACCAACTGAATTGAGCGTGAAATAAACTGCACGAAAACCCGCATCGTCGAGACCCGGGCGTGCTGTGTCGAGTTTCCACCCTTCGTCTGCTTGTGTAATGCACTGATCGTCGGCATTACTCAACAGCAGGTAGATCTGATCGCCGAACTGGCCGGCAATGAGACCCTGAGTGCTTGCAAAATACCCCACAGGGTCGGCAAGCAGTTGCGTTTGCTCAGCCCGCGTGTCGGCAAACTTTGTAATGTCATCAACTTCAAACCAAAGGTATCGCTCACTGGTACTTGATCGCGGACCCTGTTCGGCAAGCTGTGTCCGGTATTGATCAGCATTGGTTACAGCACGCAGATCCGGCGCAATACGAAACTCCAGAACACCCGAACCTCGCATAATTCGCTTGAAATCCTCTGGATCATCGAGCGGCCCTTTCTCCTTTTCATATTCGGCATACGCCGCGAAAACTGCGGCAATCGCATCGCTGCGTCCCGAATATTTGTTTTCCAAGGCATCAGCCGCAATGCCCCGCTTGCTAAGACCAGGATTACCTTCCGCGTCACGGGGACCAGGTTCGTTAGAGAGTTTAAAGCTGTTTTCCAGGGTGATCAGGTCAATATTGTTGGCCAGCAAAGCATCCCAAGCAGCAGAGAACTGATCAGTCGCCTGGTTCAGTGCACCAGCTTTTTCGATCAATAGTTTGAGCTTTGCGTCAACATCTGCTTGCAACTTCGCCCGGACCGTTTGATCACTTTCATCTACAAGTTCATTAACCGCATGCTCCGCAATGGTATACTCTGCCTGGGCAGCCGCATTGGCCTGCGTAAGCGGTTGGCTCATATCATGTGCGTTGGCCAAAGCCACCAAACGGTCCATAACAATCGAGTTTGAACCGGCAATCTGTACGAATCTTGCATGTCGTGCCGTATTGGGTAGCTGCAGGGCCTTGGCGACAATCCCCCTCGCAATATTCGTGTCAATAAGGGCTTTTCTCGTTTGAAGATATTCGGACCGCAACGCGTCTATACGCGGCGACGCTGCAGGCATCTGAACCTCAAAACGGTTACCGGCCAAGCGACGCCAAGTCAGATTCAACAAGCCCTGAGGGTCAGCACGGTCCTTTAGAACCTCGATTGTCTGCTCGATAACCCGCTGGGCGTTGGCATCAGCGGGGACATCAACTTCGTAAATAAAAGTGGTTCCGCCACGCAGGTCGAGACCAAGTTTCAACGTTTTCGCCGGTGGATAGACCATCAGGCACGCCCCGGCCAGGATGAGGACAATTAGCAGGAGCAACCATTTCCAACGGGCTGAGTCATTCATGGGGTGTTAAAACCAGATGTTTGTAGAAAACTCTCTGTCACGACTGCCTAGCACCTATTTCTCGGCCTCTTGGTCATCGAGCACGGCCTGAATAGCACTGCGCGCGAACTTAATGCGGATGTTCGCGTTTTCGTCGACTTTGATCACGATTTCGTTATCTCGGACCTCCATCACCGTGCCCAGAATGCCACCAACTGTTTGAACCTTGGATCCCTTCGCAATAGCAGCCAGCATCTTGGCACGTTTCTTCTTTTCTCGGCGTTGTCCACCCATGAGGATGAACCAAAACACGGCAAAGATGGCCACAATAAAGATTAAAGACGACATCCCACCCCCTTGAGAACCGGCCGGAGCGGTGCCCCCGGTGCCGACAGATTGCCCCTCCACGGCGTTCTGGCCTGCTAGTGGGCCCTGATCTGGCAGGCTGAGCGGCTTGTCAGCACCTAGAGAGCCGCCATCTTGCTGGGCGAGGATGAGTGGAATTTGATTGATCATGGTTGGTTTTACCTTGTATTACTTGGTTTGAGTTGACCTCTGCCGGACGGCAAAGCCGATTGGGGTTATTTATGCAATTGCCCAAGCGGGCCCGTCAGCAACTCCGGTATTCAAGGGGAATCCGAGGGAACTTCTGGGGACAGTTCCGGGGGGAGTTCCGGGATGTCAGTAGCAAACGCAGTTGGCCAACGCTGTTGGACCAAAGGCCAAGCATTGTGGGCGATTGCGTAGCGGATGTCCAGCAGGAATCGCTGGAAATGGCGAATGTTATGGGCGCTGGTCAGGATCGGACCCAGCATCTCGCCAGACATGAAAAGATGCCGCAGATAGCTACGACTGTAACCGCCACCGCAGGCCGGACAGTCACAAGCCAGATCGAGCGGCGCCGGATCATCCGCAAATCGAGCATTACGCAACTTGATCCGGCCTGTGGAGGTGAATGCATAGGCATTGCGCCCATTTCGAGTCGGTAGTACACAATCGAACATGTCGATACCGGCTCGAACCGCAACCAGAATGTCACGTTCATATCCAACGCCCATCAGATAGCGTGGTTTGGCCTGGGGCATCTTCGGTGCCACATGCTGAACCACCTTCTTGATCCCCTCATGCCCCTCGCCAACCGACACTCCGCCAATGGCAAAACCCGGCAAATCATGACTACAAACTTGCTGCAAGCACCAATCACGCTGATCAAGATCGACCCCCCCTTGGATAATGCCGAAAAGCGCCTGGTCATGTGACCGCTTGTGCGCATCAACACATTGATCCAGCCAACGGACACTACGCTGACAGGCCTGTTGTACACGAGCTACGGACTCTGTACTGGCGCCTGGCCCAGAAGATCCCCGTAGCTGGGTCTGGTCCTCTTGTTCCCGCAGGCCAGTCATCGCCGGCGGGCAGTCGTCAAACGCCATGATAATGTCACCACCCAACTCGTTTTGCGTTTGGATAGCTCTGGCCGGTGTCAGTTTGATTGTCGCCCCATCGATATGACTGGAAAAGATGACGCCCGTTTCAGAAACGGTATTAATGTGAGCAAGACTAAAGACTTGATAGCCACCAGAATCAGTCAAAATGGGGGCAGGCCATCGCATCCACTTGTGCAGGCCACCCCGCGCTTCAATCAGTGGTGAGCCAGGACGCAACATGAGGTGATAGGTATTGGCAAGAATGATCTGGCTCCCCAGATCACTGACCATGCCGGGCATCAGGCCTTTGATCGTGGCCTGAGTTCCCACCGGCATAAATGCCGGCGTATCAAACGTACCATGCGGCGTCGTCACCCTGCCAATTCGCGCAGCGCTATTCTTGCAACCTTCGAGAATGTCGAACGTCAGGGCCGACATGACGACAATCATAACGTCAAGTTGATCAGATCAAGACCAAGGCGGGAAATGAAAAGATCCCGGCTTTCATCAACCAGATTGCTTCCCGGTGAACCACGAAATTTCCAGATCATGCTCATGGTTCGCAGCCTTAATAAAAAGGACTAGCTGACTCGACGCTGGCGTTCAGTGGCTTGTTTGAGAATACGTCGCTCATAAGGGCTGAGCTTGTGCATTCCCTTGTCGCGCACCTTATCCAGGATGCGATTGACCTGCGTATCCTCCTTGGAAACCTGTGCCCTCCGCTGCTGTGCCTTGCGCTGCTGGTGCTTAGCTGCAATCTGCGTGAAACGCCCCTGCTGAACAAAATTGAGTAACTGTGGTTTTTTCACAAGGAGAAAGCCCAGTGCGGCACCGCCGAGATGAGCAGCGTCGCCACCAGCATTGGTGGACCCGACAATCACTGCAAGAATTGAAAAGCCCAAGAACACAAGTGCCATCGTTCGCATTGACATCGGTATGGGAGGAAATAACAGCATCACTCGCCGGTGTGGATACAGGACAGCACACCCGACAAGAATGCCAAATATTGATCCGGAAGCCCCAACAATCTGCACTTCATCTGGATGTATCCCACGATGACTAAGTGCTCCTACATCGAAAATCAGTTCTGGTGACATCAACCCTATGAGGGCAAAAAGAACCCCTCCACACATCCCGCAAAGCAGATAAAACGCCATAAAGCGGCGACTTCCCCACCAACTTTCCATCAGGCGGCCAAAGAAATATAGACCAATCATGTTGGTCAACAGGTGCATGAAATCCCAATGCAGGAACTGATAGGTCACCCATCTCCACAGTTGTAGATCATAAATTGCCTTCTGGATGGAAAACGACCCAAGACTTTCCGGAGAGATGGCATACCCACGGGTGCTACCGGAAAATATTGAATCCAACACGAACACCACGCAATTAATACCAAGTAACCACGTTACAACTGAATATCCACTCGACACACCACCAAATGGCCGACTGGGCTCATAGGAATCGCGGTTGTAATCTCTTTCGTCCCAGGCCATCAGCTGTTTGGACTCCAATTCGCCGCATAGTAAAGGAGCGTGGCAATGGTCTTGGCATCACGAATGGTATTGTCCGCCACCATCTTCATCGTCTGCTTGAAGTCAACAACTTGTGGCGTAATACGCTCATTTTCGTCGAGATCCTGTCCTACATGAGACAAATCTCGGGCCACAAACGCGTGCATTGTCTCCGTGCAAATGCCAGGCGAGGTAAAGAAGTCGATCAGGTGCCCCATATGTTCGGCCTGATAACCAGTTTCCTCGATGAGTTCCCGCCGCGCTGTCTGCAGAGGCGATTCACCTGGCTCGGTGGTACCGGCAGGAAGTTCCCAGAGTGTTTCACCAACGGCAAAGCGTTCGTTGCGAATCAATACAACTGAATCAACGCTCAGCAGTGGCAAAATAACCACGGCATCCGACGTAATGCAGACATCACGCTTGACCGTAGATGGCACATGGTCGGTCCCGATTGCACCGGGTAGTTCCACTTGGTGCACATCAAACCGGATACCATCATAAACACATTTAGATTTATTATTTCTTTTCTGCAATTCTGCTGTCATTTCAAGTGAATTCATTGACCGTATTTATTTGCCAACCGCTGCATTTCACTGCGATAAGGATCACCGCCAAGAGTCTGATCCGAAAGGCGTAATTTGCGTACCCGCAACGGGATATCCTGTGTATATTGATCCATGGCTTCGCAGATCTGAAACCAACGCATCCAGGCATTCCACCACAGGTCCGGATAAGGCGGCTGATCGAAACTCATGATAATCCGCTTGAAATGCTGACCGGAGGCTGTCAGGTTTTCAGCTTCATGGAGGTTAAACAATGTCTCCCCCGCCTCGTGTGCAAGTTGAGCATCGTCAGGGAAGGTCCCAAGCAACGGATCAAGTATGCGTAGAGCATCAGCACCGCGACCGGCAAGCCGCAGAGATTTCGCCGAAATCAACTGATAGGGCAACATTTCCTGTTCACTCAAAGCCTGTCGCTTGGCCCATTGAAGTAGAAGGTCAGCCAGATGAGAAGCCGTCCGGGCCATGGTCGCCGATTGCTGTTCCAGTAACCGTTTACGATCTGTCACCATTTCAACAAATGCCACACCGTTTAGGTCATCCACCTTTTGATTCAAGGCAACCAGGTTCTCGTTGATCACCCGAGCCGCCGCATCGGGAAATTGGTCCATCATCTTCTTTGCCTGATCAGCACACTGCTCATACTGGTTGTCACTGGCCAGAGCAAAGATGCGTTTACTCCATACCCGAGCCATCAGATCACGATTTTCACCGGCGGCGGCAACCACATCATCAATAATCGCAAGAGCCTCCGTTGGCCTCTGCATGGCCAATGCTAGGTCAGCGAGAAGCAACCGATAATGACTGGCAGCATTGTGCTGTTGTGGGCTGCTGTCTGCCATCGCCATGGCACGATCAGCTTCTTCAATAAGTTGGGCAATATCCGACCGGATCTGCCGGACGCTTGCGATCTGTTCTGTTGCCGGCACTCCGCGAAGGCTCTTGACCTGCAAACTCAGAATCTGCCGCCTCGCTTCAAAGTAGAAAGTATGGCCGAACGGCACCCGCAATAACATCCTAATAGCTTCTTCTTGCTGACCCTGTGGAAGCAATACATCTATCGCATAGTCATACCGTTCCTGGTCAGCAGTGGTACTGGTTCCAAACTCAGCAAACAACACCTGCACAGCTCGCTGATAATCCTCAGCAACCACATGGTGCGTCCGGGGATCCTGATAACATCGCTTCAACTGAGCAACGGCTAAGCCAATTGCATTTTCGGCATCTGCTTGATCCGGCATGCTTTCTGCCAGATCAATCCACAAACGAGCAGCTTCAATGGTATTGTCGACATTGGAGCTATCTTCGAGGTAAACCGCCATCCCCAAGTTGTACAGCACCGCAGCTTGCAAATTACCCGGCAAATCCTTTCGTTCCAACAGGCTGCGGAGGGATCTGATGGCACGATCAACGCTCGGCCTGGCCTGCGCCATAAAACCTTGTGCTTCGTCATTTTCATTACGGGCTGCTGCTTGTAATGCTTGGTTGACAAGATCTTGGGCGTCAGCACGGGCGGTCTGACCAATACCCAACACCACCACGGCAGGTAGCCGGCTTAGATTGACGTCGATGGGAATACTGTCTGCCCACCGCCGATAGATATAAAACCTTAGTGGTTCAGCCTGAGTTGCAAGTGACGGACGTGACAACAGTGATTCATACACGCTGTAAGCTTCGCTGTTGTTTGGATCACCTGTCCCAGCTGTTGATGTTTTAAGTATTAAATGTTTCAGATCAACCACTAACAGGCGTGTCAGCAGTGTTTTCACGAGGGAGCTGTCGTCAGCAAGTTGCTCCAGAAGGCCAAAGGCAGCCGAACGCTGGCCGACAAGGTTCATTGCCTTGGCCCGGGCAAGTTTCGCGACCAGCGTATTAAGATCCGCCTGACCTACGGCAATAACCTTATCCAGGTTATCAAGCGCCACATCGTAATGACCTAAAAGGACCTGAGCCCGCCCGGTTAAACAAAGACTTGCATACCGAATCCCATTGGGGTCCCGAGTGTCCGTAACAAACTTTTCAAGCCGCTGAACAGTCAGTTCGTGGAGACGTTGGCGTTCGGCCACCGCATCCTGGTGCTGGTTGCGTACGAATGGATTGTGACCGAGATTCTGATAGTAGTGATGCTCGTCATTTAACAATGCCACGTAATGTGCAGCGTGCGCCAAAAAAAACTGGGTCCGTAACGCGTAATACTGATTAATCATGCGGTTCCACAAGCCAGTATTGATCCGCTTGGCGATGTGATCTGCTTGCCGGGGCAGCTGGGTTTGAAGTTGACTGAATCGATAATCCGCATCGGCAAGCTGTTCATATGCTTCAACAACTGCGGTTTTGAACGCTCGCACCTGTTGCTCTGTGGGGACGGCGAATTCAAAAAATTCAGCGGCGTTCTGTTTTACTGCCTGCAGATAATCAAATAACAGGAGTTCAGAAAGATCCGTCTGCCACATGGGACGCTGTTCATGATCCGGATATTGCTTAATCAGCTCACGCAAACCGGCCAGTGTCCGGTCAAATGACTCGAGCCGCTGCCCCGGCATCTGCCCGGCACGCCCGTATAAAATCTTGTGTTGGGCAATCTGGATTTTCTTGGTAATGACTGGGTCATCGGGAGGTTCAGTGTTGACCAGATGCAACAACAACTCGCTCATGCCCTCGCGAGTCAGCACATCTATAAGCATCGACTGATCGAGCCTCGACACCTGCCCTTGGGTCGCTGGGGACATCATCCCCAGCAGGCATATCAGTAATACAAAGGTGAATCGCTTCATGGGGAAGAATGAACGGATCAGTCAGCGCCTATTGTGTTTGGGCAAACGCAATGTTTTTGTAATGAGCTCGTACTGCGGTGTTAAAGGCATTAACCACGTGCTGCCATCGAACCTCCTGGTCAGGCCGAATAACAATCGGATCACTGGGTTTGTGGACTCCGACGGTCCGCCCGGCATCTTTGTCGTATTGAAGACTCACCAACCTGTCATACAGATGATCGAAGTCTCGCACGAGCCCATATTGGTCGAGTTCGATCTGATATTGTGTTTCATGGTGGGCGGTAACGTAAATATCCAACGGAGGGGTAGGTGGCTCCATGGGTGATGCCGTACCTGACCCGCGGGGAAGATTGGCTGTCAAAATACCTTCGCCGGGTGTGAAATTCGCGGTAACAACAAAATAGATCAACAGCAGGAAAATCACGTCGATCATGGCAGTCAGATTCAATGTGATCTTCGGCGGCTCCAGGTTCTCACGTGAACGGATCTGGCGGGAAGCCATCGACACGTCGACTGCCTCAACTTTTACCGGTTGTTCAACCATTACGGTGCATCCACCTGAAAACTTGGTCCATGATCGGGCAGATAGGAAACCAGATGAACCGTTCCGATTCCCGCAGCTGAAATTGCCCCCAACACCGGTTCGACCTGGTCGTAATGCAATGCTGCATCAGCACGCAGCAGCACTTCCAACTTGCTGTTACCCTCATCATCGGTGGGCGCGTTATCAACGGCGTAAATCAGGTCCGCCGTCACCAATTCCATTTGATCCACTTCAAATTGCTTTAGACCGATCTGCACCAGTACCGCAGTCCCAGGCCATTCAAGGTGGTTCTGCTGCCGATCCACCTTGTCATATGGGGCAGGAGCCACGTTAACTACCAGCCGTTTGGCATCATCTAACTCCCGCACCTCAGGCTTGTTCAACTCCGGCACAATCATTTCCACGGATTCTTCTGCAATAAAATTGCTGATGATCATGAAAAATATGATCAATAGAAATGTGACGTCAATGAGCGGCGTCATGTTCATTTCCGGCTTGGCTGGGCGGTATGGTTTGGTTTCCATCTCTATGGTTTCAAACGTATAACACATCGTCACGACACTACTGGCTGATACACGGATGATCATCCATCTGGCTTGGACGTCGTACGCTGTCGTATACCAGCCGTCGAGGACGACGTGGTGTTTTGTGTCCGGACCGGCTTAAATGGTTTTTTCTGCCATTACCAGAGCATCCGAAGTGAGGGCATCAACCTTATTTCTAATCAGGGCATAACCCGCCAAGGCCGGAATCGCCACGACCAAACCCCAAAATGTAGTCACCAAAGCGGTGGAAATCCCTGCAGCCAGTTCCTGGGGTTCAGGCCTACCGGTTGCACCTACAAGCTTTTGGAAGGCAACGATCATGCCATAGACGGTGCCGAACAGACCCATCATGGGTGAGATATTCCCGATAACATTGAGATACTCAATTGGCCGCAGCAGGCGGCTCGTTTGGGCGTCGGACTGTTCCTCAAGTGCATGTTGCATAGCACTGTAACCATGGCTTGCCTGACCGATTGCACTGCTAACAAGTTTGGCCAGATAAGAAGGGTCTTTCGCTGACTGATCGATGGCTTTCTGGAATTGCTTGGCCGCCAACATCTTCCGGAGTTGATCATGGAGTTCCATCGGGATCATCGTTGTCCGCCGATAGTCGATCATGAGTTTCATCACATAAGCGATCGTAAATAATGACATGAGAAATAGAACAATGATGATGATCTGACCCAACAGGTCACCGGTGATAAAGAACATCTGAAAATAATTAATCACGCTCTTCGAATCTGCCGCACCACTGGGCGGAGTTGTCTGAGCTGCAGCCAATGGCGCCATTACCAACACGGTCCCCAACGTGAACTTTGCGGATAGTTGCATAGTGCCTCCTTATTATCAGTTCACAAGAACCATTAAATGTCCTAGCGGCTTTTGGAGAGATGCTCAAGCCTTTGGGCCAAGGCCGGATCAGTTTCCTGATCTATATAGGTTCGAGCACTCTCTAACAACTTTTGAGCCAGGTCCGGCCTACCAATCTTCTGGTGGATATAGCCTGTTTCCAATAATGCCGGCCCCACAAAACGACTCGTGGGGAAATAAGTCATGATGCGCATCATGTCGAGCGCGCAGTCCATATACCGCTTGCGATCATTGTGAGTTTCGGCCAGGGCAAGCTGCCCCATGGCACGCTGATAGAGTCGCAAAGACATATACTTTGTGGACCCATTGAGTTCACGTTCCAGATCTACGAGGGCAGCGTCATACTGCCCCTGAGCAAGCTTTCGGGTGATGGCGTCATCCAGGTCCAACACCTTCGATAACGTAACCACGGATGATCTGCGTTGAATTTTGATTGTTGAACCCGGGGCCACGGTGTCAATCATTGGCTTAGATACCGTCCGTGTTAGCCTTGGCGAGGCGTGCAGGCGGCTGCGCATATCTTTAACAAGTTGACCGGCCAATCCGGTCTGTTTTTCTTGTGCTTCGGCGAGTAATTGTTCTATCTGTTCGGCATCTTCAGGGACGAGTTGCTCAAATGACATTTGAGTTGACTGAACAAAGTAATAGGGATCCGCGCTGTGCTTCATCAATTGCAGTAAAATATCGGTAGCTTCCACGGTTCGAAAAAGGCGTTGTGCCACCTGAAATTGGCGGTACAGAACCCAATCACGAAGCCAGGATTCTTTAAGTTTTTTCACCAAACTCGCCAGTAGACGAAAAGCTTTTTCATTTTCCTGCTCATCAAATGCTTTTTGAGCGGCAGCCAGTCGTGGATATCGATCAATCTTCAACCCCCCAACACGCTCAAGTTTGGTGTTGACTGATGCACCACTTTCGTTCAAATGAGTGACATGCCCCCCTTCAATGCCTTTAACCAAAGCATCTTTGAACCAAAGGTTTCCTATTTTAATCTGGTCGGCAAACGCCCATGACGCCAGTAAAGTTGCGACGAGCACCGTCATCGGCCACCGCCATGTCCAGGATGCAATAGGATCACGTTTCATCGAAGCTCTCTTTCCGAAACAAACCGGTACAAACCACCACTCTCCGTTGCAATCAATTCCATCGTAGCCTTGAATCCTTTAGCCACCAAAGGATCCGGGTAGACAAATTGGATCGTGTTGATCTTTGTCTTATGACGGTTGGTCTTGCGAATGGCCCGAAGCAGTCGTCGTTGGTCAACCTCATAAATCCCCTTACCAGTAATGTTGTCTGAAAGCAGATAGACCAGTTGGGGCCGATACTGCAACGCCCTCTTGATCGCTTTGACCGGATCGCTGCCATGACCAGCCACTATGTGGCCGGATTCCGGATCGAGCCAGTCCATCAACTGCTGCTTATTGGGCCCATCAGCCGTTTTTAATCGGGCGGGTGGAAACTCGAGCAATTTCCCACCCTGAAAGAATATCACGGTGAACCACTGTTCTTCAGTCAATTGCATGACGGATCGCTTCAACTCGTTAATCGCGTCATCCAATGTATCAATCAGCGATCCTGATGCATCAATCACATAGACGATCTTTCGCGCATTGCCTCCGATACCATAAAGACTTGTCTGCAGTCCAGTCCCACTGCGGATAGCAGAGCCAAATGGACTGACCTGACCAGCCGAAGCACCCAGAGTCCCAATCAGTTGGCTGGTATCCGGAGTATTGCTGGTTGTTAGCCGTGCCAGGGTATTTTGAGTTACACGTGGTTGGCGACGTGATGTCTCTTGCTTGAAGGTTTTTCTTGGTGTCGGGTTCAGCCGGAGTGGTGCCGTCGGAGTTGCGCTAAGCCGCGCATCGGGAATAATCACTTCCTCATCATCCAGTTTGTACCGTACCGACCAGACAAGAAAAATAGCTACCAACACAATCACCACATGCAGTAGTAATGAGGTTGTCCACGGCAATAGCTTAAACAGGACCTCACGCACCTCTGGGGAGGAACCCGACGGTTCTGGGTTTCCGGCTATGGCTTGTGAGCGTTGAGTATTTTCCATGGGTTCGACTGGTTCCGGCGGAAGCGATGAGGACGAAGGGCTGGCTGGGTCGCTGCCAGCAAAGAAAAACCCAGACATCAAGGCATCTCCTGGCCGATTCGCACCCCAAGGACACCAAGCGGTACGGCAGAATCAATCAGATTAAGCAGCCGGCCAATCAATCTCAAGAATCTCGCACGGATATTGAACAACCGCAAGCGTGCGATGTCCAGTTATTACCACTTCCTTTTTGCGATTTGTAGCTTCCCGGCCAAACCGGATATTCTGATCTAATCTTATGAATGTTTTACGGTTTGAAAACGGTCGGTCACTGACTCTTGATCGCCCTCGAATCATGGGGATCCTAAATGTCACACCAGACAGCTTTTCCGATGGTGGCAGTTGGATCGATCCGAGCGTGGCGGCAGCTCATGGGCTACAGATGGCTCGTGAGGGGGCGAATGTGATCGATATCGGCGGCGAATCGACGCGGCCAGGATCACAACGAGTCAACACTGACGAACAGATTCGTCGCGTTGAGACAACGATTAAGCAATTGCGGCACCAACTTGATTTGTACAACTTTGAGTCTGTCGCCATCAGCATTGACACGACGATGGGAGCAGTGGCAGCAGCAGCCCTAAACGCCGGCGCTTCCATTATCAACGATGTGTCAGCCGGTCGTGATGACGAGCAAATATTCAAATTAGCAGCTTCCCGATCGGCACCGCTGATTCTCATGCACATGCGTGGCACCCCCATGACAATGCAGGAGAATCCCCAATATGACAATGTGGTCGGTGAGGTGGAGACATTTTTACTGGATCGGGCAGTTCGAGCCCAGGCGGCGGGGGTAAATCGTGACCAGATCATGATCGATCCAGGCATTGGATTCGGAAAAACTGAGGCCCAAAATCTTGCCTTGCTTGCCGAGTTACAGCATTTTGTCGCAACCGGTTATCCGGTTCTTCTGGGAACAAGCCGCAAGCGGTTCCTTCGTTCCCTGACCAAGCCCCCCCAAGGACAAGCACCACGACCTGAAGAAATAATGGGCGCGACCTGTTCAACCACATCCTTGGGGGTAGCCGCTGGTATAGCAATGTGCCGAGTCCATGATGTCCTACCCAACCGACAGGCATCTGATGTCGCCTGGGCCATACGGGTCAGTGGGAAAAACCACCTTGATTCCGCCAATGATCCAGCTGAATGCTGCCCATAGCTTTAATTCAACCTGTTTTAATTTAGCATGAAATGAGGATTGAAATTTCTCTTGCCAATTGAAATCGGGTCCACAATACCACTATAATTCTTTAGGTTCTTATCGGACGATTTTAAGGAATTTAAGATGTATTTTGTTATTTTAAAGTAGTTTATGATGTTGACGCCTGTCTTGATAAACCTTCAAGCAGTCGGAACCGGTTTGGCGATATCTTAAGTACACATACAGTCATCGAGCAGATGACTAACCACTAAACTGTACCCTACTGCTTAATAGTTTCGGATAAACCGGTAACTGGTGGAGAAGCGAGGAGTGTGAACCATGAGCGATCCGATTGCCTCAATTGGCCAATCTAAACTACCCACAATTGGTCGTACCGATAGCGCTGCGCCAGACCATGCACCCGACCCGCAGAGAGCAAGAAAAACCGATCAAGTGGATCTATCCGTTAGAGCCCAGTTACTTAGCAAACTATCCCAAATGCCGGATGTGCGTCAAAATCTGATCGATCAGGTCAAATCGCAAATCGAAGCTGGGGTATATGAGGCGCCAGAAAAGATTGATGCCGTGCTCGAGGAGTTGATGCAAGATCTCGCCTAGCACCTCTGCCAACCAAGCCGCCACGCCACGATGTATTTAAGTGATTTAAAAACAATACTTTGCAACAATCACGCTACTGGGTAACACCGCTGGCGGACCAGATCAGCCGGTTCTTCCCCCGGAAATCCACCTAGAGTGCACAGATAAAACGGCTTGTGTGTTGTTGCCCATGCCATACCCGGTTATATTCTTGGTGAATTTAATAATGAACGTGCCAATAGATGGCCTTAAGGAAATGGTCTTGGTAACTTCAATGTCGATTGAAACTCAAAGATTACAGCCCGCTGACGTTTGCGAGCTACAAAGAAGATGGTGACGTCCACCAACAGTCAAATCTGGCTGCTGGTTAAAATCACCAAGTTGGAGTATGTGTTATGAAGCTCTATGTGGGAAATCTCAACTTCCGAACTGACGAGAATGGGCTACGCGAAACATTCGAAGCACACGGTGAAGTTGAAGAAGCTGTGGTAGTTTCCGATCGTGAAACCGGCCGTTCGAGAGGTTTCGGGTTTGTAACCATGCCCGATGACAGCCAGGCCAACGCCGCCATCGAAGCCTTGAATGGCACGGAACTTGAAGGGCGTACGCTCAATGTAAACGAGGCACGGCCACGCCCAGCAGGTGGCCCCCGAGGTCGACAATAATCCGTGTCGTCCGGGTGCATGTTACCCAATCTGTTTTGGTGGGTGCTTTCTAAAATTTGCTTTTTTTTCCGCGCAGCACATTAGGCTAGCGGAAAAGCTTGGGGTGCAACTAGATTTAGGTTGATTAGATGAAATCACTTAACTTGTTGTTACTAATAAAAAGAATAAGAAACATTACATCATCTACCCACCACTGTCCGGCCAGACAAATCCCTCAGTCAAGTCATAACCGCGACCCGCATGGTACCGGTGGTTTTACACTCATTGAGTTGCTCGTTGTGATTTCGATCATTTCCCTGCTGATTGCAATGCTCCTGCCGTCAGTCGAAAAGGCCCGCGCATCAGGCGAGCAGGTTGTATGCCAGACCAACCTGCGGCAGATGGGCATTGCCATGGCAGGTTATGTCAATGAGTGGGATGATTGGCTGCCATACTACGAGGCCTGGTACGATGATCACCATCAATCAAAATTAGTTGTCAACCCTGATGGCAGTTGGTATTGGCGAAAGGGCTGGGAGGACATCGGCGCGGTTATGTCTGCATACCTCAACTATTCAAACGATGCCAACTCGGACCTAATCAACACGGATCGAGGTTTGACGTGTCCTTCCTGGATTGGACAACTGGAACTAAGTGGAGACAGTGAATACGCCACAAAAGTCCGTACAATCACACGCATCGCCATTGGGCAACACCTGGTCCCCTATGCTTACAACACCTTCTATCTAGGCGCACAGTGGAGCGTCAGCAGTGATGCAAAAAATTGGTTCTATCGGAAGAAATCGTACATTCAATATCCCAGTAATATTATCACCGATGGCGATAATGCGTACTCCTTTCCTGCAACCAATACGCCTTTCCATTACTGGGGACTGATTAATCGAACCGCTCCCATTGAAAACTCCCGTGATGACAAGACCCCCAGTACAACTGATATGCTGCCTGATTTTCGCCAAGAACTACGGTATCCAATTGGCGAGCGGCACCTAGAAGGGGCCAACACGGTGTGTTTGGATGGGCATGCAGATTGGATGCAGCAGGAAAACTGGCACGCAGCGGATGCTGATCATCGCTGGCGCGAACTCAATACGCCATTTACCAAGCGGATCAAAGAGTAAACATCACGTCCTGAATACCGCTGGTTGGTTCAGTTAAATTCAATCGCCATAACAGACCACACTTTAACACTTGGCATTGGCTTGGTTTGCTTGAACCATCGCAGCAACCAGCCCACGGAGGTTTGACGGGTCCGCTTCCACGTTGAGCGTCCATCCCAGATCACGCACAGTCTGGCTGGTAATTGGCCCAATTGAGGCAATTTTAAGATCTTGAATCAAATCGCACTCGCTCCCAAGCATCTCCGCCATATTCGTCGCGGTTGAAGAACTGGTAAATGTCATCCAATCAACCTCCTTGCAACGCAACGCTGCCAGAACATCACTGGACAATCTTTCAGCACGCTTCGTCTCATAGATGGCCAGATCCTTCACATGACCACCTGCCTGGTTGAGCATTTCACGCAGTTTCGGGCGGGCAATGTCCGCCCGAAGGAGTAGAAACTTCCTGTCTTTCACAAAACCAGCGTCAATTAGTTGCTGGCCAAGTGATTCAGCCACATAATGCGGTGGAACAAGATCTGCTTGAATCCCGAGTCGGGCTTGCAATTCAGATTCGGTTGCATCACCAATTGCAGCAACCTTGACCCCAGCCAGGTCGCGTGCATCAAGCGAAAGGAATCCAAGTCTTTTCGCCAACGCTTCGACACCGTTGACACTAGTTAACACAAGCCAATCGAACTGATCAAGATGAGTTATCGCCTTATCGATCTGGCCCCAATCTTTCGGAGGCTTAAATTCAATGGTTGGTGCCTCAAGTACATGAGCACCTAACTCAGAGAGCAAATCGTACAACTTTGATGCTTGATGACGGGTACGTGTAATCACCACCCGCTGTGAAAATAGTGGTCGCTGTATATAAAACTCCAGACCTGGCTCAGAAATAGCCGCCACGGGTCCGACCACCATGATTGCAGGACTTTTCAAGTTGGCCTGCTTCATGGCTTTTGTTGCCTTGGCCAGATCACTGCGGATACAACGTTGTAGTGGCGTAAAGCCACGTTCAACCACGGCCACCGGCGTCTGTGCAACAGCACCATACCCATGTAACGCATCAGTAATTTCCTGCCAACGACCAACAGCCATAAAGAAACAGACCGTCCCGCCGGCCTGGATCAATTCTGCCAGTGCCCGGTAGTCGACCTGTGCCTGCCCCTTGGTTGGATCCTCGTGACCGGTCACAAATGTGACGGTGCTTGCCACATCGCGTCGGGAAACCGGAATACCCGCGGCCATTGGCGCCGCAATGCCGGAGGTGACACCCGGCACGACTTGGCAGCCAATCCCACTTCGTGTGACTGCAGCCACCTCTTCTGCGCCACGACCGAATAGATAAGGATCACCACCCTTTAGCCGAACGACAAAATATCCTTGCTTGGCCCGATCAATCAACAACGCATTAATTTGGTCCTGCGATAACTTATCGGGCTCTCCACGTATACCAACCGGCACGTATTCAGCATCTGGACGAACCTCGTTTAGCAGGCGGGGATTGGCCAACATGTCGTAAACAACCACATCCGCCAGCCGCAGCATGCGTAATCCCAGAACAGTTATCAGCCCTTCATCGCCAGGACCGGCACCAATCAGACAAACCCGGCCGGTTGGATTTTCTTTCGATATGGTCATGGCGAGTAAATCTTGTTGGTTATAACGCCGATGCAGGAAATAGCAGCTTTGACAATTGAAACGGTTTCAAGGAGTTGCCCATGTCCATGCAGAATACGCTTAAGCTGGCCCACCCAAATAATAGCGATGTGATAACCTCGGAACGCCGCGTGGCGCAACGACATACAATGTCAGGTCGGGTAACGGCATTGCGTAGCGAACAGATCGCAGGGGACCGCCGCAATTGTATTTGCTCATTGGAATTAATGGACATGTCTGATGCCGGCGTGGGGGCCCAGGTGGCTGAGCCACTTCCAATTGATTCGAATATCACTATTTTCTTTCCGCCCCACGGACCTGAACGGGGATTCAACCTCCGGGGCCGCGTGGTTCGCTGTGATCCGACGGAGACAGGGCACCAGATCGGCGTCTTCCTTGAGAACAAGATCGCGGCATAACCCATTATTAATCAATAGCCTTGCCGAACCCTGATTGTCGCCCTCAATGCAATACACCTGTCAGTTTTTTCAGCGTCTCGCTAAGATGGCTGAAGCTTTCCTCCAACGCCTGCGGGATGACGCGGACCTGGCCTGTCACCTGCATAAAGTTCGTGTCGCCCCCCCAACGTGGCACCACATGCACGTGCAAGTGACCGGGCAAACCTGCCCCGGCACAACGGCCGACATTAATCCCGACATTTAGTCCTTGTGGATTTAACCCTACGCGCAACAGTTGTTCCGACAGGGCCACCAGATCGATCAACCCCGTGCGATGGATCGATTCCAGGTCAGACAATTCCATCACATGTGCAATCGGCGCAATTAACAGGTGTCCATTGGTATACGGATAGCGATTCAAAAGAATGACGCCGCGCTCATCATTATGCAAAACTAATCGTTGCCTGGCATGCTCACTATCCGCCTTCCCAGCAACCGCATCACAAAGAAAGCAGGTTGAACTGGAATTTCCGGAACCTAATTGTGGAGCATCCGAATCACCTGATGCTTCCAACTGACGGAGGTAATCCATCCGCCACGGCGCCCATAGATTCTCATTACTCATAAAGTCAGGTTACACCCGACAAGGCCTTTGGCCAAACCCGATCACGTCGCAAGCGGCCTGGCAGCCATCTACTCGTGACCGTAGGTTTGATCAGACTGCGATGGCAGATAAGCCTTCAGTTCATCGACGGCTGTACGCTCCGAAAGTGGATACTCGGTGATATAGCTGGCTCGGGCCAACAGGTGGGTCGCGGCGGGAGTGGTCAAAAACTGAAACGCAATCGCAAGCAGACCACGTATCACCACCCCAACCGAGGTGGGAACAAAAAAGAAAACGGCCGCCAGGATAATCAACGAAACACCCAGCGTCCCTGCCTTGCCCGCCGCGTGCATTCGGCAAAATATATCCGGAAAGCGCAACAAGCCGATCGACGCCACGACCATCAAGAATGTTCCGACGATCATCGGTACGGCTACAATGATTTCAATGATAGATGGCATCAGAATACCCGACCTTTCTCCAGATACTTGGCAATGACCGCAGACCCGAGAAAGCCCACAAGCGTCAGAATCCAAACCGCATCAAAATAAAACGTCTGCTTCCACATAATGCACAACGCACATATAACCCCGATGAATACGCTGGTAAGCGTATCGAGGGCCACAGCACGATCCGCAGCCTTTGGGCCAATGACAATGCGATACACACACAAACCACCACTGATCAACAAAGCCGTCAGGCAAATCGCGCACACGTTCTGCAAAAAAGCACTCATTGCAACTTCAGGCATACCTAGGCTCCTACAACAGAATCTTTTACTCGCGTCCATTTGAGCAGGTTGGCTTCGAGCATCTGTTTAACATTCTGTCGGACTTCTTCAGTATCTTCACCTATGTCCAATACGTGGATCACGATTACGCGACGGTCCTCCGGCACGTGTACGGAAATCGTTCCGGGCGTCAGCGTGATCGAGTTCGCCAAGCTGGTCACCTCAAAATCTGATTGCGCCTCCATCGGAATAGCTAGAAACCCTGGTCGAATTTTCAACTGGGGGCTCATGACCAACCGGGCCACCTGAATGTTGGCGAAGATCAGTTCTCTAACAAACACCAGTACGTATCGAAAGAAATAAAAGCACCATTTCATCTGCGATGCTCCTTCGGTTGATCCCAAACCATCCGCATCGGGTCCCGTGATAGTTCACCGACCTCGGGCGATGTGTCCGCAACAGGCTCCCGGCCATTGGAGCCCAACACGGCTCTAATGTACCCTTGCGGATTAAGTACACTTCTTGCCGTGCGATGACCAAGTGACAGGATTGGTTGAGCACATAAACCCATAAGGATTGTCATGACAACTAAAACAGCCGTGGGAACCATCATGCCGTGATAGCTGAATCCAACGGTCTTGTGGCATTGATCGCGCCAAAACGCATAGGACCAGATTTTCATCATTGAATAAAGCGTCAAAAATCCCGTCACAAGTGCCACGAGCACAATCAGATAATTGCCACCTGTCAATCCGGCACGGATCAGCACCAACTTGCTAAAGAACCCCGAAAAAGGCGGCATGCCAGCCAAGGATAATGAAGCAATAATAAACAGGAGTGCCACACCGGGCGCCATGTCCAACAACCCGCCCATTTTCCTTATTTCCTGGGTACCACTAACCCGCTCAACGATTCCACCAACAAGGAACAGGCAGGATTTAACAATGATATGATGGACGATGTAGAAAATCGTACCGGCAATAGCAATCTCGGCGATCCTGGGATTTGCCGCCAGGCCTATCCCCATCACCATATAACCCACCTGACTGATAATATGCCACGATAAAATCCGCCGGATATCCCATTGGCACATCGCACCTAAAACACCCAGCAACATCGTAAAGCCCGACAGCACCAGTAACACGTTAATGGCAAATAGGTGCCCATCCTGGCGAAATACCATGATGAAAACGCGTAGCAGCGAATAGACTCCCACTTTTGTCAACAGGCCGGCGAAATAGCCACTGACACCTACGGGCACCACCGGGTAGGAATCAGGCAACCAGAAGAACAAGGGGAATATTGCGGTTTTCATTGCAAACACCACCAGCAACACCATCGATATGGCTGTCACCAGTCCAGCACGGCTACCGCTCAATGCCGCCGTCTTCTGTGCAAGGTCGGCGAAATTCAAGGTTCCCACCGTCGCATAAAGTAATCCACAACCAACCACGAACAACGTTGAGCCGATTGTGTTAATGGCAATATACTTCATGGTCTGAAGGACCTGCACTTTATTAGCGCCAACCATCATCATGCCATACGAACCAATCAGCATGACTTCGTAGGCCACAAAGAGATTGAACATATCACCGGACAGAAATGACCAATTCACACCCAACAACACAACTTGGAATAGGGGGTAAAAGAAATACTTCTGCTGCGTGTCCGTCACTGTCCAAAAGGTATAAACCAGGACCACAGTACCAACCAACATTGACAGGCAAAGCATGATGCAAGCCAGCCGATCGGCCACAAATACAATTCCAAACGGAGCCTCCCAACCCCCAAAACACATCGATTCGATACCTGACTGATCCACATGTAACAACAGCCAGAATACAAATCCGGTTAGCCACAGACATGAACCCAAACTGACTACTTTTTGCAACGTTCCTCGACCATTCAACAACGCAACCAACAGCGACGTGAACAGGGGGACAAGAATGGGTAACACCAGAAGATTCATTAAACCATCCTCAACGGGCCAGGCCAGGGTGTCTTTGATTCATGACCATGCTTACCGGTTCTACATGTAACCAATGCAGAATCAGGTTGTGCCACTTGGCTACCAAATAACACCTTCATCTACTCCACCGAATCATTTTCCACCTCCAAATTATTGGCCAGCAATTGCTCCGGATCATCTGTACCATAGTCTAGATAGACGCGATAGCATGTGGTCAAAAACAGTGCATTCACTGCAAAACTGATCACGATAGCCGTCAGAATAAAATCTGGCGGCAACGGATCCATCAGAGTTGAAATAGAGTTCGTGGTTGAATCCACAAACGGTGCAGTTTTATGTGATGAATAGCCACCACAGGCAATCATCACAAGGTTGGCTGCATTTGAATACAAGGCCAATCCCATCACGACACGGATCAGGCTTGGCCGCAGAATCAGATAGGTTCCACCACCAAACAGGACGCCAATCACAATGGCAATCGGCATTTCCATTCAATGGCCCTCCTGGCCTAGTTCCACAAAGATAGTCATCAACGTGCCGAATACAATTAGATACACGCCAACATCAAAAAATGTTGCGCTTGAAAAGTGAATGTCACCCATGACGGGAACATGTCTCTGCCAAACCGCATGGTCCATAAATGATCGCCCGAGCAACAATGGCACTGTCCCGGTAAAAACTGACACAAGCAACCCGACAACGGATATCTTCCACCATGCCCAACGTGCTGCACGTTCAATTCCAAATCCCAACAAGTACATTGCCCCCGCAGCGGCAACCAACACACCGGCGACAAAGCCGCCACCTGGTTGGCTGTGGCCCTGGAAAAAAATCCGTAGTGAAACAATTATCGTGATCGGCACGACGACCCGCACCACGGTCCGAAGAATAGGAGAGTTATTCATAACCGCATTCTCCTTCGCGTACGCAACAGGCCAAAAACGCACAAACCAACCACGACCAGCACCGTGATCTCGCCCATCGTGTCAACTGCACGGAAATCCACGATGATGACATTTACAGCATTTTGACCACCGGCGCCGTGAAATGCTCGACTTAGATATTCACCCGCCAGATTCTTCGTCTCCCGAAACGGTAAACTCGTGGCAAAAAGCACGAATATGAACATCGTCACTCCAACCGCACAAGAAATCCCAAGGTTCAACATCTTCTGAGCCGGTCGCAGGCGATCCTTTTTAAATGACGGCATATAAAACAGAATCAATAAAATGAAGATCGTCGAGACTGATTCGATCAAGATCTGTGTCAGCAGGATGTCTGGCGACCGATAGACCACAAAGATAAGGGCCACGAGAAACCCGGTAGCGGTCAAGGCAATTGCCGCTCCCAATCGTGTCCGTGCCACCACGACCGTAACCACGGTGATAACGAGTAAAATGCACAAACCAAAGCCACTCCATGGCATCTGACTCAGACTGATCGGCACAAGATCAAAGGACAACCGGAAATAGGAGATCGCCAGAATGCTCAAACCCACAAAGAAAAGTAAAATCCCGGAAAAGTACCAGCGCATTGAACCATTTTGCCAATAGCGGGTAAAACATTCGGCAAACCACGTCACGCCGTTAAGAACCTCATCCCATACAGTTTGCATTTCAGGAAAAAAATCGAACTGACGCTGGATTTGGCCCACCACTTCACGGGCTTTAAAAATCAGAATGCCAATTCCAATCGTGCAACACGAGAGGATCAGTGGACCCAAGTGATCTGCTGATGGGAACAGGGAAACACGGGCCTCAGCATGTACGTCTGATGACAACATGTTCACCAAGTTCTGTGTCAGTGGCCAGGCACTGCTGATCCCAACTGCAACCATCACGACAGCCAGAACCGCGGGAGGAATCCAAAGAAAAGCACATGGGGTGTGCACATCCCGAGCCTTGTCGCTCAATGGCCCCAGAAATACACCACAGATCAGCCTGAAGCTGACCGCAAAAATAAAGGCGTTGGCTAATACGCATGTGCCAATTACAAACCACTGCAAATACGGCCAGTTATGTAGGACGTCATTGTGAAGCAACTCGGCATATAGGGTCTCTTTGGCAATAAAACCGAAAAATGGGGGCAACCCTGCCATCGACAACCCTGCCAGCAGGCACAGGACAAAAACGATCGGCATCTTCTTTCGTAAACCACCAAGCTTGCGAATGTCCCGTGTGTGTGTGGCGTGTTCGACGATACCAACCACCAAAAACAGTGTGCCCTTGTATGCGGCGTGATTAAAAATCTGCAATGCATCTTGGCTTGCAGCATTGAGACCGTAGATCATCATCACCAACCCGAGTGATGAAATTGTTGTACGAGCCAACATCCCTTTTAAATCGTTTTCCCTGAACGCCTGGTATGCACCAAGGAAAAAAGTAAACAGACCTACAGTGATCAGAATTGGCGACCAATACGCGGACTGATTGAAGATCGGCAACATGCGACCGACCAAAAAGACACCTGCTTTCACCATCGTCGCTGCGTGCAGATATGTTGATACCGGCGTTGGAGCGACCATGGCATTGGGCAGCCAGAAATGAAAGGGTACTTGAGCTGATTTTGTGAATGCCCCCACAAAAACCAGGAGAAGCGCTGGCGTAAACAATGGCGAAGCTGCCAGTTGTTGCTGCAACGCCTCCTGGGAAGCCAATATGCTGATTTGATATGTCCCGGTCGCCTCCCCGACAAGCACAAAGCCGGCCATCATTGCCAACCCGCCCAGGGCTGTAATTTGCAAAGCCGTCAAAGCTCCCTTGCGTGCCTTGCCCTGCTCATACCAGAAGCCAATCAAAAGGAATGACGTAATACTGGTGACTTCCCAAAATACAAAAAGCAGAAACAGGTCGTCTGCCAGTGCAATACCCAGCATTGAACCCATAAATCCAATGAGGGCGGCGTAATATCGCCCAATGCGGCCCGTGGCCAATCGGGGAATGTAGCCGAGTGAATAAATACCCACCAGCACACCGATACCCGCGATCAACATTGCGAAAAATAGCCCAAACGGATCAGCCCGAAGATTTAAATGAATGTTCAGATCCGGCAACCAGGCAAAGGTGAATACCGGTGCCACCCTGTCCTGGACTTGCTGGTGGATGAATAACCATAGGGAACCGGCAAATGCCGTCACCGATGACAGGACCATCAGCCACCCTGCCTGCCTGCCAATCAGTCGGCCAACTAAAAGTGTAAAGATTGCTACCACAAAGGGCAGAAATACAATTGCCGGCAAAACATGTTCCAGGTGGCTCATCGACCAACCCCCGATCGTGCTCTGCCCCCGATCCAAGCATGATGTCCGTAAGATAACACCCCACCCAGCAGGTTTATGGGACACGACGACTTGAAGCAGACAGTCACGAAATGCCTCCTGGACCAAGCCAAAAAGATGCACCAATAGCGCATCGACCAACTACGGATCCGATCTCCATCAACGCCCATCTTCTTTCGACCTTTACCCCCTGCAGTCCCAGATATATGACAACTACCTTCAGAAAGGTTCGGCAACTGGAGCATAAGAGAAAAAGCCAATATTTCAGCAAATCCCTAGTCGTCAGTACAGCGTGCATTACGCTGTGACTCGGCAAGGCGAACGGCCATACGCAATGCTTGTTTCATGCTGGCCGGATCGGCCTGGTTTTTACCCGCAATATCAAAACCGGTGCCATGATCCACGGACGTCCGAATGATAGGCAGACCAAGTGATACATTAACCGTATTTTTAAAATCAAGGAGTTTCATGGGAATATGCCCCTGGTCGTGATACATTGCGATCACCAGGTCATAGGCCCCTTGGACGGCTTCGTGGAATACCGTATCGGCTGGCAATGGTCCATGGCAATCAATGCCGGTTTGACAAGCACTAGCGACCGCAGGCGCGATCACCAGATCATCTTCATCACCAAACATCCGATTCTCACCTGCATGAGGATTTAAACCACATACACCAATTCGTGATCGCTGGACACCAAGTTGCTGCAAGGCCGTTACACCCAGTTCAATCGTCTGTAGTACACGGCTCATCGTCAGTTGGCATGCCTGGCGCAACGAAATATGCGTCGTGACATGTAACACGCGAAGCTGGTCATTAACCAGCAGCATTCTTGGCGAATCAGCCTTACATTGTTGCGCAATAAATTCCGTATGCCCCGAAAATAGTTCCCCGCTTAAGGTTACAGCCTCTTTATTAACTGGACCCGTAACCATCGCATTTGCATGACCGTCGATACACTTCTGGGTAGCACAACGCACATATTCTAATGCTGCTCTACCACAGGCGGAATTTACCGATCCCACCTCCCAGTTACCGTCACCAGGTTGTCCGATATCCTCGAGATAGATAGGGGCTGAAGGTGGGAGCCAGCCTGGTTGCCGGTTCATCACCTGCTGACTCCCCAATACAATCCAGCTTGCCAATGACGCAATATGCGGATCAGCCAATGCCTTGGCGACAACTTCCGGTCCGATTCCAGCTGGATCCCCAATAGTCACGGCGATCGTTGTACAGTGCTCGGACATAGGCTTTTACACTCGACAAGATGGTTGGCCACAAAAAAACTGCCGGACCCGCTCAAGTGTTAACTCATCGCCAAAACCACCTGATTTCATCGACATATGGCATCCGTCCGCAATACTACCACCCTTCAATATCCCCCATGGAACACCGGGCAGAATCTCTCCTTTTAGGTTGATTGCTTCGACATCAAGCACATCACAAACCAGTTGTGCCGTGTCGCCTCCACAAGCGAATACCCCCCCAATGCCAGGCCAGTGATCACTCCCAATGATTCCAGCCAATGCCTCTTCAGGTTTGCGCCAGAGGACACGAATCACCAGATCGTCGCCGCTTTGCAATCCAGACTCCACATACCGTAAGTCTCTTGAGTCCGTATCAGTCGTAACTGGATCACGTTCAGATATGAATCGGTCTAATTGTTGAACGGTAGTTGGGTGATCTGATCCAACAACGAATACACACGAACCATTGGACCTGGGCATGCATGGAACCTTATTCGGCATTTCCTGACCTCGCGGCTCTTGAAACGCAGCCACCTGACCTGCAAGACCGGCTGAACCAACCAACAAGGGCATGGGTTGAAGACACTGGCATACCGCCACAATGTTCTTCAGATCCTCATCGCATGATGCATCAATAACAATTGCTTGAACTGCCCCTTTGAGAGCGTCTTGCAAGCGTCGCAACAAGTCCCCCCCCCCACCACGAACGCATTCTTGCCCGATATGCAACACTGAATGCAGCCCTTGATCTTCCAGGACGGTTGGCAAGTGCATATTGTTGTTTTCTGTACATGAATCCGACTCGAGCCGACCTGCAACAAGACGCCGTCCATGGGAAGGTAACGCCGGAGAAATAATCGCCGAGCTACGGCCGGTGGCCTGCAGCGCGGCATCAACCTGGGCACCGGGGTAACCACGCAGGGCAGAGTCAATCTTTAC
>Ga0310125_10000110_pt1 | contig 33419 bp, 26 predicted proteins | sample CB11b_Tmax_Bot8__FD_203508 | JGI IMG/M metagenome (GOLD analysis project Ga0310125, IMG submission 203508) | Marine microbial communities from Western Arctic Ocean, Canada - CB11b_Tmax_Bot8 | ecosystem: Environmental > Aquatic > Marine > Oceanic | place: Canada: Western Arctic Ocean | collected... | reverse complement strand
CTGCTGCGGCGTGAAGTGGTCCAGAATAGTGCTGCAATCCTGCTGCACTGACGTCGTAACCTCTTGTTGGGATTGATTTGCGTTCGGATTTGCAATCCGCTCCCTTAGTCCACTCGGGCACGCGGCCTTGGCCGTGTCATACGACGACACTTTATGCTTAACTATTTTATGATAACAGTTTATCCTCGGCTCATACACAATCTTTGTGACAATAAAGCCCATGAACGCTATTGCCCCCAATCACATGTGGCGATCCGCAGCCATTGCCTCCATTTGCAACCTCACTGGCTCAATTCCAATTGCCATCAACAACATATCGGGATCAGCCAGGTTCGAATATCAAAATCACCCTGCACTTGTTTAATCAAGTCAGTACCAACATGATTTTTTCAGCTAGCCGGCTAAAATACCCACTACTATGATCTGATTTACAGATAGATAAATGCGATGGGTGACGAGGAAACCGACCGTGACTGCGACCAAAACCAATACCACCAATAAGCAACAGGTAAAAGACAATCTCGTCCGCCAAGGGTACATACCCATCTACGTTCACGACGACCAGGACTCCGAAACATTGATTGAAGGCGCAGTGGAAGCTGGCTGCATGGTTTTAGAGTACACATGTCGTCGGCATGACGCACGTCAAATGATCCCATGGATTAAAAAGCAATTCCCTCATGTAGCCGTCCTGGGGGCAACCATGATCGATGCGCCACGAACTGCGGTATTCTTGAGTAAACGCCATGCTAACTTCATGACCGTTAACGAAATGGTTGACCTTGGCGTTGATGGACTGGTTTCATTTCTCCGATTTCGCCCCCAAACATTTGAACGCCACGGCGATCAACTTGTGATGATCTGTGGCGTATCAACACCCAATGAAGGGATCGAGCAACTGGAGTTGGGTGCTGATTTTCTTAAAGTTGGGGTCGGTAGCCCCGCGGGTGACAACATGGTGACAAACTGCCGGGTGGCAACTCATTTCTGCCTGCCATTTTTTGTTGTGGGCGGAATGACTGCTGAACGGACAGCACAACTCATCGAGGCGGGTGCCGTATTAACAAGTGCTGGGTTTGACCTGATTCTGAAGGAGGACACTGATGCAGGAACTGGAATCACCACCAAACTGGTGAGCAAGCGAATCCGGAACCTGGTCGCAGCTGTCGACGATGCACGAAAGCAATACCAGCCGCAGTTTCATACGGCCATCCATGACGGCCGCAATAACCCAATGAGTGCCGGACCATGGGTCAGTTGATTCCCAATTCTTTTGACTGTCAACAGCCAGCGCGGCTGTGGTGATGTGTTTGGCCCTTACCACCCTAAACAACCGACCTTGGACTGCGGGTCAGTCCAACCTGAAAAATGTACCTGCGATATAACGCACGACCTGGGCCTCGGGAATTGGCTGATCAGATTCCTTGGTATTGAACCAATAAGCCGCAAAAAGCCGCCCATCAGGCATTTCAGTAATTACCGGGTACCCCAAATCCCAACAGTAGGCATCACCACGAATCACAAATTCGTCGCTCCAAGTCGCCCCCAAGTCATCACTGACCACGCCGATGATACCGCGGGCACCTCGTACCGGTCTCCGACGGGCATAGATGACAACGATACGTCCCTGACTTGTCACAATGGCTACAGGTGACCGCTGTCGTACGGAGTCGCCGTGCGTATCATCAAGTAAAGCCCGCTCTGATAATGGCCCGGTAACGGAACCACAGAACGTGCCTGGACTGCACACATACTGTATTTCAGACCACGTCATTCCATCATCACAAGAAAACGTTACACAGGGCATTTCCGGTGGAGACTGATGCATAGAGCACATCAACCTCCCATCAGGCAAGCGGTGCAACCCCGCATAGGTCCAGCCAAGCAGGCGACTTCCCTTCCCAGGTTCGCAGTGTTTCGTGCGGGCAATATCACTGATGTATTCCCAAGTCGCACCATTGTCGTAGCTGGCATAGAAAGAAATAATGTTCCGCCGATAGATCCCCCCCGCGATGCCCAGTACGCCATTGTCAAACCGAACATAACCCATGTTGACCGTGAGCATGCCCGCTTCTTTGCCCGCCCATTGGGGGCCATCAATCACCGATGCGTGGCTCTCCCAGGTACGACCACGATCCGCACTGCGCAGGGCCAAACTGACATGATGGTCTCTGCGGCCAAGGTGGAAATTAAAAGCTTCACCCAATGCCTCGAATGGATAATCGCCAATGGGGTGCTTGAGATATTCACCGTGGCAAAAGTGAATAATTGCATTGGGATCACCCATATCGATCTGCTCTCTTTTTACGGCAGGCATTGGCCTTAGCCAATCGATGATTTCATCCACCGATCGATTGTTATGCCAGATCCACTGACGCTCACTTTCCGGCCAAGTTTGACCGCCGTCCAACGAGCGACTGAGCATGACGCCGGACTGGTCGCCCCATCGTTCGTGGCGCCCACGAAAGGCACGGGCACCACCGACATGACGCGTCAATCCTGCAGGCAATTCCGCCTTGTAGTCCATTGGATATGCCAAATAGGCCACCGCAAGTTCGCCGTCACCAAAATTCCAGATCCCACCACGGTTCGTAGCACACAGGTAAAGGTTCTCATCGTAATGAACGCGAATGTGCTCGATATCACGCAGTTCAACATGGCCAGTTCCAACAGTTCGTTTGGAGGTATCTTGGGGCATTTTTTTCCTTACCTTGTACCTGTTTGCTTATTGGCTTATCAATGGACCAAGCCAGCCATTTCCAATCATTTCAAAGACACAGGATGACTTATTCTTGGGTGAAATCACGGTCGAGCATACCAAGTTAACCAGAACGGCGTGCCCAGTTGGAAACAAATCACTTAGCCCCATAATCTAATCTTTACCGCCGAAGATTCGGTGGTTCGGGCAACTGCGAATAATCGAACTGGTTGTATCCAGGCGGCGCAGAAAAATGGGTTACCGGATGAGGAATAACATGGGGAGCACCGCCCGCCGCACCATCTAAGAGAAACCGTCGCTGCTGTGCCTGCCCCTTGGCTGCAGCCAAATACTCGTCACCTGACCAGCGTGCTTCAATCCGTCCATACAGGCGGTCAACAACATCCTTGTAGGTCTGATCACGACCCAGATCATTCATCTCCTGTGGATCCTCTTCCAAATTGAACAGCTGGCACGAACGAAACTCATGGTAGTAGTTCAGTTTCCACGGGCCACTGCGGACCATATAGGCCGGCTGATCGAGTTGAAGGCCACGGTATTCACAATAGATTTCGTTGGGCCAGTCGGCAGGCTCCTGGCCACCATCCACAATTCCCTGCAGGGATCGTCCCTCAACATGGGGTAGTGGCTGGCCACCAGCAATGTCCAGCATGGTAGGTCCGACATCAATAAGACTGACGATCGAGTCAGTCATCTGCCCCTGTGGGAAATGCTCGGGGTATGAAATAATTAACGGTACGCGACTGGATGCATCGTAGAAATTACTCTTCCACCACATCCCTTGCTCACCGGCCATATCACCATGGTCCGAGGTATAAATGATCACGGTGCGATCGGCCTGCGGGGATTGTTTTACCGCTTCAACAATTCTCCCGACACTGCTGTCCATTTCCGTGACCAGCCCGTAGTAGGCGGCCAAAGCCCGTTGGTGCTGCACCGGAGAAATCTCATCCATTTCTCGACATTGCCGCCACCGTTTCATCGCCGGATGCAGGGTTTCCAAATATTCTTTGGAAACCGGCCGAGGCGGTTCGATCTGCTGCATGTAGTAATCAAACTGTTCCTTTTGACAAATCAGTGGGCAATGTGGCAGCATCAGACCAACCACCAGACAGCAAGGTTCCGCGGACTCGAATTGCGATTGGATAAATGTACACGCGGTATCGGTTACGCTTTGATCAAAAAGCTGGTTGCCTTGGCGACCGTAACCAGACACTTGCACTGCGTAGCGTGTCTGACCTGAGGTCTTGTTGAAACCACTACCCTTCAATTCTGCCGTAAGCACATTGTCAACTGGAATGGCATCGCCGTGAAGACGCTGCTGGAAACCATAGAACTGATCAGGACCCCACCACCAACCCATACGGCCACAAAGCGCCGTGTGGTACCCGACCATATTAAGACTGTGGGCAAATGTGGGAACGTGAGATGAAAGTTCTTCACCGTCATAAATACCCAACTGGCTGGGGTACTGGCCGGTAAGGAACGCAGCCCTCGATGGACCGCAGAGTGGATAGGCACAGTAGGCATTATTAAAACGCGTACCCTGGCTGGCCAATGTGTCCAGGGCAGGGGTCTGCACAATCGAATTTCCCGCACAACCCATGAACCTCGAGTGGTGCTCGTCCGACATGATCAGGACAATATTGGGCCGATTGCCTTTCATCAATGATCCTTCCAATCAAAAGTCTCAACTGTCATGACGCCTATCGGAAATCAAATGCCCAGATGGCACCGCGTGTCATCTCAACCTTTGCTCGGATGGGTTGATCGGGCATTTGCCACCGCCCTTTCCAGGTCACCTTTGCACTCGAATGCTTTCCAATGATTGGATCGCAATCCTCTGCTGCATAACCACTGATGGGCGTACCTTGAGCGTCCGTCAAAGCAACGCGCACAGCACCGTCTTGCTCAGTCGTCACGTTAAGCGTCAAACTGGATGACTTGCCGATATCGCCTGGGCCGATGACTTCCTTTGGAGACAGTTCAATCGTTTCAGCCAACGGTGCCTCGAAGCCAAAAAGGCGATTTGTGGGCCAAGTCACCACTCCAATCGAACCAATACCTTTCTTCTGTAACATTTCCGTACGCTGCGGATCCGGCTTCCATGATGTATCTAAATATGCGCCATGACGATGCCAGGCGCCCGTTACATAAAACCAGGTTTGGTCACCCACCTCGATGGGATAGTCCGCCGTATGTATTCCATGCCTTGCCCACGGGGGCATCTCGGGACCACACAACCAATCGGCACGACCCGGCAAGTGCAGCCACTTGCCCCGATGACCAAGCTGGTAGATAAGGCTGACGTCGATCCTGCCATAAACCCCGTATTGATTAACACCCGCGCTCAGTGGCAACGTATGACGGAAATGCCACAGAAACCCAACCGTCACACCAGGTGTTGGCAACAATCCAGCACCATAGTAATCAGCGCTGTTAAAACCACGTGATACAGCCACGACATCATCAAACTCGTCGGGCACAAGCGCGATCTCCGGCTGCGTAACCGACTCCCGTGTCCATCGCGAGGTCCTGAATGTGCGGCGTGGCAACCCGCCAACCCACTGAAGCCGCTTCATCATTACCAGAGCATCATTCGTGTAAGGGTGCCATGTCGCGGTGATCACATCGTGCCCCTCGTACACCGGTTTGTCAGGATCCAACTCCCAATGAATTCCATCCGCCGAATGGGCCGTGAAGTAACCTCGCCGGGTGATATTCCGGTAGGCATCCGGTTTAGGCTTGGCCCATCCGAACGCCCGGTACCGCATTGAATCAGGCGCACTGGGATCTATAAAGACTGAAGGACAATGAAAAGGGAGGTCCGTAAGGTGATTGTTCTTGGAGCGACACACCTCGCGTAAACCATAATTCGGCCGGCGCCACACCAGGCCGTCATCGCTTTCCACGCAACCCACGCAGGCACTATCCTCGGTACCGTCCCAATCAGCGGGAACCGCCTGATACCACATGCGGAACAGGCCACCATCGCGAATCACCGCGCCATAGATGATCGTACCAATACCGTCGGCATCTGAACCGGGACTCAGCACTGGCTCTGGACGAACCGTGGGACGGTTCTGTACAAACTGCATTCCAGGTGTGACTGAAACAATTTGAGGATGACCTTCACATGCCAGTTGCATTGCTGCTCCTTTAATGCGGCCCTGATTTGCCCGCCTCTTCAGATCATCGGGATCATTACGAACACTGCGGCTTGATGACAATACCGGGCATGAATAATGACGATATCCACCCTCGTGGAGGGCACCTGTCAGGACCGAGTGTTCGACCTTCTATTGCATTTGGACTCAATATCTGGACTCGATGTAGGTTAATCGGATGCCAACTTTTGAAAATTATTGACTATGCGAATATATATCCTAATGTTTCATTTTCAATCCCTGCCCCAACCGGCCTTGAAAGGGGTTAACCAAACCAGACGCCCGCTATTTTGTCCCCATTTGGAGCTTATCAAGCACTATAATAGATAGAACTCTTCTTCAAAAACAACTATTTACACACAATCACCCCAACCTGATATACGCCAATGCTTGCCAAACAAATACATAAACTACTCAGGCCAGAATCATTTCAACAGCAAGTGGACTTGAACAAAGCACCAAGCCCAAAACCGTTTCTTGCTGGCCTAGAACCACTGGAACCACGCACCCTGCTGTCAGCCAATCCTGGCATTACGATTCCAGAGGGCACCACCTCTTCGGGCATGGAGGCGCAAACCGTCTCGCTCAACCCACTCGACGATATCTCCCTGCTGTCAGGATCCCCCCATCACCAGCCACTGAATGGTTCTGATGCAAATGGCGAGTCCCTTACTTTCACAGCCCAAAGCAACAATGAAACAGTCAATACAACAATATTGACTGGGAACCGAAGCTTGAGAATCAACGTTGAGTCCTATGGGTCCATGGTCTTTGAGTTATATGAAGGGCGTGCTTCTCGGGCCACCGAACACATCATTGAACTGGTTGAAAGCGGGTTCTACAACAACATCATATTTCACCGCGTCATTAATGGATTCATGATCCAGGGCGGCGACCCCACCGGAACCGGGCAGGGTGGGTCGGAACTCGGTACTTTTGACGATCATTTTCATGTTGAACTGCAACACAACCGTGTTGGTGTCCTATCGATGGCCAAGACCGCCGATGATACCAACGACTCCCAGTTCTTTATCACCGAGGTACCAACGAGATACCTGGACTTCAACCACTCGATTTTTGGCCAACTCGTGGAAGGTGATGATGTCCGCGAAGCAATCAGTAATGCTCAAACCGACAGCCAGGACCGCCCCGCCACTCCCATAGTCATCAGTTCTGCTGAAATCTTTACCGATGACAGCAATGGCATTCTCATGTTATCTGCGCCTGAAGACACGACAACCAGTGCCCAGATTAATGTTACGGCCACTAATACATCGGGTGACCAAAAAACTCAATCATTTATCGTTGATGTAACACCTGACACCCATAACGCCGCGCCATTTCTTGCCGACATTGAAGCCTTTAGCGTACCCGCCGGCGGCACCGCCTCATTCCAACTGGGCGTATTGGATGCTGAAGCAGACCCCGCTTTCTACTTTGACCAGAATATGCTTAATTCCAACGGGATGGCAGTTCCGACCATTGCGCCCGACGGCATCGAGTATGCAGTTGATTTCAATTCCGGCGAGATCATACTCCAAGCTGACGAAACATTGCAGGGCACATACGATGGGGTTTCTGTTGCCACGGCCGTAGCACTTGGTGCGGTTGATTACCAGGTCGTCCCCGTCCGTGTGGGCAATTACTCACTAAGTAATGGACACGTGCACCAGTCATTGGACATCCGTATTCATGGTCAAACCGTCGTAATTCCATCCCACATTGGCGTCAGTGCACAGGGCGTCACATCATTCACCCATACGCATGACGCGGATAACAAAGTCCATATTCACCCATTGTTCAACGGACAGACCCCTTCGCAATATCTCACTCTGGGCAACTTTTTTAATACCTGGCAGAATCATGCAAGTATTGCTGGGGATAATCCAAATGCCATCTTTAACCAGTCGCAGATCATGGAGCATGTCGCTGATGACCAGAACACAATCCGCATGTATGTCAATGGCGAACTCAACGACCAGTACGAAAACTATGTCCTCCAGGATGGAAACGACATTGTCATTGCGTATGGGATAGAAACCTATCACGATCTTTCAGCGGCCATCGGATCCAGGATCAAACTGCCCGACCAGGTTGTGGCCGGGGACGGCACCAGGCTCACGGTCCCACTGGAAATCACAAACCTGGGCAATATTGCCATCGAACGCGGCACCAGGATCGCCGTTGATATCATCGCCATCCCAACTGCAGGGGGCGATGAAATTGCCGTCGAACGAATTGAAAATGTCTCCATCAGCAACCTGCGACCCGGCAAGATGAAACGGGTCAACCTGCGTACCAGGCTACTCCCTGCCGGATTAGATGGAAACTACCAACTACTCTTAAAAGCTGATTCCACGGATGTTGTCCTAGAGGAACTCCGCGAACAGGTGTTAGAAGAAAACAATGAGGCCCTGACACCCAAAGACCAGATCATCCTCGTTTCACCTCACGCTTAACTGCACAGGACACATCAGGTTCACCAGCAACATAAAAAGGTCGTTGCTCATGACAAACCATATCGGCTGAAAGAACCAGGTTCCAACTGACCCGATGGTCCAGACAACCCCACCAGCCCGCCTTCACAGGTTGGGCCAACAAAAAGCAGATCCAGGACCACAAATCCACCACAATCACCTCGATGAAATGGTGTGGTCGGCAGACCAAAATGCTATAATTACTCGGATTCGCGCATCTCGTTTTTGGGAGAATCAGCAATCATGAACATATCGCCCGCCATGCGGCTCTACTTCCTGGCACTGTTCGTAATAAGTTTTCATCTGTTTACCACAGACCTCTACGCCGTACTGATCAGCGACCCAGAAGGCAATGGTTCCTTTCTGGGACTACCAGAAAGCCCCGGAGCCTTTCGACCGGTCCTGTACAACCATGGGGGCATGGGAAGCCTGGTCGGCGGTGATATGGAACTGGTTGCACGAAAACTGGCTGAAGCAGGCATGATCGGCTACGCGCAGCGGAGAACGGAAATATCAGTACCTGATACGCTCACCGAAGTACAAAACGGCATCGACGACTTGCTGGACTTAGCCGCAGACAATCTTGGGCCTGAACAGACCATTGATCTAAGCCAAGGAGTATCCCTGATAGGATATTCACGAGGTGGCCTGCTGGCTTTGAAAATAGCCGAACTCAAGACCACAAAAACTCAAGAGGTTACCATTGACAAGGTGGTCATCATGGCTGCAGCACCCGGGAAAATCGGCGAGGCAGGACATTGGGTAGAAGGTGGCGCCACTTCTTTAAAGGATTACACCACCATGGATGAGTACCTTAAAGAATCCGCCCTTGCAGACATTGACGAAAACACTTCGGAGTTCTTCCTGCTCGCAGCCAATAATGATCAGCCACCTGACAACCCAAACAATAATCTGGTTGACCTTGTATCAACTGTTCACGAACGTTTAACCAACCGGACCGGAACCCCCGTAGAATCCACGCTTAAAATATTTAATGACTGGGATTACGGACCACCGCATGATCCATCAGGACACACCCTGTTCGAAAGCCAGGAGGATGGAGGCCAAGCCCTCCAGAGACAGACCGGGTTCTACTGGCTGGATGTCATTCGTTTCCTCGAAGGCGAAGAGGTCACCTTGAGCACCCTGCTCAATGAATCACCCGCGGTGCCGGGGGATGCAAATCTGGACGGGGTGGTTGATGTCGGTGACCTGGGCATCGTGGGATCCAACTACAATATGGTGGGCATGGAATTTACGGATGGGGATTTCAATGAAGATCGCAGCGTAAACATCACGGATTTAGGAATCCTTGGCGCCACTTGGTCGGCAAGTTCTGGAACTCGTATACCGTTTACCACAACAGTCGATACGTTATCGAACGTTCCCGAACCACAGACCTTCATGATGATCCTTGCGGCAATCGCCTGCTACAGCAAACGTCACCCCCCACACCCCGTTCGATAATTGCCCAGATGTTCACAGGAAATTGAGCCGCCCTATTAGCTTTCAGAAGGCAAACCATCGCCTCCATGGGGCCAGAACCACCAACAACATCGGCACTTCCCAACTCGCCTCGACAGACCGGCGGCACGAATATTCTGAAAGTCGTATATTCAGCGTTGTGGCCAATGTTCCGGCCACTCCAGATGACTTGCATCATCTCCACCCGGATGCCAAATATCTATTGGCTGTACGGTCAACGGTTCGGCATTGGGCTTATTAAGTTTTGACGGCAACGGCTCAATACGGCCGGGCACTCCCACCACAAGACTCTTTGCCGGCACATCACGGTTTACCAGTGCACCTGCAGCAATAAAACTCTGCCGACCAATGGTGATTCCCGATAATACCGTGGCACCGCCACCGATCATGACATGGTCCTCAATCGTTGCGCCCATTGGTGACGGGTCGGGTTCGATGCGACCCGGATACCGATCATTCAAAAATATTACACCCGGACCGACAAACACATGATCACCAAACCAGGTGCGTGACGGGACATAGACGTGTGACATGATCCTTACGCCGTCACCCATCCGGATCAAACCTTCGAGTGTCGAGTGATTCATGACGTTACAGTAATCACCCATTTGCACCTTGGCACGAATGACTGCATAGTGACAGGACTGAAAATAATCGCCAATCATTACGTCGCCATAAATAATTGTGCCCTTCCGCAGCATGCAGTGCTTGCCGATCCGGGCCGGGCCACAGTCCTCGTGATACCTAAATCCAACTGTGACATCTGGCTCAATGAATGAACCTGCGCCCACCTCGGCGTTATCAAACTTCGTTAGGCCATTCAATGGTTTTGGTCTGTATGTATCAGTCACGATATTTCCCCGTAAGGCCGCGAAGGCGAAGTTGCCTCACCTGGCTCATGGTCATTGGGCAGGCATGGATGCCCATACGACCTGGTGACAAGAATGAATCAAAAGCCAGTTTACTTCCATATTGCCATTGCTACCCGTTTTCGAGGAGTTCCAGGCTCGTTTTCACAATACGATCCGCCGTTCCCTTGCCCGGGGCCAGGCGAAACCCATCATGACTAACCATTTTCCAGAATGTATCCGTTTCGTAACCGCCACGGTCAATCTCTTCATCATTGCCGATGTATCCCAACAATCCGTTGGTATCCCCGCAAACCAGCATGTGATCGAACGATGACAAATGCCGGATCTGCATGCCCACAGCTGTAAAGATCTCGCCCGGCGCGTATACGGCAGCCAGATTACCGATTCGGATCACACCGAGGGCAAGCGACAGGGCCGGTGATGGCCTCTGATCGACCGCAAGCATTTCTAAGCCCTTCTCAAGATAATCGATTTGCAGATTCACCGATGCCGATTTTTGTTCAGCGCTGAACTGTTCCGGAAAATTTATACCACCACACCAAGTCAAATGCGGATCCCGTTGAAGATCCTTAATAAAAGAGTGACGCATGTTAAGCTCATCATCCAACTCCCGTCGACCATACATCGGGCGACACGGCAAATCGATTGCCTGAACCTTATGACTCAACAGTTCACCTTTCACCGGAACGAGCGTGTCCATTGCCTTAGCCGCTGCTTGTCCTAGACGGGCACCGGTCTGCTTGGCCTGTGCAGGTCCACCGAAGATGTGATAACACAGCACATCACCCAAAAACCCCTGCACGAACATGGCCGGCGCCCCCCCGATGGCGTCCTGCACGTACTGGCGAGCGGTTCCAACCCAGTCGGGCGAAACGTAACAGTCATCAATCATTGTTGCCGGGTGGCAACCGAAGTTGAAGATTGCACCGAGCGTTTCTGCCTGCTTGTTTTCAAAACGTAACAGCCCGATCGTGGTATCAAAGGGCTTGGGATTCCGAATCCCTTCTTTGTAATCACGGCTGAACTTGACTCCACCAGCAGCCGTAGGAAGCCGCCGGTTATAACACATCGAATCACAGAACCCGGCACCTGACGAGATCTTCACAGCTTGCAATCGACTGATCGCCTCCTGGGCCGCATCGATGCACCTGTTTGAAAAACGCCTGTGCTCAACATTGGCGAAAACAGAATCCTGCCTTGATAAGTCTGCGATGGAACTACCGGTGATATTTGAACCAGGCAGTGCACCACTGGAATGTGTCTGGCTTGTAGACCAGATAATTTGGCTGACTTTAAGACCGAGTGCTTCAGCCAGTTCACCACGAATTTTGTTTGTGCCTGAAACTGTCTGACCAATGAGATCCATTCCGAACCATATCAACCGTAGCCCACCTTGATCCAATACAACACAACGGCCCAACAGGGGTAGATCGATCTTCGTCAAGCCAGCCGTTGTCCCCCATGCACCAAACTGCGGGTGCAACCGCGGCGTAATGTCGAAGCCCACCATACCGAACTGCAATGAACCCAAGATTAATTCCAGGTATCTGTTGGCAAATGTAGAGTAACTGCTGAAAACATGTCCACGTCAATCGTTTCACATGACCGGCAACTCACACCCAATTATCCCCCATGCCCTCATTCAGGCCAAAAACCAGGAGCAGACTATAGTACGCGGAATTGACGTAAACCCGTGCGTATCGCACATCTTCCCAGAACATATGGGCCATGCTGGCCCGCGCAAGCGAGAGTTCCTCGGCACAAGATACGCAATGCATAGGGTACAGGTCGACCACCGGCAGGAGAATGCTGGAATGTGGCATTGCAACCTTGAATCATCATCTTTTGCCGACAGCCATCTTCCTGCAACAGTATCATACATTTGCAGCTATTCAATGAAGAATATTCAACCATACAGGACGCTGGGATGGCACGAGCAAAACAAACCAGATGCGAAGATATCATCCGTGGTTTGACCGATCTGGGCGTTCAAAGCGGATCCCTATTAATGGTTCATAGCTCGCTCAGCTCAATCGGAAATGTTTATGGGGGCGCAGAAACGGTCGTTGATGCATTGCTCAAGGTGCTGGGCCTCGAGGGAACACTGGTGGTACCCACGTTCACCTATCCAGGCGACTATCCTCCTTCACGTGATCCCAATTGGATATTTGATCCAGACCGAACACCCTCGGCAATGGGTGCCATCACAAATGCTGTCCGTACTCGCCCGAAAGCCCAACGTAGTTTTCACCTGTGGCACAGCGTCGCGGCGATTGGTCCGCTGGCAAACACGATCACAACCACCGGTGGCTCGTCGGCTTGGGACTCAAACAGTCCCATGGCATGGATATGCAAGAATGATGGTCAACTCTTACTTCTTGGTGTTCCATACAGCAACTTGACAGCCATTCATATCTGGGAGGTTGCGCTCGCCGTTGCTTACCGAAGAGAATATGACGTAAAGCGTCGCATGCGGTGTTTGGATGGGAGTCTGGCCCCATTGATCAGCCGTGTCCATGACCGAACCGAATCACACCCTGGTAGTGACTTCAACCGGTTCGGTGAGCATCTCGAGGCTGCCGACAAGGTTCAAATCGGACCTGTGGGCAATGCAATCGGAAGGTTGTTTACCGGCATCGACGCGGCCCGGATCGCAGAGGCGATGTATATCGAGGACCAGCATGCATTTTTGAAACAGGGTGACACGGTGACCGCTCTTTCCCACGGCAAAACTATTGAGAATGCCAAGGGGTTTCAATCTGTCGTTGATCCAGACCTTGTATTCCCGGCCACAAGTCCGGGCGCAGGCCAGAAAGGTTGAACATGAAAGATAATGTTCGTGATTTTCTTGTCCAAGCAGTATTTGATCCCCAAGAGGTTGAACACTACCTCGACCCGGACTATGCACCCATGTGGGCTCGGTACGACCCAGAATTGGGTTACGTTCTTCGTGACATCATGATGAAGGACGGTCTTGATGACTGCTACACGCTTGCGCACTATGAATCCGGTGGTCAACGGCGCATGCTCCAGTTTGTTGACCAGGTGTGCCGCATCAACACCTATGGAGATAGCTTCACCCAGTGCCACCAGGTGAGTGACGGCGAAACCTGGCAGGAATACCTGAGCGCTCATCTGGGTGAACCGATCCGTAACTTTGGCATCGGCGGTTATGGTGTGTATCAAGCCTACCGTAGAGCACGACGGATTGAGAGCGGCACTCTGGGATCCGAATACATCATTCTCAATATCTTCTACGACGATCATGTGCGCAGTATTGATGCCTCTCGACGCGTTCGCACCTTTCCGATGGGTATGCACGTCAAAGACGAAATTATGTTCCACGCCACCCCTTGGGCACATGTACGCTATAACCTGGAAGCAGGTCAATGGACCGAGTGCCCGAGCCTGTGTCCAACACCTGCTTCACTGCGTGCGTTATGTAATCCCATCCGGATGTACGAAACCTTTAAGAACGACCAGATCATTCGCCTTTGCGTGCTAATGCAAGGGGGCCGAGTTCAGAAGCTCGACGACCTTCAGATCTTGGCCGAAGTACTGAGGCTAGACGTCGACCTGGCCAATGTTGATCGCGCCCAGAACGATGCCAAGACACTGCACATGGCCTACGCACTGAGGTCAACTGAATATGTGCTGGATCTGGTCCAGGAATGGATCGCAGCCGAAGGCAAAAAACTCTTGGTGCTACTGAGCTACGGCTACGCGAAAGTCCGTGCGGCGGTTACGGGCGAACCACGTTTCGATCAATCGCTGATCGACTACCTAGATCGCAACAAGATCCTGTACGTTGATTCAATGCAATCTCACGTGGATGATTATCAATCGTTCCGCATTACACCACAGCAGTACATCGATCGTTTCTACGTGGGACACTACAACCCCATGGGAAACCACTTCTTCGCGTTCGCGGTGAAAGACGCAATTGTCAACTGGTTGACCCCGAAGCCCATTGCCTATAAACCCGGCGGGCGGGCTATGGCCGAGGACATCGCTCGGCTGGCGTAATAAAGGACGTACAGGAAAATGGACAAGGGGCAAAGCAGGTGACCGACGACAATTGATAGAGGCCAAACACAGCAATCAATACACTTGCAAATTCTGCAAGGACAGTTCCTGAATTCCGTGTACAGCGGGATCACAGAAAGGCCAATGCCAGCACAACCCAACATCCTTTTCATATTTACCGACCAGCAGTCGCGCAGTGCCATCAGTGCTTGCGGCAACCCCCATCTGCACACACCTCACATGGACAGCATTGCGGCTAATGGTGTACGGTTTGAACTTGCCTATTGCACCTCGCCCGTTTGCGGACCGTCTCGGAGCAGCCTACTGACTGGTCGCATGCCACACGAGACCGGGGTCAACGTCAATATGCAAAAGGGAAAACCGGGTATCCCGACCATGGGTGAAATCTTTGGTGGTGCCGGCTACACCACCGCTTGGGCCGGGGCATGGGGAAGGCTTGACGGCGACTTGCCCGGGTTCAAAGATTTAAGCCCGGACCGGCACAGTCCCATGTGGGAAAGCTGGCTCGGTAATCAATTGGATTCTCTAATTGCCGATCAAGCGATCGGGTTTCTCCAGCGTGAACATGATCGCCCGTTCCTGCTGGCGGTCTCCTTGGTCAATCCGCATGACATTACCTGGTGGGTCCGCCGCAAACCGGTACATTGTTTAAACGTTGATAAATTCCCACCTCTACCCGAGAATTTCGATGTCGATCCGAGTGAACCCGAACTCATTCAATGGTGTCGCGAACGCACGGAGTATGGCGAAGAGAACCTGTACACAAAGGACTGGGACGCCGATCAGTGGCAAGCATACTTGAATACCTACTACCGCATGGTCGAACGGGCTGACCGCGAGATCGGGCGTATCCTGCAGGTTCTGCGGGAACGGGGACTTGAAAACGACACCATCATCGTCTTCACCAGTGACCACGGTGAAGGCATGGCCGCACACCGGTGGGTAGCCAAACTGGCTCTATGGGAGAACCCGGTCAGCGTGCCCTTGATTGTCAGTTGGCCCGGAGTTACGCCCACAGGCGTTGTCGACGGCACACATCTGGTTTCGGGAGTCGACATCCTTCCCACACTCTGTGATTACGCCCAGGTCTCACTGCAGGCACCGTGCACGGGGATCAGTCTTCGTCCGTGGATTGAAAACCCGACAACGCCAGGCCGTCCCTTCGTGGTTTGCGAGTTTACAGCCGATCGCAAGGATCTGAGCAAGCAGGGGCGTATGCTTCGAACGGCTCGCTATAAGTACGTGGCTTACAGCGGGGTCCAACCATCGGAAATGTTATTCGATATGGAAACCGACCCCGGTGAAACGCGAAACATGGTCCATGATTCTGCCAGCACACAAACGCTGGCGCATCACCGGCGTCTGCTATGTGAGTGGACAGAAAACACGAATGATGATTTCCGATCATGGAAGACTATAATATGAACATATCTCAACAGGCCATTCACAGATCCCAAGAACCCAAGTGAATCCGGGGACAGCCCTACTGACACCGGGAACCACTGATCAATGGAGCAAAAGTCGCGATCAATTTCTTGGTACCGGGTACCCGTCGATAAACAGACATTAAAGAGGCTGCACCAACGCAGCAATTGGAAAGGCGCCCTGCAGATCTTCGGTCACCTGGGACTGATCGGCCTGCTGGGAAGCGTGGCATGGCAGTTTCATACCAACCTCATGGTGCTCCTACCGGTGCTGTTCCTCTACGGCACATGTTTCGCGTTTATCATGAACGCCACCCACGAACTTCATCATCAGTCGGTATTCCAGACCAAATTCCTCAACGGCTTTTTTCTGCGTCTTCTTTCGTTCTTTGGCTGGCGTAGTTATGTACTGTTCTCATCGAGTCATGGAGCGCATCACAAATACACTTTGCACCAACCGGATGATTTGGAAGTCGTACTGCCCGCCAAGTTAACTTTGATGACCTTTCTCCGAACGGCTTTCGTGGACATGTTTGGCATACGGGATTCAATATGGCGAACCCTTACCCTCAGCATGGGCAAGGTTGATACGCGGTGGAACGAATATTTGCTGGACATGATGGCTACAGATAAGCGCCGAGGCTTGATCCACTGGGCCCGGTTCATCCTTCTTGGACATGCGAGCATTGTTGTAGTTTCTTTTTATTTCGGTCTTTGGATGATTCCCGTGCTCACCACGTTCGCGATCTTCTACGGTCAATGGCTGCGATTCTTATGCAACCAGACTCAGCATGCCGGCCTGGCCGACGAAGTGGAAGACTTTCGCCTGTGCACGCGTACGATCATCCTGGGCCCCTTGGTTGGCTTTCTTTACTGGCACATGAACTACCACATCGAACACCATATGTACCCGGCGGTGCCCTGTTACAACCTGGGGAAGTTGCACGCAGCCATTCGTCACGAATTACCTGAAAGCCCCCGTGGCTTGATTGCAGCCTGGCGGCAGATCATCGCCACCGTGAAGCGGCAGAAGGTTGAGCCGGACTACTACTTCGTACCAACGCTGCCGACAATCGCCAATGGCTGACCAATCGGCTCAATCTAATTTAAAAAAGGTTCCGGCAATGTAACGCACACAACTGTGGGACGGAATGTCTTGACCACCTGGATTTTCGGTGAAATAGTAAAACACCAGGAAACCGCCATCGGGCAGTTCTGTGACAAGGGGATAACCGCCATCCCATGCGTATTGATCACCTCTAATCACGAATTCCTTGCTCCACGTTTCACCTAAATCATCACTGACAACACCCAAAACACCCCGTGCCCCAGGCACTGCCCAACGCCGGGCAAATACAACAACGATTCGCCCCTCACGGGTAACCAGTGCATGTGGCGATCGATGCAACGGACCTTCGTTGTCATCAAGAGCACGTGTTGTTTTCTGATCGGCCAGTGGACAATCCCAACTACTGGGGCCGACAATGAACTGCAACGGTGACCAACTCATGCCGTCATCCTCAGAATAAGATACGCACGGCAGATTGCCAGGCATCTTGAGCATGCATGCCATCAAGCGGCCATCAGGCAATAAGTGCACACCGTCGTAAGTAAACCGGGTCATCGCGGTCGTGGGCTCGGGCTGACGCGCAATCTCTGACAGGTAACGCCAGGAAATACCATTGTCATAGCTCACAAAGAACGCACCGATCTGCTGGCCCAGCCGCCTGGTGTGACCAATGGCCCCCAAAACACCGCTCTCAAAACGGACGTAACCCAGATTGACGATCTGTGCCCCACCTCCTTTGTCCGGACCGTTAATCAATGACACATGGTGCTCCCATGTACGGCCACGGTCAGGACTACGGATGGAGAATGTCGGAGGATTGTCATAGTCATCACTTAGATGTGAGACCCGGCCAAGGTGAAAACCTTTGATGGGATCTGCCGGGATCTCCATCTCCGGTCCTTGACCACCAAATGGGTATTTCAAAACCTCGCCGGCGTAACAGAAATGCATGATCGAATCGGCACTTCCCATATCGATCCGCTCCCGCTGCGAGCGGTCGACTGGCCGAACTCGATCGAGCGTCTGATCCAATGTCAGACCCTTATTGCGCCAAATCCATACCCGTTCACTCTCCGGCCAGGTCTGACCGTTATCGTAGGAACGATGGAGTAAAATGCCCGATTCATTTCCCCAAGGTGAGTGGGAAAAATCATGATGATACGGCGACTTGACACCTTCACCGGTCTTGTAGTCGACCGGCTTGAGGCGATGGGCCACTGCAATCTCACCATCACCAAAATTCCAGATACCGCCCCGGTTTGGGTGACTGGCGTATATATTCGGATCATAGAAGACACGGATATGGTTCACATCCCGGACCGCGACTCGTTTCACTCCAACTTTTCTTTTTAGTGATGGATTTTTCATGTGCCATCCAGTGTAACAAAACATATGATCTAACACTAAAGACATTTGCATGTCCGTTACACAAACCCACTAGACACATCTGGCAGGAACATAAACCAACGCCAGGATGCAACAAAACAATATTTTTAACCCGGACTTTTTTTGCTACAATTAAAGAACCAATGCCCACAGAGGAGTGGATATCAAAAGAAAGAAGGATCCCGCCAGCGTGACAACCCAAGCCATCAAACAAGAACTTGAAAATTGCCTTGAGCAGTTAGAAGGCGGCACCTTGACACCGCAACGGTTACAGCAGGTGATTGATAAGTTCCCAAAGCAAACGCCTGACCGCAAGCAGGAATTGTTAATCGTACAAGCCAAGGGTTCATCACTGACCATGGAACTCCTGGGCTATTCGATTTACCGCGGCGGCAAAAATGAACCCAGTCCAGAACAACTGAATCCCCATGGACAGGTAACTGATAATGCAAGCTCGTGGCCTTACAAAACCGTTGCCGACGCGATCGAGGATGGCTGGCGTGTCATCTCATTTCCCAACTCCGCACTGATGATGGACGACACCACAACCCATGGTCTGGGTTTCGAGTATATCCTGGAAAGATGGAGATAACACCCATGTTGTCCTCCAAGCATGAATGTGATGCCACCCTAACTGATTCACAGGTTTTATCATTCTGCCAAGACGGATACATGATGCTCGAGAGTGTCGTGCCCGATGAAATCAACCAACGAACCATGGATGTGGCCGAGGAGAATGCGGAAATAGAACCCGTAGAATTCCTGAAACTACCGTGGTTCTTTGACAACGTGATCTGCAACCCGGCCGCCATGGGTGCTATTCGCAGCCTTTTGGGGCGAGAGTTTCATCTACCTATCCAGCTAACCAATCATCGCATCACCAACACCAGTGACATTCCCGGTAAGTGGCATGTAGACGGAAACTACCGGTTTAACCATGAACTACAATATCTACAGGTGTTCTACTACCCACAGGACACGCCACCTGAACTGGGGCCGACTGAAATTGTGCCCGGATCGCATTTCTGGCGTAATCAAACCCGTGCCATGTGGCATTTGAACCATATTCTCGGCGCCAAGAAAACATCTGCACCTGCGGGATCAATATTTTTAACCATCCATCATATCTGGCATCGCGTGGGTATGGTTCGGGTAAATCGTCCCCGCAATCTCTTCAAGTATTTCTACTGGCGCACAACACCTCCGCAACGCGACTGGGTCATTGACCCGGATTTTGATTTTGCAACCGCAGATTATCAGGGTGGTGCGCATACCGGCAACCCATTTGCCGGAAAAAATGGTGAGCAGTTTCGTGCAGCGCGAGATGCAGCCGAAATGTTCTACTGGCTTTGCGGCTGCCAGGATCAATTCCAGGTGCTCGGAGGCTGTGCTTGGCCTACGCCAACCACCCGCTCCTATACACCATACGGATTCCCCGGGTCAGCAACTAACGCCCCGGAACTACGGCAAAACTAAGCCGCCGATTTCTCTCGATGTGTACCTACACCTGCATGGGCACCACACGATCGACCTAACATCAGGCCGACAATGCGATTGAGTCCAGCGGTCCAGCGTTTGCGGTCTGGTTTACTCTCGCAAATCTGCGTCTAAATCCTGTTTGAGTTGGCCGATTACGGCATTGACCTGCGGGTCTACTTCATCATGTCGAAGTGTTTGGGTTGGATGTCGAAATATCATGCGCAGACTCACGCTCTTGCGCCCTTTAGGGATGGGTTTGCCGCGATAGGTTCCTAGAAAGTCAATACGATCAAGAAAATCAGGTTGCACATTCCCGACGGCATCCTCAATCTTGGACCAAGGCGTCTGTTGGTCGACAACAATGGACAGATCACGCTCAATACCGGGATATCGTGCAATAGCTTTTACGCTTCGCGTTGGTGGATAGGCCGCAATCAGACGCCCATAGTTCAATTCAGCAAGAACAACGGATGCCTGCAGGCCAAACTGGTGCTGTAATTCGGTAGTCAAGAAACCGATTACACCCAGTTCAACATCTCCATTGTTTACTGTCAGGCCATGGCACAACCAAGGTGGCCCACCAGAACCCCAGTTCAGTTCTGCATCACTACCAAGTTGATAAACCAATTCCTCAATGGTTCCGCGAAGGGACCGGAACGACATCGTCGCTTCGGATGCATCCAAAAGCAATCCCAGACATTGGCTCTCGACAATATCGCCGTCACGACGAACCCATGTCGCACCAACCTCATAGAACGCAGCAGCAGGATTACCCGCATCCTGATTCGATTTTCGGCACTGGAGCAGACTTGGCAGAAGCGATGGTCGAAGCATCGGGTCGGCCTTGCGACGTTCATCGTCAAGCAGGACCGCCGTATCACCTTCATTACAGAATGGTTGCCCAAACTCTGGATTCAGAAAACTGAAGGCAACTGTCTCATGGTAACCATGACCGACCAGCACCTGGTTTAGATTACTACGCGCCGCAACGTCTGGCTGGCTGGGGCGCACTGTGATTTCAACTGTATCCTGCTTTACAATCTGGTCTAAACCGACCAAACGTGCAACCTCTTCGATAAGATCGACTTCACGATACAGATCCAAGCGGTGACTGGGAATCTTGCAAATAATTTGAGCTTCATCCCCATTAATGGATGGAGATAACCCCAGGCGATCAAAAATTTCCTCGATCCTACCATCCGAAACATCCGTCCCCAGCAGTTTTCGACAGCGACTGGATCTCATCGCAATACTGCGGGGAGCTGGTTCATCAAGTCCCACCCGAATCCCACCGGGGATAATTGTCCCACCTGCCAACTGAACCATCAGTGCTGCAGCTCGCCGACTGGCTCTCTCGATACCCAAGGGATCAACACCGCGCTCAAAGCGATAACTTGAATCGCTGGAAAGTTTCAACGCCCGACTTGTCCGCCGAACGGATAATGGATCAAACATCGCGGACTCAAGAAGAACCGATGTGGTCTGGTCACTCACCTCGGTCTCCTGCCCTCCCATCACCCCACCAATGGCTACCGGCCGCCAACTATCGGCGATCACCAACATGGTTTGTTGCAACTGGTGTTTTGAGCCGTCGATGGCGGTGAATGATTCGCCCTCAGTAGCAGTCCGCACCACAATCCGTTGACCATCCAGCTTTTCGAAGTCAAAGGCATGAAGCGGCTGACCTAACTCCAGAAGTACAAAATTCGTGATATCAACAATATTGTTCACCGACCGCAAACCCATTGACTCCAGCCGCTCGACCAGCCACGACGGACTGGGACCAACTTGAATATCACGGATCATACGGGCGGTATAGATCGGGCATAGACCTGGAGATAGGTTTTCAACCTGGGCTAGAGACTCAATACCTTCTAAGTCCGTATCATCAGGCGGTAGTTCATGGGATGGGACCCGAAGTTTCCTACCCGACCCTGCGGCCAGTTCCCGCGCAATGCCTACATGACTGAGACAATCGGGGCGATTACTCGTCACCTCAACGTCCAGCACCACATCACTACCCGCAGCATCACACCCATCAACCTGTAACCCCTGGTTGCCCAAAAGCCGCTCCGCCTCCTCAGTACCAATGGGCGGGTCGAGGTAATCATTAAGCCAGTTCAGGCTGGTATTCATCGAGGTAGAGGGTAACAAGACACCAAGTTGCGGCAACTTCGCTCACCATGCAGGTTCTATGCCGCGCAGGTACACTCACTGGCAATGAACAGATTCACCACGCTGTTACTGACCACTACGTGGGCCCTATTCAGTGGCTGTACCACCTCATGCCCTGTGGCAAGATCTGCTGCGGTCCCAAACGACTTCGCCCTGCAGGTCCATATCGACGGCCAAGCTGACGCCAACGAACCTCACCGTCAGCGATCGCAGTACATCCTTGAACCCAACCGGCAACTCCATGTGGCACTTGGTGCAGCCGCCACCGACAACTATTTCCCCAAGCCGGCCCGGAAGCTCACCTTCGGGGAGGTACAAACCCTGTACCACCACATTTACCACTTGCATTTAATGTCCCAGCCCGAACGTCGCGGAACAAGTTGGCATACGACAAATCGTGCCGACAGCCCCATCCGCTACCAGGTACAGATTACCGCGCATGGCCGGACCCACCGCTATACCACCACCCCGGACAAATCGCCAGCAACGCTTCGTTTGATTCGCTTGTTGATTCGAATGCGCCAGCCGATCCTTCCTGTCCCCGTGAAACACCCATCATAAAAATCACCAGCCAGCCCAACAATGATCTACAGGACACATCCCCAAGCTTGCTCACCTGATGACCAAAATCAATCGACCATCGTGCCACCACGCACCGACTCCAATCTAATTCCCGGAAGTTTGCCGATCACCCCCGCGGGCTGGCATTAAAAACAACTGATGACTTTCATCAAAGCAAGCACACGTCTTCTGAGCCTTCTTGGGGTTCGGCCGTAATGGCAGCCGCCTCATGGTGCTCGGTCTGCGTGGCATGCACCTGACCTGCCGCGTTGGTTCCTGGAAGTGGTCGAAGCTTGGCAAGAACCGACTCCTGATGGCTTGGCTTTGTTTGATCAGGCAACAACTGGCCCGGGAGGTTTTCTTGCCACAACATGACACGGCCGTGCACCGCAGACCAGCGTGCCGCAGCAGCCTGCCGATCACCTAGTGCGGTCTCCCATACAGTCACAATCCTCTGCACGACCTGAGGTAAGTTTTCCTCATTGCCTTTTGTTGAATTCACGCTGGCCAACCAAAACATCAGTCGGTACATCTGTGGTGAACGACGGGCTAACCGCGTGTATGTCTTTTCACACTGCGTAATACTCCGTCCTGATTGAGCCAGTTGTACCACCTGCTCAAATGGGCGTTGTGTCACCGCATATAGAAGTTCACGCTTATCCTTAAAGTGGCGGTAGACTGACCCAACCGCGCAACCAAGTTCAGCCGCCAGTCGACGAATTGTCGTACCATCGTAACCCACCTGCATCAAACATCTTTCCGTGGCCTTAAGGATCTGGTCACGACTCAGATGAACCTTGCGGGCACGGCTCGAAGATACTGAAGGATCTTCCAAAATGGTTTGTGGGAATACTTCCGTGTTGGGTGTTAAATGAGCCAAGTGGATTCCATTCCGAGAGGGCATAAGGTTCACCTCCATGCGAACCGCCTTAGTGTGCGCATTCGGATAGGCGGCGTCAAATCATGACCAATAGATTTGCCATGTAATGTGGAAATCTATTGCCAACATCCTACAGCAATACTACCGCCCCGAGGAAATACCAGCGTCAACGCCACGCTCAATCCTCAAAAGGAACCGGCCGAGTCAAACTGATGGATACGAACCAAGAACAACTGGATACCAAGCAGATTGCCAGAACAAGCACCCCGTAGGCATAAATCCGAATGCAGGCAATGCCCTAACCATCCAACCCCAGTACTGATATCGTCAAATATTCCGGTTAAATGGCGACGGCCATCCTCATGAAGACCAATGCCAGCACCCCATGAAACGTAGAGCAGATGTATGAATTCATTCAACCGTTGGCCTAGATCTACCGTCACACCTCATAGGGTGTGCGGCAAACACCGAGAGCCGCCAACGTCGTACAGACGCAACAGATGGCACCAACGGAAATGCCGAATCAATCTCACCCACCGACACTTGTTATCACAAGTCAATGCCGAGCCAATACTAAGGCTTGTCTTAATCAGAATTTAACGGATGGAAACTTCTCGGCATGAAGTTTGCTCCCATAACCTAAGAATGACGAAACGAACGCGACATCTTTGTGCTCTTGGCTTGCTTGGCGCCATGACGATCAACCTTGGTTGCCAACAGGCCATGGACTATGCCCCCCCACGATCATTGGTCCTGGGATCGAAAATACTGCAGGAGTTGCGTGATACGGCACCGAAACAGACGATTCCATGGTATGCGACCCGGAATGATGAAAGACTGGCAACCCATTGGGGCAACCAGTCTGTAACGGTCGAGCAATCGAAGACATTCTATTATGAGCGGCAATACCAAGTCGCCGACCGCGTATATGATTATCTTAACATCCGAACACACCGTTCAAATTCAACGCGGTCCTTGCGGTAAACACCGCATTCGATCCTAACCCAAAACCACATGTGTTTTCAGCCGCCACACCAGGGCTATTACAAACCATCATTTATTGTTTGCAAAACGGAATTCCCAAGACTACACCCGCATGTTGACTCCGTTACCATTCCCGATGGACCCTTAACACATCCCTATTCCCAATTGACCTATTTGGAAATACAAGACGATCAAAACCACCATGCCAGCCGAATCGCCAAAAACGTGTCCGCAAGTTAAAATGAACCCTTATGGTGGCAATGCATCCGGTTATTGACCAGCTACGTGCAATTGTCGGAAGCCAAGGCATCCTGTACGAACAAGATGAGTTGTTCGTCTACGAATGTGACGGCTTTCCTATCGCCAAGGGTATTCCCCTGGCCGTCATCTTTCCCACCAGCACACAACAGGTGGCAGATTGCGTCAAGGTACTTAACCAACACAACCTGCAGATCGTTCCCCGCGGCAGTGGTACTGGTTTGGCTGGCGGTGCAGTCGTATATGACCGGGGTGTCATGGTCAGCTTGAGCCGGATGAACAAAATCGAATCGGTTGATCTGGACAATCGTGTCGCGGTGGTGCAGGCCGGCGTCCGCAATTTAGCTCTATCCGATTCCATTGCCGACACCGGGTGGCGATTCAGCCCGGATCCATCCAGTCAACGCGCCTCCTCAATTGGCGGGAATGTATCGACCAATGCCGGCGGAATTAACACACTGAAGCATGGGGTGACGGTGTGTCATATCCTGGGATTGGAGTATGTGTTGCCGGATGGCGAGATCTGCACCAGCCGGGGCGAACCAATTTGCGACGGTATTGGTCCAGATCTAACGAGCCTAATCTGTGGAAGTGAGGGCACCTTGGCAATCGTCACTCGAATCTGGTGTCGCCTGGTCGTGAATCCGAAATATTTCCGTACGGTGTACGCGGTCTTTGATTCGACTTATGACGCTTGCAAGACCGTTAGCGATGTCATTGCCTCGGGGATCGTGCCGACATCAATGGAAATGATGGATGCAGGAATGATACAGGCGGTCGAGAGTGCGTTTCATTTTGGATTTCCGTCGGACGTTGCGGCCATGTTGCTCCTGGAGGTTGACGGGATTGACCAGGTGTTGGATGAGGAGTTGGCCAGTATCGTGCAACTAGCCCGGGATAATAATGCTGGCGACATCCAGCAATGCTCAGATCCTGTCCGCCGGGCCGAGCTATGGACCGCCCGCAAAAAAGCATTTGGCGCCGTTGGACGGATGAGTCACAGCTACTGCACACAGGATGCCTGTATCCCACGGTCAAAACTCCCTGAGGCAATGGAATATGTCGCCAAGTTGAGTGAAAAATACGACATCACCATCACCAATGTATTTCATGCCGGCGATGGCAACATTCATCCCATCATGCTCTTTGATGAAGATGATCCGGACCAGGTCCAGCAGGTCCTGCTTTTGTCAAAGGAATTGCTGGAATACTGCGTCGACATTGGCGGAACGATAACCGGCGAACACGGCGTGGGTGTCGAGAAATTGCACTTGATGGACAAAATGTTCAACCGAAACACTCTCGACCTATTCCTGGACATCAAGAAAACATTTGACCCGGACCAACGGATTAACGATGCCAAGCTAATCCCAAGCGACAAGACAACGATCGAACTCCTCAAACCCATTGCCGCCAATGTACCCGGTGGTGCGTTGTGATGCAGACCCCGTATTGAGAAAATCATGTCCGAAGCCGTTACGGATAACAACGTTGTTCAAATCAACAATGCAGAAAACCCCAATGCCCTTCATGCACTGGTCCAACAGTGTGTCAAGGAGGATCTGCCAATCATTGATTATGGGTTTGCCCATACGAAACTGGGACATCCGGCACCAGGTAAACATGTCAAACTCCAGCAGCACGGGCAGATCATTGAACACTACGAGCGAGATCTGACGGTGCGGGTCGCAGCTGGCGCCACATTCGGTCATATCCAAGCACAACTTCAACCGACAAATCAATTTTTACCTATTGATGCAGATGCTGACCTGACCCTTGGTGAGGTAATCAACCACAATGTCTATGGGCCGTTGCGTGTCAAATATGGTGCAGCTCGCGAGCTCCTACTGGGAATGCGCTGCATTGATGGCATAGGCCGTGACATCCATGCCGGTGGGCGCACGGTCAAAAATGTTTCGGGGTACGACCTGACTCGATTCATGGTTGGCAGCCTTGGGCAAATGGGGGTTGTCTATGAAGCAACCATACGAACCTATGCAATCCCGCAACACATCCTCAGGCTGATGCTACGGGTCAACGATCCTGCATGGCTGGATACCCATTTATCAAATTGGCTGCTTGATGTATCGGCACCATCAACACTGGCATTGGCTTATGAAGATAATCATTGGACGCTTCAGATAGCTTACTTTGGAACTGCAACCGGCTGTAATATCCAATACCGTGCGCTCAAATCCTTTTGGGAATCACCCGTGCCCGAGCCGCATACGGTGCAATTGGATCAATACCTAGACGAAAGCAGAAAATACCGGGCATGGCGTCGACAGGTATCCACGCTGGTTAAGATCATAGTGCCACCGGCTAGAACAGGATCAACTTGCCTTGACTTGGTATCGTCTACCAGAATCAACGCGGCACTACATTTCGATGTTCTACCCGTCCACGGCTGCATCCTGGTAGGTGGCGATTTGCCCGCGGCGCAAGCCATCACGCTAGACAAACAGATCAACCAGATAATTGCCCAAGTTGGAGGCGTCCGGCAGTGGCACGCTCGGCCCCCGGGCACCGAATCCATTGACCCGTTCGGGCCGGTCCAGCCGGACTGGCCTATCCTCAAAAAACTCAAGGACACAATGGATCCACATGCCCTTTTGAATCGAGGACGGTTCCTGAAAACAGAAAGTTCGCCCAATTGACACCAACCACCACACCACCACGCATCATCATGGGGCTTTCCGAGCCACCGCCGGACAGTGAATCCCACCAACGTGCATTGCAATTAGAGCAACAGACATACGACCGCGCCCTTGATTGTGTCCATTGCGGACTGTGCCTGCCTGCTTGCCCAACTTATACCGAGAATGGGCTGGAGGCCGACTCGCCACGAGGACGCATCTACCTGATAAAAGGACTCGCCGACGGCAAGATCCAACCCACCGAAACTGTAATGAACCACCTGGACCTTTGTCTGGATTGCCGAGCATGTGAAACAGCATGCCCATCCGGCGTGGTATACCACGAATTGATTGAAGAATCACGGGTCAAGCTCTCTGCCAAAAGAAGAACCAGCCTGGTGGATCGGCTCGTACACGGTGTATTCTTTCACGTGTTCACCAAACGCCGCCGACTGAAACTCCTCCTTCTACCCGCACGCATCGCACAGAAGCTTGGCCTAGGGCGAATGATTGAAAGATTTGGACGGCTTTTGCCCGTCCAACTGGAAAAGATGCAGTCGATGCTACCGCCCGATGGGCCGCTGTGGGAATCCAACCTTAATAAGTTCTACCCAGCTGCACCTCATGACGGTGTAAAGCGCGGCACCGTGGGGTTTTTTGCTGGCTGCGTGGGCAGCGTCCTGTTCCAGCAGGTGAATCGGCAGACCATTGCATTGCTAAACCATGCCGGCTGCGATGTAAAGGTTGCACCATTACAGACCTGTTGCGGCGCAATTGACCACCACGGCGGACGATTGGAACCGGCAAAATATTACGCGCGCAAAAACATCGATGCATTCGACACCGACCATATTGTGAATAATATTGCCGGCTGCGGCGCTATGCTCAAAGATTATGCCCATCTTTTACGTGACGACCCTGATTATGCACAACTGGCGAGTGATTTTGTAGATCGTGTGTGCGATATCAGTGAACTGTTGTCACAATTAGAGATGCCACAACCTCCCTATCCCATCGAAAAGACTGTCACCTATCATGATGCCTGCCACCTGGCACATGCCCAGAAAGTCACGAAGCCACCACGCCAACTGTTGGGGACCATCGCAAAACTACAGACGATGGACCTGGCCGAATCAGACATGTGCTGCGGTGCCGCCGGCACGTACAACCTGTCGCAACCAATCATGGCCCGAGAATTGGCTGAGCGCAAATTGCAACATATCCGCCAAACAGGCGCGAAGACCTGTGTGACGGGCAATGTGGGTTGCGCCATGCACATTCAATCAGAAGCCAAGCGGTTGGGTGTCGAGTTGAAAGTAGTACATCCTGTCAGCTTGTTGTACGAGGCGTATTTTGGAGTCGAACAATAACTGGATACTCCTCAACGCATTGATTGATCAGACCGTCCCCGCAAGCATTTCACGACTTTCTTGAACTTTTTTATGGCCACATCGTGATCCTCACGGTGCCGCCCAACGGGCATGAATCGCAATTCCAGGATCGGCAACGGGTTGGATTTCAGGGTCCGGCTGATAGCCAACAACCGTCCAAACAGATGTGTATCTAATTACCCTTGAAACGTGACAGACCCAGAAAATCCACGGGAAGATCTGTCCTATGGTTCAGCGCCAGATCCGCCAATGCCTGGCCTATGACGCTGGAAAACTTAAACCCATGGCCGCTAAAACCACATGCAATGGTCACACGGTCGTGATCATGTGCCACATTGGCAATACGATCGACAATAAAGTGCGAATCAGGGCTGCTTGTGTACAGGCAAGTTGACATTGCCAGTAATGGGCCGTCAGCATCAGGCAGATAATCTCGCAAGACAGATCTGAAAGTTTGTTCATCACCCGGCAATGGCTGTCGATCCACCTGATCAGGATCAGCCAATTGGGCCGGACAATGATGGGCAATCTTGAGCCCGGGATGACCCGCAGTCATCGGAAACCCATAGTGTAATCCTGAGTAGCCGGCCTCAATACCCAATTCAATTGCCCAAACCGGCAACTGGCCAAGTTGCCACCGGCTCATTGAAGATGGCTCGCAAGTATTTGATGGCTCAACCCATCCCATGACCTGCCTTGTGACCTTCAATTGGATATTAAGGCTGGCGAGCAATTTCGATGTCCATGCCCCGCCACATAAAATCAGTTCGTCCGCCTGGTATGTCCGTTGTTCGGTTCTCACGCTGACCCGGTCCCGATCCGACTGCCATTCAATCACCGGTTCACACCCATGCAGGACTGCACCGTTGCGCCTTGCCAGTTCGGCCTGGGTGGCTATAACTGGCTGTGACAACAAAATACCTGCTTTATGCTCATAGAATCCAATAAAATCATCGGGTAAATGGAACTGGTCGAATCGATTGGCAAGTTGGTTGTGACTTAGAATTTCATGCTCAATACCATGAGCAACGGCTGCTTGACACGAGCCACCAACCAACTCACTGCCCGCACGCCCCATGTAGAGACCGCCAGTCACGTAAAATAGCTTCTGGTCGGCCATCAACTCCAGCTGCTGCCAGAGCTCAAATGCTCGCTGCAGAAGCGTGACATAGTTCCCATGCTCGTAGTAGGCCAAACGGAACATTCGTGAGTAGCCACCTGAACTACCCATCTCATTGGGGATATCAAACCGGTCCAAACCAAGCACACGCACACCACGTTGCGCCAGGTGATAGCAAACAGACGACCCCATGGCCCCTACACCTACCACAATGACATCAAATTGCTGCGCCATTATTTCCCAGCATACGACCGGACCTAAAACTTGCTACATGCAGGCATCTAGCTCACACATTTGGGGATAATCGGCTGCTCAATAGTCATGTTCAAAAACCATCATGACGATTAAGCAGCAGAGGAAAGCGGGGCGAACTATTCCCTGAATTGGTCATGGTGCATCATCATGTTGGGTAAAATTAGGTAACACGCCCTTTTTTCAATCATCCATAGCCAGCCAGCCCCCCCCGCAACCAGCATTTTTCTATACCCTCCTGCTCATGACAACCCCATTGATACCACAATCTCAATACCGAATCCGTTGATGGCCGCAGACCAGCCCCCTACAATCAAGCTATTCATGAGAATCACCCCTAGAAAGTCTTTAAAGCCATGAAAATGATTAGATCACGATTCATCATCGGGCTGCTGCTCGCGTTGTTGCTCACGTTCGTCGTGCGGGGCACACTTGCCCGCACAGCCCGAAACCTTGACCTATTGGTAGATGTGCGCCACGAGATCCTGGAACAATTCGTGGACGACATCAACGAAGATGATCTGGCTGAAGCCGCTGTACGAGGCATGATCGCATCACTCAACGATCAACACACCGCATTCCTGCTTCCTGAAGACCTTGAGGACATGGACGAACAGGTACGGGGGCAGTTCACGGGGATCGGCGCGGAAATCACCATCGATGGCCAGGCCGATCGACTAAAGATCGTTACGCCGCTCGAAGATTCACCTGCCTGGCGTAGCGGCGTGATGGCTGGCGATGCAATTCTGGCGATCGACGGTGTGTCAACACGTGATATTTTCAAGGATATGACCACCTCAAGTGAGAAACTTGGTGAAGCGGTGAACCGCTTGACCGGTGCGGAACGCACCCAAGTTGAGATACATGTGCGGCACGAAACAGGAGAAGAAGAAACCATAACCATCACGCGTGAAGTGATTAACGTTCGGTCTGTTCGCGGGTTCCGACGGAACGACAGCAATCAATGGCAGTATATGCTCGACCCCATACAAAAAATCGGGTATATCAAGATCCGACAGTTCAGCGAGCGAACCGCTGAAGAAATGCGTGAAGCTTTGGCAACCCTTGAAACACAGGAACCTCATGGTTTAATCTTGGATCTTCGATTCAATCCTGGTGGTGTCTTGCCTGCTCCGGTTGCCGTGTCTGACATGTTCCTGCCCGTGGGCCAAATGATCGTTTCGGTCAAGCGTCGTACGGGCCTAGCACGTGAATATAAATCACAAACCGAACCCATTTTCCCATCAGTTCCAATTGTTGTTTTAGCCAATGAGTTCAGTGCATCTGCAGCCGAAATCGTCACGGGCGCTTTGACTGACAATGGAAGAGCTCTCTTCATCGGCATGAGAACATATGGCAAGGGTAGCGTGCAACAGGTCCGACTCCTGGAAGAAAAACGCGCACTGAGAATTACAATTGCGTACTACTACCTGCCTAGCGGCCGTCTTATTCACCGTCGGCGGAAAGCTGAGAAATGGGGTGTTGATCCAGAAGACGGCTTCTTTGTTCCCATGACGCCCCAGCAGATCCGCCAGATGCGACAGGTACGCTTGGACAATACCATCCTACGCCGTCACGAGAGCGAAACCATGTCGCCGCAATGGATCGAAGATAACCTGGCTGACCTGCAACTTGCTGCCGGCCTTGAAGCAATTATTGGCAAGTTGGCCACAGACGATTGGCCCCAGGTGGGTCAATCTGGCGCAGATCAAATCCTGCGTAATACCCGCCGCCAGACCCTCATTCGTCATCGCGACCTGCTCATGGAACGTCTGGAACAGACAGAAACAGAACTTGCCGAACTGGATGACCCAGACGACGATGAGGGGATTGTTCCAGAGTTGGTTGACGAGGCATCACCGATCTCTGACCAGTCACTTGAATCAACAGAAACACCCAATCCCCCAACCCCGATTTCACCAACACCGTGACCCTTATCCTTGGTATCGAAACAAGCTGCGATGAAACGGCTGCCGCGGTCGTTCAAGACGGGCGGCACGTGCTGTCTAATATCGTGGCGTCGCAACATGACCTTCACGAAAAGTACCGTGGTGTCGTGCCAGAAATCGCGAGCCGCGCTCACCTGGAGCGTATCAATCCAACAATTGAACAGGCACTGGAACAAAGCAAGACCACATTCGACCAGATCGACGCAATCTCCGTTGGCAACCGCCCCGGACTCATTGGGTCACTTTTGGTGGGTGTCAGCGCTGCCCAGTCACTTGCTTGGTCACTGAACAAACCACTGATCGGTGTAGACCACGTGGAAGCACATCTCTACGCTGCATCCCTCGTGACAAGTCAAACCGATGACACCACAACTGGCCGGCCCCAGTATCCGGCACTGGGACTGGTGGTCTCCGGCGGCCACTCAAGCCTGTATCGAATTGAATCACCAACCGAACTGCACATCTTGGGCCGAACCATCGATGACGCCGTGGGCGAAGCCTACGACAAAGCAGCTGTCATTCTTGACCTAGGTTATCCTGGTGGGCCCAACGTGGATAAAGCCGCAAATCGCGGACAGCCGACCACTCCATTGCCACGATCCCTGCTGAACAAAGATAGCCTTGATTTCTCATTCAGTGGGCTCAAAACCGCGCTGCTGTATAAAGTCCGTGGCAAACCAATCCAGCGTAATGGCAGGGCCAATTTCGAACGAGATGCCAGCAGCTTAACGCCTCAACAACGCAATGACCTTGCAGCATCCTTCCAGGATGCTGCAACCGGCGCGATTATTTCCAAGTTGGAACGTGCAATCCATCAGATGCATCACGCTGGTTGCAGGCCACAATCACTGATCATTGGTGGCGGCGTCTGTGCCAATTCACTCCTGCGTGAACGAGTCAAACAACTGCCCCAGAAACACCGTGATATCCAGGTTTTTCTTCCCCCATTACCACTTTGCCTGGATAATGCCGCCATGATTGGCGGCCTGGCCTATGAACACTTACGTCATCATAGAACTGATGAACTGTCTTTACCTGCAATGGCAACCACATCGGCATTGCAAACACATCATGCACAGGAAAATTTT
>Ga0310125_10000108_pt1 | contig 33447 bp, 50 predicted proteins | sample CB11b_Tmax_Bot8__FD_203508 | JGI IMG/M metagenome (GOLD analysis project Ga0310125, IMG submission 203508) | Marine microbial communities from Western Arctic Ocean, Canada - CB11b_Tmax_Bot8 | ecosystem: Environmental > Aquatic > Marine > Oceanic | place: Canada: Western Arctic Ocean | collected... | reverse complement strand
CCTCTGCCTTCACCTTTACCCCAATCTGGTTTATGTCTATGACAAACATTTCTGCATCCCATATCATCCAGCTCTGGTAGTAAATTTGCCAAATCTTTCTAATCGTTCAAATTTATTTGTGGTTGGGTTATAACTAGTGCGTAACACGTTTTTTACTGTATATGATAATTTATCCCATTCAAGACCTGCATTTTTCAAACACCATGTTCTTGGTAGTATATCAAGTGAAAGTAACAGATCCCCGTCACGAGGGCTACGTGATTTTTTGTTATACATCAATCGTAGTTTATTCCATTGTGATTTAATCTTTGTCTCAATTTTATCTAACTTTTTCTTGAAGAACATTGTTCTTGGTGATAATACCATTGACTGATGTAATCTATCCAAATCTCTCTCACTCATATGCTCAGCTGTCATATCACATATTTCATTAACTAACTCTGCATCAGTTCGTGCTGTGTCCCTTATTGACCAATTGTTTCTAACTAATTCGTCACGTTCTTCATAACATAACACTTTATCCCATAGCAATATTGCCTCATACATTGTTAAATTATTCATTTATCTTTACCTCATTATTTTCATCGATTGTAATATCTCCACGCATTAATGCTATTTGCTCTCCATTAGATTGGTTAGACATGCTTCTATCTACTTCTACTACTTTGCATAAATCTTCTAACCGCACTTGTTCTTCATCTTGCTCTCTTCTCATTTTGATTGTTTTTGCATAACTAAATTTTGACATGCCATGCATATATTCAATCTCATCCCATTTTATATTTCTTAATACGTGATACAAGTATCGTGGTAGCACTAAGTCTGCTCTAGTAATACTGATAACGATCATTCTTTACCTATTGATTCTGTTGCGTCCGCAGCTAATGACATCCTACCTATTACCATTCTTCCATCTTCCATGAATGTGTTTTCTGCGTCTCTTATAATTTCTAATAACCTCTGTCCTAAAGTTACATCTTTTGTATCTCCAATATCTTTGACGTTATTACTTTCTGTAATTTTGTCTGCATTGTTTTCAATTGTAGCATCAAAATACCATTGTCCTTTAGCAGTGGATTTTGCGTTTAGACGTATCCGTAATCCTTCGATAGAAATCTTATCCATATTATTATCACTCGATTATTTTATTATTGATTGTCGCTCTTTTCTTTCAGGTCTTTGAGTAATGCGTCAACGTCTACATCAGGTTTTTTCGTTGGTTGTTCAGTGTTTTTTGGTGCGTGTTCTTGGCTTGACTCTGTGTTTTCTGGTTGTTTTACAACATTTTCTGGTGCTTGTGTTTCAGGGTTTATCTTAAACTCTGTCTTTTCAACAATCTTGGTTTTCTCTTTTTGCCATTCTTTCTTTTTATTTCGTATCACTCTCTTTCTTAATGACATCACTATTCCAGTTACTGCAATAGAAAAGACCACTAAGGAACCTGCCTCTAAGGCTGTTAATTCTATGTTCATCTAAATCACTTTTTACCTACTAGTATATTAATTGTTATAACCATATAAGCGTCACGAGTAACGCAAGAAAGTTTACAACATGTCTTATTTAATTGCATGACTTTTCCTCCGTTTACGTTTCACCTTATTAGTTTTCCTACGTGGATCATCTTTAGACCATCCTGTATTACCTTTCTTTCTGCGATTAGCCCAACACTTCTTACCTCTTGCAACTGCATCACTGTGTGATATTGTACGTCTTTGACTTGAACCATGTTTAATACCTAGAAAATCTTCAAATCCTTTCCAACCTTTATTCCCATATACTTTTTTAGGATTACTTGGTATGTCGAATGGTAATTTATGTTTCTTTGACATCTCTTTCCATTCTTTCATCCATACTAGATTCAGTGTATGTGCATACTTTCTAGCTTCTTTAAATAATCGAAACTTTCTTTTCTGTGACTGTACGTTACCACTACCTGTAAAGTCACCCCAACTTTTCCAGTATTTTGCATATGCTATTGATGGTACATATGGTACACCGATTCTCATATCTTTCTTTTTATCGATCATGAATCCTATTCTACCCAAATGATTTTGTTTTTTTGCGTATTCATTCCAAATTCGTTGGCTAGTTAGTTTTAACTTTTTAGCTAATCTTCTCGCTTCAGTGTAATCTGCACGTTTCACACCTATGAAATCATTCCAACCTTTCCAATATTTTTCGTAAACTTGGTTTGGAACTCTTGGTATGTTACGTGGTAATTTTGATTTACGATCAAAGTATGTTCGTGTAACACGTCTTTTACGTTTCGGTTTAGCGTCAGCTTCTCTTCCCTGAAGTTCTAGTTTCCTAACATATTTTCTTGCTTTTTTAAACGGTAGATATTTTACTCTATCTGATGGTTTGTGATAATACTCTGACGGTGTTTTTGGTAATTCATTAGTTGGTATTAACTTACGTCTGTAGGCTTCTGCATACTCTTTATCACTCTCTATACCACTCTTTCTCAAGAACTTTTCAAACACGTCTAATGTAACGTATTTCTTTTTACTTTTTCTTTTTGCCATGTTTATTCCTCAGTTTTCTTGATGCAATTGCTTTCAATGACTTTGATGCCATACTCTCTATATTTTTAATTAACTTGGCAGGTAACTTCTTACCTCCACTTGATGACTGTCCTTTTGTCATCTGACTGATAATCTTCTGCATTGTATATTCAGGTGGTGATATATCATCAGGCATTTCTCCATTTGTAATCATGTTATGAATTACTCCCTTGTAACCAATTCTATTTGATTTGACTATTTTGTCATATTTGACTCCGTTTATCACTGCTTCAAATATAATAATTTTAACTGGTTTAGTCTGTCCTGTCCTATAGATTCTACCTATTGTTTGCTCTCTCTCTGTGAATGTCCAGCCTTGTCCAATAAACCATAACTCACTGCAATAATCCTGCAATCTATCAATTCCTTCTGATATTGCTGATGAAGCAATTAGCACTTGTGATCCATTGTAAAACTCCTGCCTACCTGTCAATCCACTCTTGTCACTACCTGTATAGTATGTATATGAGATCTTATTATTATCACACACCTCTGCAATTCTATTAACTATACCTGTCACAAATTTTGTGAATATAATCACTTTATGCTTTCTCTGTTTTAGTTCTTTTAACATACGTGGTAACTTTGTTTCTAATGCAATTTGCTCCATCCCTAAAAATCCTACATTGTTTAATTTCTTGGAATGTTCTTTCAGAATGTAATTCGCTTTAACTTCAATTGTCTCTATGTCAAGTTTTATTACACTTCCTTTCTTATTCTTAAACCTCTTTTTATATCTCAATGAATGCAACTGCAGTGCAGAGTGCATCTTTGCCATATTCTGTAAGGAATTATATGACGTGATTTTGTTATATCCTTTCTTAATCCCTGTAACTAATGTCAGTAATGATTTACCCTCAGATACTGTATTTGGTACTGGTGTAGCAGTTAGCATCAATACTTTAGTTCTTGGTTTCACTAAACGTATATCAGAGATCATACTTTCTAGTTTTGTTCTACATTTACTTGGTGTCGTATCATCTCGTATCTTGGTCCTCTGACCTTCATCAATACATATGAAATCAACACCCTGTCTCTTTAACCTGTTAAGTATCACTTCTCCATTCTCTCTACTGATGAAATTATAGCTTATCAGGTAGAATACCCTTCTCTTATTTTTCTTATCTTTGCTTATACTTTTCTTAAAGTCTTTCTTAAACACATCCTTATTCTTATAGATCGATGCATTCTCGAATGCGTTCTTTATGTAATTTTCCCATTGGCAGTTATTGATTATACCTGCTGGTGCTACTATCAGATTAAATTTTGTGTCTAGTTGACTTATTGTATGTAACCCAGCGTCACTCTTTCCTGCACCTGCATCTGATAGATCAATAAATCCTATGTTCTTTTTAACAAACACTGGCATTAATTTCTGATGTAATGTTAATTTCGATGCTTTGCCATCATGTATTACAGATCCATTATAATCACTAGACCATCCACTTTCTATATCATCTATGAAATCATTCTCTTCAATGAATTTCTCGCTGATGTCTTTCTGTATATCATTTAATTTTCCATTAGCAAATTCCCTGTATAGTTCAACCACTGATTTTGTAAAGTCTACCTCGTCTAAATCTAGGAAGTCTTGCCACATCTGTAATCCTGTCAGTTCGACATGTTCCCAATAATACTTGTCATGTACTAACTTTGGATATTTTCCTAGATCTCTAAATCTCGATGCGGGTGTAGGTATTTCTTTTGATGGCTTTCGGAATTTTGGGTTAACAATATTTCTATTCCATTCCTGTGAATTGGGTGTTTTACCTTTTCGTATATTAGTGAGTATCTCTTCAACAATATCTATTCCTTGTTCTAGATCTTCTAACTGCACGAATCTGTGAACATATAATCCTGCATCTTGGAATAGACCTGTCATGTTTTGTACTTTCTTTCTTTCTGCTTGACCTCTAATGAAATCAAACATGAGTACTCCGTCCCAATGCTGGAACATTGCTTTGTTACTGTTATAGTTTTTCTTAAACCACTCCCAAAATTCTATCCTGGACATTTTCTTTATTCCAGTATGGGCTTCCCATGAGTCCCAATATAGTTTTTCTTTGCTTGTCATTTTATATCATTAATTTTAATAATTGTTTGTAACTTCAACACCTAATACCATTTCATATTAGATAAAGACACAACGTGCCGTTCGAGAAAATATTACATATCCTAAGACACGTTCTACTTTCTCTATTAGGGGTGCTGTGCCTCTTTCTAGCACAATTTGATTCAGCATATCTGTTAATCAGGTTATCGTCCTATAAGATGTTCACCGTCTACGTCAATCCTAGCCTGATCACACCACACTTGTCCTGAGACGTTGGTGGCGGTACTGCAAGACCTCTCGGTCCTTTCGGGTTTGGATGCAAATCCAATATTAACAAAGTCTAATGATAACACATCTCTACTAACAATCTTGTATTGCCGTAGCATCAAGCCTGTCTTGTCGGTACTTGCTAGAGAACTTACTGGTGCGTGGGGCGCGCTGTATTGTACCAGCACGAGTATTGAAGTGCGTAGAGTATGATCAAGCTCTATCGGTAGTTCTGTGTTATTATCATGTTGAGATTTTAGACTGGTTACTTTACTCACCTGAATCGCACTACTAATGCTAGGTCGATCTTCTGACCCTTGGTTTTCGTGTGTCTCAACGCAAGATGCTGCGGGCAGACTGACTCTTACGTCTATAGGGCAGGCACATCTACTAGCCTGAGCGTTCGCTGTGCTGAAATCCCTATATTCAATATTGGGCTTTGTAGCCCCGTTTATTGATTTTACATGCTTACTATAATTCATTTTTTTACTCTCATCTTTTTTACATATCCAGATTCTAAACCTTCTTCGATGAATATGCCTATCGCTTTTTCAATCTCAGCTTGTAATTTATCTGGTGCTTCTATTGGAATGATTAATTCATTCTTTAAAAAGTTTGTATTAACTTTATCCCATAACGCCGAGAACTTTCCTAGTTCATCTTTTGTATATAACTCATCATAAATTATACCGTTGTTCCATAGGTGTCTTTCACTCCCATCAAATCCTACCTGTATCAATATTGACTCATCATTAACATCTGTCTTTATTACAACTTTTTTACTGTAACCATTCCTATCTGGTTTACTATCTGCCATTAGTAGTAATCCATCTATTGCTCCTTGGTATTCTTTAAGTGGTGTTGACTCGTTAACATCTGCATTCAAATCAATGCCTGACTCTACTTTAAACTCTGCATTAGAAAGCTGACTAGCTATCTGTCCTAATTGTGTAACTGTCGCTCTACTATATGCCCAATCTGAATTTTCATTCGCCCACTCTGGGTAATTATCATCTTTAAAATTATACATTATTCTTTCACTCCCTGCATTACTTTTGTTAGTGTGCTATTGCAAAATGATCCATCAGCATATGCTTTTCTCACAAATCTCTCTCCTTTTAATGTCAAGCAATAACCTCTTTTCGTTAGTGACTCTTCTAGTTTTTTCTGACTTGATGCGATGATTTCTTTTCCTATCATTATATCAAATGTTTTATCATCGTTACGTCTTATTGTTATTGCACCGTTCATTAATGCATGTGATGACATTTCTTGACCCATCAATTTTACTAACTCAGTTGCTCTTTTTGTTGGTGCATATCCTTTTGAACGTAGATCCTTTAGCAAGTCGTTCAGTTTACTAAGTTCGACCATTATGCCACCGCTTTTATGTGGCAAGAAATGAATGTTGCAATATCGTTGATTAATCTATTTAATCCACTCTTATAGCTACCTTCGTCAACTATCGTATAATTACCTGGTCCGAATATGTACCTATACTGTTCGTCCATACCTTGATCACATATCCCTATTCCAAATACGTGTAAATTATTACCTCTTGCTATCTCTACCTGCTCTTTTGCAAGTTCTGTACTAAACGCACCATCACTTACAAAGAATATCACCTTACTAACTTCAGGTTGGCGTTGTAGCCATGTTGATGAATACCACAATGCATTTGCCTCTGGCGTACCGCCATAATGATCTAACACTGTAAATTTGTTAATGTCATCCATTGTTGAATGGACTGATATTCCTGTTTTTACTCCGCCTCCCCATCCAATCATACTCATTTTTATCTTTGGTTCTCGTTCTAATGACTTTTTTATTGTCGCTGTGACATCTCTAAGTAATTTTAATGGGAACCCATCCATCGATCCACTACAATCTGCTGAATACACTATATGTAATCCTGGCTCGTCTTTACTACTTACAAAGATGTCATTATCCTTATAGGCTGATGGTAACTGCTGAATGTATGAATCAATATCAATCTCTTCGCCTTCCTCATCAATAATCTCTCTTGTTGCACCTTTGGCTTGTTGCCAAATACGCATTAGTCTTTGTACAGTTGTATGGTCGATCACATATGGATCACATGTCATGTGTCTAGTTACAATGTCAAATGTTTCAGGATCAAAGTTGTATGCTTCAAGTGTTTTATCTTTCATTAGTCCTTTTGACACTAGTGCGTTTCTTATCTTGTTGTTTCTTTCTCTCCCTCTAGCTCTCATTTTCTCAAGCTTTGTTGGATCAAACATATCGTAACTCTTACCTTGACCTCCTCCTATGCCTGGCTTTTCACTAAATTCACCAATCGGATCACCTTTGTTTTTTCCTGGTATGGTTTCTGTTGCACATGCCTTACCTTGATTACCTTCTGATGAAGGCTTGAATGTTGGATTACCTTGCATCTTGTTTAAATCAATCTTACCTTCTGCTAACATTTTTTCAATTTGTTTTCGTTTCTTATTGTTTAGATTGGTTTGTAATCCACGATGATCGGTAAATGCATCGTGTTTTGATCGCACGTCCTTTATTGATTTCTGTAATGCTTTTAGTATATCCTCTATTGATGGACTATCATTCTTTTGATTTTTCTTTGTCTTTTGTTTACTACTCTTGTTATCTTTACTGTCTTTACTTTTTTGTTTACTATTCTTTTCATTCTGATCAAAATTCTGCTCTTTAAGCCATGGTAATATCACATGCTGAAAGTATTGCTTCTGCAAATATAATCCTCCAGGATAATCAAGCCCCTTGGCTTTTGCTATAAACTCTGCAGCTACCTGCGACATTTCACTATCATCTGTCTTTCCATTGTATGCACGCCATAATGCATCTACTGGGTTCTTTACATCACCTTTCATTTGTTTGGCAACTTTGCTTTGACACTTTTCATAGTCTTGCTGTGTTCCTAAGTAAAGTTCTCCCCATAGGGAATTTACCCTTGTATCCTCTATTATGTCGAATACATGTCTAATAATATCTTCACATAAATTACAATCTGGTGATACTGCAAGTTTATCATCCTTTAATTTTTCAGGTATACCTGCACCTAATGATAATCTATGTGCCTGTAATCTCGATTCTTTTATCGGTGTATCGTATAAAATGTGTGATATGTTATGTTCTACCTTTGCTTCATTCGTTAAGTATTTCTCATTTGTCGGATTGATATTCAGATAGTAATCAGTTCCTATTGATGTTAGTTGATTGTGTCTAAATCCAAACCTACTCTTTTTCTTATCCCTCTCAGTAGTTGACTCAATGGTTCTTTCCTTAGTCTCTTCATCTTTTTCAGCTTGAGTTGCTATTGGGTCTTTTTCAAATGTCAGGTGGATGGCTACCTTTTTGATTTCTTCAAAAGTCTTTGCTGTCTTTTTTAGTTCTTCCCATTTATCAAAGTATGGTGACCATGTATTACTGAATCCCCAGGTATCACCTGATGATATATCATAAATATTTTCACCTCTTGGTAACCAATCCCATCCGAATGGATTGCTGAAATATCTAACCATGACTAATCGTCATCCATTGCATTTGCATTAACATTCACTCCAAACACTCTTTGCATTCTACCTGCAACTGTTTCAGACTGCTTTGGTGATTGGAATTTGTTTAGAATTACATGCGTTAACGCAAGTGGTAAAGCTCTATCTTTTAATTTTTCACTGTCATTATACACTCTATATGCATCACAAAACATTTGATTTGTTCTTGGTGATGGTGAACTGTCTAAATCGCCTGAAGCCTGTGATGCTCTCAACTCCATTCCTAACTGAATGAGGCTTCTTACAATATTCTCAGGCATACCATCATGTTCTAAAATCTCGAACTCTTGTTCTGAACTTGGATATGGAATCTTAAATGGTGTAAACCTATCTTCAAAGTCCTTGTTGAGTTCATGTGTTCCTCCATATGTTGATGGATTCATTGTTGCATAAATCATCAATGACTTTCCTTTCTCTAATGAATAGATCTTCTGTAATTCTGGTATGTATACATGTCCTCGCCAATCTAAGAATTGATTCACAATCTTTTGCATTGATGGTGATAAGCCATTTACTTCCTCGAAATCAATTCCTGCCTTGCCTGATTCTGTCGTATTTGCTACTACAATTCCCATTGGTAATATTCCTAATTGATACCAAACTGTTCCATCAAGTATAACAAATCTTCCAATCAGATCTGATTTCTTTGTTCCTTCTGAACAATCTGCTTGTATTAATGGATCTTTATTCAGACTATGATATGCTGCAACTGCTAATGTTTTACCAGTGCCTGTTGGTCCAATCATACAGATTGGTAATTTATGCACCAGTCCTAATTTTGCTATTGAGGATGAATGTGCATCAAATAAGTCATATTCAATTCCTTTACCGTCTGCACCTGGCTTGTAATATGGCACATAACGTAGATCGTCATTTACAACGAATGTTGTAGGATCAATCGGTAAAACTGGTATCTCTTTCCTGTCTACTGTTTTTAATACATTAGCAACTTCTTGCTTTGTAGCTGTTTTTAATTTTTGTTTTATAGCCATTTTATTTTACTCCAATTTGTAGAAAACTCAACAGTGAAACTGAGAGAAAAAACTTAATTTTCCCTTTCTCCAAATCTCTTTCCCATCACATTGATTATACTATTATTACCAATCTTATTTTTATTCGAATCGACTTCCAAGTCTAATGTTACATAGTCTCTGCCTTGTATACTTGGATCACGCTTAATCACATACATTGTCATTTTATCTATTGCATTTCCTTTAAATAATTCGGGTTTACCGTATACCAACTCTGGTATCTCTAATGCACTTGATGCGATGAGCAACATATCCTGTTTACATGGATCTTTCATTACATCATCAATTGATGTGTTTCTGATGTCTTTTCCTACTTCTTCAATCATTGATGCATCTTCACCGAACTCGGTGTCGATTTTATCTTTTGTTGATTTCTTTACTGATATTAGCCTCTTTACCATTGCCACTTTTCCGCCTATGACGAATGCTATTGGCTTATGTTCATCAATCAATGGTTTTACATTATCAAATGGGTTTTTGGCTTTGGTATCTAGTTGGTGTGATGTTGTAGTCTTAAAATCAGATTCTAGTAACCACACTGTTAATGGTAGGTGCTCTTGTCTTGAGTGCTTACAAATATCTTGATATAACTCTGTATATGTTGACACGAATCTATCAATTGATTCTTGTGGTGTTGATCGAGTCATATTCCATTCTCTATTTCTATTGAATAATCTTTAACAGCTTGTTCTGGGTTACCTTCAAAATACTCTAAGAAGTCTGCTACTTCTTTGAATGTTAATGAAGTACCAATAACTTGAACTCCCTTACTCCAATATGGTGAGTTCTGATCGTAACACCACACTCCAATCTCAAAACGTCCTTCCTGATAATCACGCACTGCGTAATTACAAACTACACTTATGTGCCATTTGTTATCATATGATCTATAATATTGATAGTCGTTTGGTCCAGCCCTTGCTGGCAATATTGTATCCTCTGTCTCTCGTTTTGGATGTATTGTCTTAATTACTTTCATTTTTCTGTATCCTACTTTTTTTCTTACGATATGCAATTTGCCCCTTTTCAACCTTTGAAAGTGGTCTATTGAGTACATCTGCAAAACTAGTCCAATATCGTTTTTCTTTAATTGTCATTTTCATCATCCTCATTTAGTTCCTGTATTTCGGCTTCAACTACTTTGGTCTTGTCCTTTCTTGGAATGTCTGGTATGAGATCCTTTGGATAAATACCAGTTCTTTTATTGAGTTCTTTTAATCTGTCTATTACTATTTTTGGTAATTTACCATCGTCCACGATTGGTGGAACAAACTTGTGTATTGGTTTACCTTTACCAGCCAAGTATGGTTCTCTTATATCATGTCCTTCCATGACTCGCCAAACCATCCATAAGTGATTTAAGAACTGTTTGACAGTATGCCTTTTGGCAGCTTCAAAGTGATGTTTTGGGTTGTGCTGTAATTTCTTTACGCCACGAACATCAATCTTTCCAGCTTCTGGATACTTTGCATCTATCTTTGCTCTTTCTTTATCGTATATTGCTCTATACCATGCTTTTGATGCTTTCTGTTTTATGAAACTACTACCAATCTTCCATCCTAATGTCTTGAATTTTGGATTCCAGTTTATCTGAAGTCCTGCTACTCTCTGTTGCGGTGCAACTACTAAATGAAGTCCATTACCACATTTGTTGCAGATCTGCGATCTACCATTAAGCCTTTTTGCTTTGGTCTTTGTTACTTTGCCTTCTCTGTCTGTCCTAGGAATCTCAACTTCATCATATGCCCATTCTTTGCACTCTGTGCAAAACTTGTTCATTCCATATCCAGCATTTTGCCATAGCTTTGATGTTGTTGCATACTTACCTGGATCTCCTATCCAAGCAATCAAGCCTGCTGAGATGACAGGTCCTATGCCTTTAATCAATGATAAATAATCTCTATAAATTGGTCTATTAGCCAAGTCTGCTTTTAGCCGTTTTTCAATGTTTTTCTCAAATGATTCTGCATCCTTGAATAATTCACTAACACCATACTTATCCATGTCTTCCAATGGAATGACATTTCTTTCAAAATTCATCTGAGTTCTATTACTAGTTCTAATCCTAGTATTCTGAAAGTCATAATACATTTCTACTAATGTCCTTAAAACTGGGAATGGTATTGGTATTGGGTCAGTGGGTTTTTTTACTTTCTTAACTACCAAGATTACTCACCATTATGTAAAGAAAATTTACAGCTATCATTTTGATTTCGTATAGAGTTGTTGGGTTTCAAGTTTTTAATGACTCGTATGAATCTTATGGGCTTCAAGACAAATCTGACTCGTACTGTTACTATGGGTTTCAGGTAATATTTGACTCGTATTGATTCATTGGGTTTCAATTGGTTGGTGACTCGTATCTTCTATGTGGGTTTCAAAATGCTAATGACTATCGTAATGCTTCTGTTGTTTTGCGATCAAAACTATGATTTGGTCTTCCTAGTCGCCATTGGATAGTCGCTATAGCAACTGATACTACTGCCAATGGTATCAAACTGTGATTGTGGTATGCATCAGGGTTATTCTCTTCAACAAAGAATATCTTATCTGACGGAAATCCGAACTCTGTTAATGATAATGTTGATACTGTATTCCAAAGTATGTGCTTTGCAAATGTACAATCCTCATTCGCATTTTTGTTGTCAATTGCATTTGGGCAATCATAACTATATTCTGCGAATGGATATATCGCCACAAACACTAGTAGTAATAATGGGATGATGAAGTATCTCATTTTTTCTTTAGCCAATCCCATTCGGGACGCTCTTCGTCATCTGTGATGTTGTTTGACTTCATCTACCCAATCTCCCCATCATTAGTTAAATTGCTAGTATAAGATATTTTATTCAATTTTCTAAAACCTCATCAGCGAGGTTAGAAAATTCTTCATCGTTCATACATGTCTCACATGGAACTTCTATACTACCATCATCACTATCATCTCCTAGTTCCTGATTAACACCGCCAATTGTAGTAATACCTACACCGTTACAGTCTGGGCAAAATGGGTCACTCATTTCTACCATTCCTCTCTAAGTACTCTTCTCCAGTTTCACCACATTCTCTTTTTAGAATGAAATCGCATATATCGATAAGTGTTGATCCGATATGTTTTAGTTGTATGTCAACAGTGTCTTTTGCACTCTGTTTGATGTCAGTGCTGTTTTGCACTATTGTGTTTAGATCCTTTATCTCATTTAATACGTCCATCATTGTCGGCATCTCTTTTTTCTCAGTCATTTCGATTCCCTCTTTATCTCACGCTTGTCTAGGAATGCGAATCCAGCATATCCATTCTTTTCTGTTTTACTCTTTATTGTTGTCAAGTATGATTGTAACTCTCTATTCATTTTACCTGTCTTTGTGTGAATGTCTGCCTGACATTCTACCATTAATGCTATTTTATGATCTGCCCATGCCATACCACACTTGAATCCACACATATGACCATGTTCCTTTTCCATCTCTTCGATCTGCTCCTTGCCTAGATACATTTGATCTTGGTTATACTCAAGATGTTTTTCGGTCACCATATATGGGTGAGGTACTCCGACTTCGCTTACTATTCTGAAGTGTTGCTTGCTTGAAGTACCGTATTTCCTATACTTTCTTTTCTCGCTGTTTTTACTCATCTATACCATCATTGTTCCTGTTACTTCTGATGTTAGTGGTTTAGTAAGGCTTGAATCTGTAAATATGTTAACGTATACTTTCTTTGGTGATTCAGTATTACAAATTGGTCTATGATCATAGGTATTGTAATAACATTCAATGGGCACTGTGAATCCATATTCAATTGGCGTCACACCCTCTAGTAATGTTGTCTTGAATACTGCTATACCAATTGGTGTTTTGTTTGCATCTTCTACGTATATGGTTATTACCGCAGGATATTGCACTGTGCTATAGATCGCTGTGGTGACTGTCGTGTATGCAAAACTACTTGAGTATCTTGTGTCAGTTGAATTTACAAACATTACATACATGTGGTCTCTATCGATACTATCCTCTTCTGGGCATCCTTCAGGTCTAACTACAATATCATCAGCACAAGTACGAACTATCTTCCAACAAGGATGTTCTGGATCATCTGCAAGATTTGGGCAGTCATCATGACTTTCACCATGATCGGCAAGTGTAGTCGGAACTAAAATCGGTATTATTATACCAATGCAAATTGCAACTAAGATTTTTTTGTTAATCATTTCCTTTCCCTAATTGCTGTTGCTAATCTAATCATGTTTATGGTACTGTTCATTGATTTGAACAATACAGCCTGCTGTATGTCAACACGCTTCTTATCCTCAAATGTTGCTGTACTCCAATCGGTTATGCCTACAGAATGCACTGCGTGTTTATACGCTATATCCCATAACCACTGTGCCTGTTTTACGGCTTCATCATGCATTGGTGGTAGATCACTCATTATTTATCATCCATTTTTTTTTAAACTGTCTCTCTTTTATCCAACTACGTAATGTATTAACAAACAACGCTACACTGAGCGAAAATATACCTAACATTAGTATTAAATCTGGACGAAGTAATTCAAACATTGTTGACATTATGCTTCAACTCCACACATATCACAATACATATTTTCATTATTTGTTGTATGCAAAAACTGTCTCATGCCTACGCATTTTTTACAATACTTAAACATTATACTTCCTCACCAAACAATGCTATCATGAACTCTTTAGGGTGGTTATCCTGAAAATGCTCTGAAGCGTCAGTAAAGTCTTTTCCTAATACTTGTTTGCACCAAGGACATGGCTCTCCATTTCCAATTGCAACTGATCCTGCTATTTCCATTAATTATCACTTGTCTCGTCTATTCCTAATTTATCAATTTTAGCTTGTTCTTCCAATCTTTTTTTGTTAAGTAGACATCGTAAGCATATCGGAACACTGTCCCATTTACCACTTGGTAATTCGGCTCTGTAATAGGCTGTTCCCTGATCTTGTGTTGCAACATCTCCACAAAAAAAACAAGTCTCTATGTCTTTATCGACTGGTGCCATGGTCATGGTGTTTCCTCCATTCTATTGTGTACTAGACACCATTTTTCTTTTGTATTCCTAATCACACTAGTCTTTTGTGCGTCTGTTAATTTATCAAAATTTAATGCCTCTGGCGGTAACGTCTCTTCAACTAATATGTCATATTTGCCATCATCGGCATCTGGCAGGTCCTTAATTTGCACGTTTTGTAGAATTTTCTGGATGCGTGTTTTGTCATCTTTCATACGTGCAGATAATTTAGATAGTTCGTTCTGCTCTTCTGCTGATAGATCGTTCTTGTTGACCAATTAAAAACCTCACCTAGAAGGTGGAAAATTATTGTTATATGTCACTACTAGTTTATGACACCTACACTTGCACTGCTTTGTATCACAATAATAGTTTGCACATCCTGTACATCTTAGTTTCAATTATCTATCCCTCCAAAAAATACTTCCTAATAGCATGAGTGGTAAGTACACTATCAATCCTAATACACCTGTTACAAGTTTACTCATTTTAATCCTCGTCCCTGGTATTCCAGCCTATAATCTTACGCTCTCTCTTTAAACCACAAATCGAACATGTTGTAAAAATATTACTTTTGTCTACTACAAAATAATGCCTCTGATGAGGCGAATCTTTTCTTTTAAACTTCATTGTCATTCTTTGTTACCTCTGTATGAATCGGTCTCTGTTTTCTTTCACCACAAACTGTACAGTTTGCTCTAAATGGTTTTCCGTAACCTCCTTTCCAGGTATGCTCTATTATATAACCAGTCATATCTCAATCTTACCTATTGCCAGTCTTCTCTTGTTAATCTCTTTCATGCATTTAATCGTATACTTCCTTAACTCTTTATCTTCAGGGTTTTGGTTGTGATTAACAATATAATGTAGTATAAGGTGTTTGTTTAAACAAATCCTGGCATCATGTTCTAATGAAATCTCTTTAGCTTTTTTCCCAATGATCCGACACATTGGGCAAGTATTCACTTGTAAAAATTCGTCCACAATCTCTGGATCAGGAATATCGATCGTTGACATTGTAAAAAACTTCACTTATCAAGTTAGAAATTAACTTGATGTCTTATTGACTCTATAATTAATAATCATAAATAAAAAAAGGATTTAACGATCCGAAGATCGTGATCGAGTTATCACTCTCGATTCTTTACCTATTGTCCTGTTAAAGCTGCATCGATGACTGCTTTCTGCTCGGTAATCTTTGCATCATCTCCTGAGATGATTGCTCCAACTACTGCATATGCAGTATCGTAAGGCATCTTGGTTGCTACGATGTCTTCGGTTACGTAATCTTCACCGAAGTGATCGACAATCCTTTTTGCCTGTACTTCTGTAACGAACTCGGACTTTTCTTTGGGCTTATCAGATTTCGGTTTGTTACCGTTCTGAATTTGTGAGGCTGCGATAGCTGTTCTTAGAACAAGGCTTCTGCCTGCCATGTCTAATCTCTTGTAGACTGTGACTACAGTCTCCAATTGGCTTTCGGTACCTGGTTTCCCAACAAGTCCTGCTAGGTTTATCTCAGATGTTTGTTTTACACTTGACATAATTATCACTTAAAATAATAGAAAATAGGTTTAATGTAATCGGTATTTTTTGCCATAAGTGTAGCGTTGGCTTTTTCGCTCACTTGATCTCTTGTAAGTAAATTTAACATAATTAACACATTAAATAATAGAAAATTTTTTTGGATCATAATTCACACTCTACACATTCTTCATATTCGTCAACTGTTCCTGGGTGAGCCCAATGTCTATGACATTCACATTTAGTAGTTATTTCGTAACTACCATCGTTTTCATAATAGTAGTTTACTAATTCTAATCGATAAGCAGTAGGCATCTGTATTTCTTGATTCAATAAGTCCCACTCAAAGTCCTTACGACCCGTTAAGGTGTGACGATCACACCAATCCTGGATATGTGGGAATTTTGTTTTAATAATATCCTCGCTTATATCAAATACAAACCAAGACATTATAGCGTGATTATCGATCATAAATTAACACCTACATTAATAGAAAATGAGGGATTAGCGTAGCCAAGTGGCATTCCCAATTGGATATGGTCAGAGTTCACCTGTCGATGAGAGCTCAAAAGCAGTGATCCGTGGGGGCGTAGGCTAAGTACCATCAACTCATTGCCAATTGGGCGAGTGTTGGTCAAATCCACTAATAAAACCTCAAATGGAATGGTTAGAAAATTAATAAAAAAATTCTGCGTAGCACTAGTCATGATGACCGTCCTCCATGTTATCTGTACTTCTACCGTTAAGGTAATTCACAAATGATTGTGGTAGCCTCGCGTTAGCGAGGGGAAGTGCGTCTGCAAAGAGTGAAGCGATGTCGGCAACACGGGCAGTCCTACACTCAGGGTGTTTACAGCCGTAGCCAGTAGTCTCGCCAACAATGCAAGGCTTCGCTAAGCCACACCCAATTTCCCAAATTTCAAATTCGAGTTCGGGGTGTTCACGCATGAACTGGATAAGACGATCAACGTATATCTTAATCTCCGAGAGAGGTAGTAACGCACCAGCCCGAGCTCCAATACCGTCCTTGGTTGGAACTCCGAAAGAGTTCCCTTGTATACCAAAGCCCTGTCCATAAATCGCACCGTACTGTTTCACGCACGTTAGTGCGGCACCAGCACCATGACGACCAGCTTCATTGCTACCAAATACACGAATTATACGGGACAAGCTAAAATCACCTTGTTAAGATTAGAAAATATTTCGGTTAGTTGAGTGAATGCTTTTTCGAATTGTTCGTTAGTTAATTCTTCATAGTCGTCATTGCCAAGGTCTTCGTCACTCCAGCCACTAAAGTAGGGACAGTTATGATCTTCACCGTCACTATATTCGTGATCACACCATTGGTCAGGCTCTACGATTTCATATAATGAATCGGATATACGTTCCTCCAGTTCTTCCAGGATTACACCTAGTTGGCAACATGTTTGGTTACGATCATGTTCGGAAGTACAATGACGGTAACCTACTGGGTATGGTTCACCGAAACGGTTTGACTGCGTTGAACCTACGAACAGTGGTGTTGACTTAAAGTTTGTACAGACAAGCCAAGCATTACATTTAACGTAAACCGTATAACGTTCGTGGTCGTGAATGCTGTGAAGCACTTTACGAAGCATGGCAAGGTCTTCACGATGATGGTCGCCATGTAGAGATATGGGAACGAACTTATCTTTCGCCAAGTCGGAAAATCTGTTTAAATCGATCATAGTAAAATCTCACTGACAAGATTAGAAATTAAGTTCGCCTTCTGATCACTCTGGTTAAGGGCGGTTGGGTGGGAATAGATATTATTAACTTTGATTATATGATTAATAAAAATAAAGGGGGTTATGGCACAATCACCTTGATTGCTTCCGTGCCAAGTTTGTTGGTTTCAGATTCTGTCCAGCACCCTGCTGATCTCCAGTGTAATTCACCTGGGCAGTGTTTACACTTTGCACCTTGCTCTTCTGTTGAGGCTTGAACGAAGTTGTAGAGTTTGCATACCGTTTTTGCGATTATGGTATTGCGTGTTCTGTAACCACGTTTTCCAAAGGAATCTTTCCATTGTTCGACTTCAGGCTTTATAGCCATGAAGTCAATGCCTCTTTCTTTACAACATTCTTCAGCCATGCTGTCTACTCCTTCTGCTCCCCCACTCACGATAGTGAGGTGAGTCTTTCCATATTTCTGAATACCCCAATCGATCGCTTCATTCACGACTGGTTTGAAGTCTTTCTTACGCCATTCGGGTACGTTTGATGTGCCAACTATGGCTACTTTGTATGTTTTGTAGGTGAGTGCACCTTGTTCATCAAAGCTTGTGGTTCGCCATGGTACTGCCATCTTTCTAACGTTGAATGCTAGTTTGTTTGTTTGTGGATCACGCAATGCTCCAATTCTACGAATGGGTTCTGTAGGTGCATTATCAATGCCCATCACTACACACTTTAATGCAGGTGTTACCTCACCCCATTCGTCCGTACTCTCTTGGAATGTCAGGTATACTGAATTGCATTCTTCACAAATCTCGAAGTATGCTTGTTCTGCATGTTTCTTCATGTGTTCATGAAGTGTAACATGTTTCTTCAATACTGCCTTTGCGTCTGCAACTTTTCTACCGTATATGAGACCTACGATTTCGTAGGCATCCCCATATCTAAACCAACTTGGACATTCCATACCGTTCTCATTCATGAGATTAATCATGAATCCACTAACGGGTCCGTCTGCTGGTTTAGCAGGTTTCACTGTTTTGTCTTTGACGAAACTTGCGCCTTTCCATGAATCCCACTCTACGTGGTGTCCATCAGGCACTTTCTTAGTTGTATACAGAACATGCCTCTGCCATCTCTTCGCTCCTTGCGGACCTTCATACAAACCCTCTGGGTTGTCGGATTCAAAAATCAGGGGTGCCAATTGTATGTCCAAGTTGGCTTCGTCAATCTTTTTCTGTGTTTCTAAGATTTCGTCATTTTCTTTTCTGATACTATTGCAGAACTCATGAGTGCATACACCTTTTGGTGTGCAGCCCTTGCAATCGCAACAGATGATATTCCATTGTCTCTTTGGTGTGACTTTCTCACACCATGGCATTGTCTGCCAGTTTTCTGACATCCAGTGATCATGTCTACTTATGGTGCCCTGCTTGGACATCATTTTCATAACCTGTGGATGATGGCTATCCAGTGCTTCCTTAGTTGCGTATGTGGGTAATGACCCATTCCACTTTCTTGCTCTACTAACGATAGGTACTGAATACACTTTCTTACTTCCTGCAGGGGTAGCTATGCTACCACGTATTCCTGCTTTCCATTCTAAAGTGTCTTCTACCATTTTGGCGCCGAATTTCATTTCTGGTCTTGCTAGATTGTTTCTATCAATCTGTTTTTGTACTCTTTCTGCGGTTTGTAAATCCATTCCTTGAACACCGTTTGTTCTGATGAATTTCATGATTTCACCTTCGATGTCTACTAGAGTGTTTCTAGTATATGGATCTGTGAATGAGTACTCCTCAATTCCAACTATGCATTTCGTACAAGGACACGTTCGTGGATGTTCACCCTCTTTAACTGTGAGTAGTGCATCATCTACTTGTTCGTGTACTTTATACGTTCCACCGTCTAAGGCTTCTGCATCTTCTGCGCTGTTAGCTACTAGCGTTCTTATTCTCTTACCGAACTTTGTTCTATGATCTGCATACTTGCAGTAGTCTGTCTTACTTCTAGTTGTCTCACCATCCTCATCGGGTGGTGATTCTATCCAACTTGGCTGTAAGAGACCACATGCTGTGCATGCCATCTCGAATCTTTCATCGTCCATTGAGAAAGTCATACAGGTCTGACTAGAACTTAAGTCACCTTCTGCATGGCTCTTTATGAAGGGTGGTTGGGTGGGAATAGATTCCTCTATTTTACCCTCTAACCAACGTATCTGTCTTATACGCTTTTTACTCATTTTTTGCCCCCCCTCCCCCTCTGGAATTTTCGGCGAGATTTCTTCTTCTTTCTTCTTCTTCTTCTTTGTGTGGTTGGTAAACCACTACACCATTGGCGTTGGTGTATTCCTTTATCTGTCGTGTGTTATACACTACATATGTTGTTTGCATCGTAGAGGCAAACAACGATGTGTACTCTTTCTTCTTTAGAGGAACATGCGAGACCGAAGCAGCGAGTTTGTGCCTACATGATTCGAGTTTAAGCGGTTTGGGGGGGAGGGGGAGATGACCTCGTTGATACCGTTGATACCGTTGATACCGTTGATACCAATGATACCAATGATACCATTGTTGTTGAGGAGAGAAGAAATCTAGGTGGCGAGGTAATGACTAACGTTATTCAGTTTTAAGTGTGGGAGTGGATATAGACTTGTTCCTATGCTTTGGTTCTGCATTTTGCTTATAGAGACCTTTAAGCCAATTCTTCCTACAGCAAGGACATGCGAACTTTTTGTAACCATCAATTCTGATTACCTCACTTCTTGGTATATAGGATTGACAGTTAGAGCAAAGAACTGCGTATTTGTATACACTTTCACCTCTCTTCTTATGGAAGTCAAAAGTGCTGCAAATACCAGTACAGAATGACCCACCTATCCTAAAACCACCATTGCGTGAAGTAAGTGTAGGAGCCATAATCACCGATAAGGCACACTCACCTTATAATTGAACAGGATAGTTATGTTAGCCTTTTTACCGAATAAGGCATTCTTGTCTGACTGTATATGCATGAAATTATATCTACCGTCTGCAAGTTTATCAACAAAACGTGTGAAGTTACGTCTGTTCACACATATTAGCCAATCACCTTTAAGAGCGTCAGTAGTATTGAACAGTTCCTTGTAGTATTCCCTATAGTATCTATCAATGAAGGCATTTTCATTCAACTTGTATACGTTATCTGAATACGGTGGGTCAAGTAGGAAAAACGTATCTTCTGAATCATATTTGTGTATTGTAGCCATAAAATCCATATTCTCAACTATAGCATTTGGGAAGTTTACCTTGCAGTATGCATTAGAGTGTAATGATTTGTCATTGAGTATAATTTTGTCTGCGTTTGTGAATTTTGCAGTTCTTGCAAGTCCTGCGAATGCTTCAACGTAGATTTTATGTTGAGGAAAGTATTTACTTACTTTTAAAGCGGTGTGCTTTAATCCTGCATAACCACCGAAGCTTTTATTACCCCATACTGATTTACCCATTCTTTTTGTTCTCCATTGGTGTCCAGGTCCTTCTTCCCTCTGCTGTTGATTTCTTACAAGTTGGACAATACCACATAGCCCAATCAAAATAGAAGTCTTTGTGTGCATGACAACTATAACAATACAAATGACGTGTTCTATCTATTTTCATTTTTGTCCAGCCTCCTCCTTACCTTTCTTTGTCTTTTGGAATCCACCTCTATGACTCTTTTCATGCTTTCTTACTGCCAGTTTTAATTCCTTTTCTTCACGCTTCTTTCTTAGTTCTATTTGCTCAGTGGTCGGCTTCATTTCATCATTACTGAAATTACCATACCACACTTCACGCTCGAATTTCATTCTCTTTTTCTCAATCTTCTTTTTATCAAACGTTGGCGGTCCTGTGCTTTTTCCTTCAGTCATCAACCCACCTACCACACTTCTTTATTTTACTACATCGTCTACAACTACCACTATTAATAAAATTCATATCAATCACGAACGAATGACCAATGTCTTCACAAACTGTCATTGTTTCTGCCTCTGTTTATAGGCAATATCGTATAACCTCCTACGTTCTTTGACTTCGGGTCTCTGAAGATATTCTTTTGAATATGATTTGTATCTTGCTCTGACTTCAGGTCTACTATAATATGTAGTGCTATACACTTTCTTTTTTTCTTTGTATGCAGGTCTTTCTCGATATGCTTTTGTTCTTGCCTTAAATTTTGGTGTTTGCTGACGTACTTTCATATACTCTTTCTTTCTTTCTTTGACTTCAGGTTTTCGATTCCATTTAGCCTTTCCTGCTCTTGCTTCAGGTGTAGCTTTGGTAATAATTTTTAGTAATCGTGTATCATTTTTATTTTTATTATTATATTTTCTACCATACTTCTTTTCAAACGTCTTAACATGGGTGCCTCTTTTAACGTAGACACCATGACTTTTGTAATACACTGATGGAACTCTAGGTAATAGATCAGTTGGTATTAAATCACGTATGTACAGTTCATGGTATTCATCTTTATCTTGTATGCCAGTAACTCTCAGAAATCTCTCAAAGATGTCTAGTGTAACGTAGGTCATTGTCTGAAGTTCCCGTCCAATGTCCTTCTGTCTTTTTCTATTTGTTTTTCTATCCAAGTAGATAATGAGGCAGCAAACTCTCTGTATTTTTTTCTGTTCACAAAATAATCTCTTCTACCAATCTTACATCCTTCTATTAATCCCAATGACTTTACAAGTTTGTGATGATTTGTAGCTCTTTCTGTATCTAATCTCCAAACATCTACACCTTCTCCCACATCTTCAACTGACTGAAGGTATGCATAAAGTAAGTCGTCACTTACCATTAATTCACCGATTTGTGTTTTACCCATTATGTTTCCCTATACATGTCTTTTAGTTTAAGATAAAGTTCATCACGTTCTAGCCATTCATATGCACCTGCTTTTGAGGTCAATTTCTTTAGGTATCTTTTGATGGTTTCTGGCGAACACCCTATCCTCTCTGCACCAGAATTAACTACGAAATCATACTGCAACACACCATTGTTCTCTGGTGATTGGATTAGTCCACTTATCCACTTTCTGAAGCGTTTTTCATACGACCTACCCAAAGCCATCTCTGGTGTCATCACTCTCTGCTGTGGGTCCTCAATTGATGGATGGTTCTTTTTTGTATTGCAGGAATGACATAAGAACTGCAAATTACTAATATGATTATTGTTATTTCTATTATCTATATGATCTACACATAGACTACCTTGCAGTCCATCTTTGATAAGCTGAATACAAGTCCTTCCACACATAATACAAAACTCACCGCCTTGCTTAACAAGTAACACAGTGTATAACATCTTACGTTGTCGTGAATTTAATCTACTCAAGTGGCTACACTAGTATATGAAACTAAATAAGGGTTTGTGTTTGTATTTGCTTGCCACACACATACATACACACAAATTGTCGACTGCTCATTATAATGTAATGAAAGCAAGATTCGCAAGTAAATGTCCAGAATGCAATGAGCAAATAGTAGTCGGTAAAGAAATTACAAAAAACTCGTCAGGTATATGGGTGCATAATTTCTGCTCTGACAGTGAAACTGAATTACCATAACTATAAGGGGAGTTCCCCACACTCGCTTAACCAACGGGTCTTGGTATGGGGGGATAGGGTTTCATGTCTTACTATTTCTACTCTTTGTATTCACATTGGGTGTGAACGAGTGTGATTTGTAAGACACATGGTGTATTACGTTGGACAATTATTCCATATAACTATTCTCATTTCTAATGTTTGTTTTTATACTGTAAACGTTGCTTTTCTTCAATAATGTCATTTTTGACCGAATTATAGTCACTTCTTGCACGAACATGGAAGTTGTAACAACACTTACACTCATGCTCAAAACAGTCAGATTCATTCATGTGACCACAGACTCCACACTCACAATGTCTAAGAATATCATCTGTTTTCATAGGAAATCCTGCATGACACCCTGTGCCAGCCTCCTCTTTGCAATCTTCATGTATGTCTCACTTGCTTCTATACCTATATACTTGCGTAGCTCATATTTAGCCATCTTACATGTTGTTCCACTACCGCAGAATGGATCTAACACTAAATCACCTTTATTGGACCAAGATATGATATGATCTTTTGCCAAAGCTTCAGGGAACATAGCAGGATGTTCATACGCATAATCATCAGTAGTTGTCTTCATCCATCCTATATCATAAGTCCAAATGTTTGATCGATAACCATACTCACCTGTCATCGTAGGTTTTCTTGATCCTATTTTACCATCTTTCTCTCTTACACTCTTCAAGCTGGATTGACCTGCCCACGTATTCTTTACATCGTGTATTTTGTTGATTGTTTTTGGCTTTCCCTTACTGAATACGAACATGTATTCAAAAGACTGAAAATATCTAGTTGGATCAGGTAATGACGAGCCTCTCTTACGGTATATCATTGTGTCATGTAGATTAAAACCAATTTCCTTAAAACGTAATGCCTGCTTGAATGAAGTAGAAGATTCTGAGCCATCTATTACTGAATCACCTACAACCCACACTACAACACCCCCCTGTTTTGTTATTCGGTATAGTTGCTCTGCGGTATCATCGAAATTGAATGTAAATCCTTTGTAATCACGCAACTGATCATATGGTGGACTTGTAACAGTTAGATCAATAATATCACTACCCATTTCCTTCATAACACCAACACAGTCACCTAAAATCAACTCATCCATCCGTAAACCAACCCTCCAACTTTTTATTACGATACATGCCTAATCGCTTTCTTGCTATGGTCACATACTCATCGTTTAACTCAATACCCACCCAACGCAATCCTAGTTTCTCTGCTGCAACACCCGTTGTACCAGATCCAAAGAATGGATCAAGAACAATTCCAGCTTCCCATCCTGCATTACAACATTCCTCTTCATTCTCTCTAGGCTTTCCACACTTCTTACATACGTGTGTAGGACATGCACATTTGAGTATCTTTATCGGTAATGCTTCAGGAAATGTTGCAAAATGTGCTTCAGGATAAGGATGTGTGTTTATATTGAATATGTCGCCTGGGTTCTTGCCTTTTTTGTCCTGTTTTATTTCATCACTAACATAATACACCTCAAGCAACTCTGGGAACAAATCAGTGCCTACTTTATACCAATCCTCTGCATCTGGATATGAAAATCCACTTTCGTCATACCTGAACCAATGCTCAACAGTACTTCTTTCTAAACCATAGCCAACTATATCATCAACTGAAAAATTATCTCTTAATTTATCTACAAACTCTTTTTGTGTTGGTAAGTTACGCTTTTCTACCGTGCCCTCACCTCGTTCCCTGCCCATTCCTTGACGGTGTTTTGTCTCAGTTTCTTTATCCTTATACTTACCAAAATCCTCGAATACATCACCAGGATTCTTACCTTTGGGATTAGGTGGCATAAACGCTGATGTGTCAGCACTCTTACCATCATACTGAATCCTAGTCTTTCTTTTCTCACGAGTAATTGCCCTCTCTCGGACAGCATCCAAATTAAAATAATACTTTGGGTTCTTTACAAAAAAGAAGATCGATTCCCACTTGTTACTAAATCTATCCTTTACTGAACTAGGCATGGGATTGTTCTTATGCCATGGTATGTGATTTCGTGCTATCCATTCATTATCAATACAATTAATGTAAAATCGTTCAGGGATTCCCACTCTTGATTTAGTTTGCAGTCCTTCATACATCTTTGATTGGTCTACACCATAGACTTCCCTATCCCCAGTTCCTTTATCGAGATACTGTATCTTCCCATACTGTTTGGTACTTCCTTTACTAATATCCCTCATACCACCTGATATTGTAGAGTATGTATCACCAAGATTAACCCAACACGAGCCAGTCTTTTTTAACACACGTTTCATTTCAACCATAAGTTTGTCGAGTTTGTCTAGGTAATCATGGAAGTTTTTCTCTGATCCCCACTGCTTATCTACACCATAGTCACGTAGACCCCAATATGGTGGTGAGGTAATCATCACGTCTATACTTTCATCAGGAATATCCTTTAACTTCTCAATCACGTCACCAACAAGAATCTCTCGGTTCATGATGTTACCTGCCAGATTTCTTATTATGTTGTTCCAGTAAGAAAGCTTTCTTTAATGCCTTGATCTTTTCTTCACTAAGCCAAGAAAACTCCTTGTCAAGCCACTCATTACTTGATAGATAATCTTCTCCTATTCCTAAATTATGATGCAGTATTCTCCGTATAAAACCACTCACAGATACACCGTCTATCTTTGCTGCTGCTTCAAGTCTTGTCCAAACCTCAACAGGGAGTCGTATTGACTTTTGTTGAAATTTCATTCTCCATCATCGCCATCCCAAGGATTCGCCACAGCCTCTTCATCAATATCCAACTCAAATTGTTTACACTCACAATACCCTACACTACATTCATCTTGGGTATTCCTATGATCATAGTTCCAATGACCACACTCACATAATGTGTCAGGCATTACTGTCACCCTTAGTCAGAATCTGTGTTTTACTGCATGTTTTACAGCCAAGTTGTGGCACTCCATTCAACGTGCTTATTATCTCAAACTTATGTCCTACACTGCAACGGAATGGATACTTTGTCATTTCTTACCCCCAAAAAGTTGTTCGAATAGAACATCTACACGTTTTTCCAGAATTACCAATCGTTTAATTTTAGCTTCAAGTTTATTTAGTCTCTCATAAACATTCTTCTCTACCTTCGCCTTCTTCTTAGGTTTTTCCACACTGCCATCCATAGTCCTTTTTCCCAAAATGTAATTTGGCTCAGTAGTTAATTCAAGTGCACGTTTTTGTTCCTCAATAATTTTCATTAACCTGAAAACCTCTGGTTTATACTTCATTCCACTTCTCCAAAGGTTGTAACTCCAACTTCTCGTCATTTCCGAATGTATCCCATCCATGTATCTTGGTCCTAGCGAATATCTCTAATCTTGGAAGATCCCCACATAATTGAATTATCTTACTTCGAATAATATCTGGCTTCTTGGAATGTTCCTTTATCGTTGTTTTGATTATCTGTGATACAAACTTACTCTTTCTTTTAGGTTTACCTTTTACACCTAATAGGACATACTCGGTATTACCTCTTGTATAGTTACCCATGCCAAACACATCCTTGCCTGATTGGTATGTTTTAATCCACACAAACCCACTTGTTTTATACGTGAATCCCCATGCATCAATCACTTTCAATGCTTCTGATAAAAACGCCCACGTTCCCCATAAAAACAGGAAGCAGTTATCATCTGTAATATCTTTGATTGGTTTACCATTTACTTGTAAATTACATATATCCTCAATTGGCATTGTATCATAATGCGAGTCTGCCGATCCACCGTGATGCTGTAATTTATCTCCATATTGCCAAGGCGGATCTGCATATATAATTTGGTATAACTCGTTAACACCCATTGAGTGTGTTTGGGTGTGTGTCCTATTTATTTGTTTTTAATTTCATATATCAGAACATGTCACTTCATTCCCACAGTTATGACACCTACTATGACATGCCTGCAGGTCCACCATATCAAATCCACAACGCTCACACTTCTTTGGTTCGAGTTCAATAATTGGTTTTTCTTCTAAAGTTTTTGACAATAGAAATGTAAAAACAAACTAGAATATAATATCTTTATCAGTATCCTTTTCTCTTGCCTGACGTTGAACCAAATATATCACTACGGCTCTTTCTAGCTCTAGCCTTCTTCGGTGTTTTAGGCGTAACGAATCCTCTTGGTTTTCTTTTTGTTATTGGACGTTCTTCAAACACTGATTTTGTTTTTGATTCAGACCACTTTGGTACACCAATCTTTTTATCCTGTCGCCTAACCACTCGTGGCTCTTTCTTCGTAAATGAAGTATACGCAGCACCGCTTGGGAAATAATAACCCTTTCCTGCCCACCAATCAGGTGCTGCCCAAGCAATCTTCTTTTTCTTTTTCTTTTTTACTTTTGCTGCTCTTTTCCTTCGTTCTTCAGGATCTAGCCACGCAAACATAACAGGTACTGGGAGTCTAATACGTGGTGTTGTCATGGCTCTTAATGGTATATGCTCTTGCTGTTGAACCTGTGTTTGTCTCATTAGTGGATCTAATGATTGCACATACTGCTGATCTTCCATTGATATGACTTTCTGTTTTGACACTTCACCTACAACTGCTGATGGGGTTGGGTGTCCTGAAATAACTGCAGCCTTTTCTTCAGTAGCCATTTTTAATATAGAAGATATGTCCACTTTACCTCTTGGTGTTATTCTAGGTATCTCTCTCAATGCTGGAATTGTTGCTACTGTAGGTGTAATCTTTTCCTGACTCAAATTCTTAGAAAGTTGATCCAGATTTTCACCTAATGTCACTGATGATGGACCTTGTGTAGCAGAAGCTTCAGGAAGAATACCAGGCGTTGATAATATAACAGGCGTAGATAACCCAGGTAGTGACGGACCTATTGCACCTGGTAATGCAAACTTTTCTCTGATCGGTCCCATATATCTTGGAGATGTTGGCGAAATAAACCCAGCTTTCTGTTGTGACTCTAATTTATCAGCTAACATTGCGGCTTGTGCTGATCTTCCTTTTTCAGTTGTATATGTCCCTCTTTCAATATCATCAGTGTCAAGCACGTTAAACTTCTGTATTCTGTCATTCTGCATACCACGTCTGTTAATATCATTCCGTAATTCATCTAGTAGGTTTTTACGCTCTGCACTGAATTTTGTTAACTCACTACCATCATAATGCGATGTATCTCTAGTATTCATTTCACTTAACTCATCCTGCATTTTTACGATTTTATCATCTAATGTTTTAAGACCACTATCACTTAGTTTGTTTTCTCGCACCACGCTCTGTAATCTCTTCACATCGGCTACAGTCACTTTTCCTGTTGGGCGTCCTAAAACATCACTAGTCACTCTTTCTTTATGTGACTTTACACCTAATGCTTGACTTTCCCTCCACGATGTGCCTGTTCCAAAGCTTTTGTAATATGCATCAGTTGTATCTCCTACTGATACAAACGTTGGATCATACGTAGCAGTGACCTTATGTGGATAAGTAATCTTTCCTTGATACTCTGCATCTTCGGCTGCTTCAGAGGATGTTTTACCTCTTTGCTCTGTAGTACGTTTAAACTTTCTACCTTCTGGCGTTGGCTCTGTTTTCCAGTAAGGTGGTTGTTTTTTATAACCTGAAATTGTCTGTGGCGGTCCTACACGCTCCTTACTTGCAAACCATGCAGCAGCTTCTTGTAATTTTGATTGATAACCAACTTCACCAGGTTTTTTGAAATGAGTGAATGGTGTTTCTTCATAACCAATGATAGCACCCTTTTTGTCATATAATGGCTTTGGCTGAACATCATGTAGCAATGTTTGTAAAACTCGTTCTTTTGGATCATCACTTGATGATCGTTTAAAGTATCCCTTTAAGCTAGCCTCTCTGTTTTGCTTCTCCAGCTGTAATGAATCTACTTTACTTCTTATGGATTTTAGATCTTTCTCTTGTTGAGATGTTCTTTTCGAAACAGACTCCAATGTCTTTACCTTCATTTGTTCTTTTACTAACTTCTGTGTTGTAGATTCCACCATATCCATTTGGTGTCCCATGTTTTTCATTTGCTGTACCTGTGGCTTCCATGTAGGATCTTTCTCGGCTAACTTCTCCCAATCTATATCTGTGAAATCTCGTGGTGGAGTTTCCGAGCCTGTATCATGTACCATCTTAGCAATAATACGTGTCTCTGCATCTTGATACTCAGACATCTTTACTTTAAATTTCAGTATTCGTTTTTCATCTTTTGTTAATCGAAGTCCTTTATCCCTCGCTGTGCGTAAAAGAATCTGATGTTCCAAAAGCTCTTTTGGGTTTTGATAAACTTCTTTCTCTACAAAATGTCTAGCTCCTGGTGCAGTTCGTAAGTCAAAGTGATGCCACCATTCACCCTTGCCTAACCATACGTCACCAGGTAGTACATCATGCACATCAATCATCTTACGCTTTGCAGCCAAATCCTGATGGAATACACCCTGTTGGAATCTATCCCATGATGAAAGTCTACCTGAATACTTTGAATCTGACATATCATCTAATTTTCGAATGAAATACGAATCTCTTTCAGGTGTTCCGTCATCTATAAGTCTGTTAAATTCTGCATTTGCCTGTTTATCAACAAATGGATCTTTTGATTCCATTGTTGCGTTTTTCTTAACTTTATTTCCTTTAACATCCTTCACCCATTTCCATGAAACAGACATCCTCATCTTTAACTTACCACCACCACCTCTCATAGATAACACCCTTACTGGTATAGTCGAATAGTTATCTGGTAATGGTGAAGCCACTTCATCAACCAATGACTGTTCACTAAGACTGAGATCATCATACTTTGAACCGAACTTTCTCGCTGACACTTCGTCTCGTGTGCCTGCATAATACCTTTCCATGTTTCTTTCTGATGGATACATATCCTTTAGACGTGGCTCTTCTGTTATATCCATCCTGAAATCTTTAGGTACATCGCCAATGTCACCCCTACCTGAAAAAACCCTCTCATGCATTTTCTCTATCCTCATTAAATCCTCAGTTGGTCTATCAGGTAACACAGTTGGCATTTGATACATCTTTTCTTTTATCACACCAGCTGGCAAAAATGTATCTCCTGTCTTTTCAGATAATAATCTAGATATTGGGTACTGGAAATCATACACTGTTTTCCTTCCCTTACCTGGGGTTCCTTTTGCATACTTTGGAGTAAAGTCGTTTACTTCTTTTTCAATCACAATTCTACCTACATGTGTTCCCTTTTCAAGTCCCCTACTTGTATCTGAAATAAATCTCTCTGTCACCTTACCTAGCACAGTAGCCCATCCTGTCATTGTGAATGGTGCACCAACCCTTGAATCTGTACCACCACGTACGCCAGCCCTTGCTGCTAATTTACCAATGGTTGTAGTTGAATATGCATAACCAGTTGCTTTCCCAACGCTCATCACTGCAACTTTTTGTTCAGCAGTTGGCTCAATGCCAAACTTTTCATCAAGCGGATGTAATTTTGCGATTGCCTGCTCACGCCTCTCTATAGCAAATTTCTTTAAACGATCAAGTGGTTGTTTGAATATCTTCTCTTCTTGTTCCTTGGATATTGGTTTAAGACCATCTTTTGCTGCAGATACTTCTTTCTGTGTAGCAATTGGCTTACCATACTCATCAACTTCACCAGCAGCACCTCTCCAATACCCCTTTGGAACTTCATAAAATTTGTAATCTTTCTCGATATACTGCTTACCATCCTGTCCACGAATCTCCACTATTGTTGTATCTTTCATTGGTACGTCTGCTGCTAATGTCTGACCTGAAAAACGATAAACTGTTCCTCGTGGAACCAAACTAAAGTTACGCCATTTTGGGTCTAACTTCTTAATTATATCCTGTTGTTTTGTTGTATAGATTACACGCTCCTCTGCCTGTTGTTTTCTTTTATACAATTTCTTCAAATGAGGTGACTTATACCATCTCAGTTCATTTCTCTGCTTTGGGATGTTTGTCCATTTAACCCATTTTGAAAAATGTGATTCCTCACCCCATCCAGCACCTTCACGCATTGGTAGGTGTCTTGGTTGTACCATCGCATGCTCATCGAGTACTGTCTTTTCAATCTCTACATTCTGAATCTGTTTCTCAATATCTGGTATAGTTCGTGTTGAAATCAATTCATTCATCCTTCCTGATTCTCGTATAGTGCCTATCGTTCCAGTTAAATTGCCAGGATACTCTGATATTTCTTCATCTGTTAGGCTTTCATATGTCACTCGTTTACCCTTGTCTCTTACCTTTGCCTCACGTAATAACTTCTTTAGTTCAGGCAACTCCTGTTTTAATTCATATAGATGCATAGCTTGTTTTGCTCTCCACACTTCAGGTGGATCAGTGTATTTTGGATTTTTATCTACTAGTGTTTCACCTTCTAACTTTAAAAACTCAGGCTCGTGTTTTGTACGCCCAAACTGTATATCATCAATTTCATTCTCAACCTTTCTTATACGAGTTTTGACTACGTAAAGATTCTGAAACTCTACTACCTTATTCGCTGCATCTTCGTTTGGATGTATCACACCTGACGATTCTACTTTGACTGGTGCCTTTTTTGGTTGTGGTGGTAATTCACCAAGAGGTAACCCAGTTGCCGAAAAACGTTGTTTCTTTTCTGGTTCTACTGACTCCTTTATGGTTTTCTTAGGATCTGCTTTACCTTCAAGTTTATTTTCATGCAAACGTTTTTTGGCTTTCCACCATTCTTCTTGATTATATACTGTTTTAGTATAATCCGCCCACGCTTTTCCAGCTTTCTCTCTTGACTCCATCGCATCTATTCCTTTCTGAGTTGTTGGTTTATCAGGACCTTGTTTTGCTGCAGCAAACACTTTATCAATCTTATCAGGTGTGGGTGCTTTCTCTCCTACCTTTGGGTTATAAATCTCAAACACACTCTCACTCTTAATCGGATGTAATTCCTCTGGCACCAATACCTCGTACCAATCAGGATGTTTTGCAACAAATTTATCTGGATCAACAACCTTGTATTTCTTGGTTACAGTTGGGCTCCAATTTGATTCTGGTTTATTATTTATGAAAAACTTATCAAGTTCTCTACTTGCAGTTTCATAGAAATTATCTGTTGTCTTACGTGACCCTGCAATGTTAACTACTTTAACATTATATTTTGTAACAGCCTCTTCTATTTGCTCTGCAGTTGGATTTACCAAATATGGTTTTTTCTGTATTATTGCTTCTTTCACTGTTAGTTTTGAACCCACACCATCACCCTCAAGACGTGGTGATGCATATCTGGTAGTCACCTCTCCTTCGCCAGGTCTTGTAGTAGTCTTCACATACTCTGCTGATTCGTCTATAACCCTAACATCACCATAAACTACAGTCAAATCGGCATCTTTCACATTCTTTGCTGTTCTTGATTGATAGTCTCTTGTTTTACCTTGTGCTAAACCATATTTCTTTGCAAAGTCCTTTCCAGAACTACCCTTTTTTATGGTCTTGTGACCTTTTGGCATTGTTCCGCCAGTTGCAAACCCATGAGTGCTTGCACGGCTAACACCTAATTGGTCAACACCTACTTGACCTCCCGAAATAACTTTAAGCTTAGATAATGGACTACCAAAAGATTCAGTGTCTGTCACCTTTCCTGATTTTGTGTCTATTGACACTGACTTGGCATAATCCTTTGGCACTACACCGCCTTCAATAGATCCCTCTTCACCATCGGTTGCAAGTTTGACTAATTTACTCATATATCCTGTCTGTCCAGTTATAGTAGGTAATCCCTCAATCTCCGCTTTTGTTTCTTTTATCTCTGCCATGAGATATTTACTATCACCAATTTGTTCTGGGTCTAAATACTGTTTATTCAAATTATACAACTTTCGTTCAAGATTTAATTTTGCATATCCTACAAGCTCAGTTTGCTTCCAAATATCAAGATTTTCAAGTGCGTCTTTTTTACCAAGCTGTAACTTCATAATATCAAGTTCTAAGCTTGCTTTCCTTCGCCTCATTCCATGCTGCTCTTCTGTTTCGGATTTTAGCCACTTTGCTAATTTACCAACAACAAAATTCTTTTGTGCGTTTGGATGATAGAAAAGATGTAACATATCTCTCTTGCC
>Ga0310125_10000107_pt1 | contig 33518 bp, 28 predicted proteins | sample CB11b_Tmax_Bot8__FD_203508 | JGI IMG/M metagenome (GOLD analysis project Ga0310125, IMG submission 203508) | Marine microbial communities from Western Arctic Ocean, Canada - CB11b_Tmax_Bot8 | ecosystem: Environmental > Aquatic > Marine > Oceanic | place: Canada: Western Arctic Ocean | collected... | reverse complement strand
ACTCGTCGCCGAACCGCCACCGGTCAAGTACGTCTACCAGCCCGACACGCGAATCGCAGATCGGATCGAGGGCGAGAGACTGCTGCAGAAGTTCAACTGCGTCGGTTGCCACATGGTCGAATTGCCAGAAATTGCCATCCGAACCAAGCCCTCACAATTCAACGGCCTTCGTGGTTCCAGTCTCGAAAACCAGTCAAAACCCTTCTCGGAATTGCTCGACGCCAAGACTTACGCCGGTGGGCTTCAGGCTCTCAGGGATGGCAAACCCACCCGCGTCCTGAAGTTCCATTCGACGAGCCCCACACCGTTGGAACAGGAAATCCAAGTCCGATTTCGTGGGATGCTTCGTTCTGAACCCGATCCCGATGACGAGGAAGATACTAGCTACAGCTACACCCTCTGGGAAACACTTCAGGTTCAACTCCGTGATCCCCGGCTCCGCGGCACAAAACCCGACGCAAACCTTGTCTGGGAAGACATGCTGCTCCCAAGCGCCGTGATCAATGTCGACCGAATTGATCGTGACGTCGCTAACTCCACCGCCGGACGCGGTGGTCGATTCGCCGAGTGGCTGGTCAAGTACCTTGTCGCCAAACCCAATCACAAGGGGACCGGCAGCGCCGACAACTCCTGGCAAATGTCACCTCCACCGCTCTTCCAGGAAGGACTCAAAGTCCAGACACCCTGGTTGTATCGTTTCCTGAAGGATCCCGGCCCAATCCGCCGGACCACCGTGCTCAGAATGCCACGGTTCAACCTCGACGACGACGAAGCCCAGGCCTTGGCCAACTACTTCGCTGCCGTCGACCGGGCCGAATATCCCTACCAGTCGATTCCACAACGCCAGGACGCCTGGCTGACCAAGAAGAAAGGCCAGGACGCCTGGTTGGCCAACAACAGAGTCACCGACACGGCCAAAACGGCGGCCGACACGAAGAAGGCGGCCCAGGAGGCTGCCAAGAAGCTGGCCGCTGCCCAGGAGGCTGCCATCAAGGCCACCGACGAGGCTGCCAGGAAGAAGGCGGCCGAGATGGTCAAGGCCGCCACCGATGCCAAAGCGAAGGCCGATGGGGCGGTTGCCGAAGCTGACAAAGCGGCTGCAGATGCCAGGGCTGCCGCAGCGACGGCGGCCAAGACGGCGGCCACGACGGCTGCAGATATCAACCAGTACCTCGACTCCGGTTGGAAGATCCTAACCGACCAGAATGTAAAGACCTCCGTCTGTGCCAAGTGCCACCAGGTTGCTGGAATCCCAGTTCTCGGCAAGCCCGAGGAGAGCATCTTCGGTCCCAATCTCGATTTCGCCGCCAACCGACTGAAACCCAAGTGGCTGCTGATGTGGCTCCACAACCCCAAGTGGGCCACTCCCTACACTTCCATGCCGCAGGCATTCGTCAAGGGGCAGGTGGTACTTCCCGAGCAATTCGGCGGCGACGGGGAGCAGCAGATCGAAGGGGTTCGGGACGCGCTGATCAACTATCACCGGCTGGTTGAAAGTCGACTCCGGTCCAGCCAGCCACCCAAGCCACAAGACAATCCAGCGGACGCAGGCCCGTCGGCCGCAGGTGCGGAAGGAAGACAGTGACATGATGCGGTTCCCGATTCCACCGCCGGCCGCAACCCTGGCACTGTTCCTGACTCTGGTCGGGTGTGGTGAACAGGCTCCGCCTGTGAAAATCGGCGTGCGGGTCAGTAGTGACCTCGCTGAAAACAGTGCCGATGGCGGCACCGGCAAAGTAGCGGGCTACGGCACTCTGACCGGCACCATTACCTTCAGCGGCGAAGCGCCGACTCTTGCCGCCATAATCGCCCTGGGCATGGCCAAACGCGACTCAACGGTGTGTGCCAAAGACGAGGCCATTCAGGACGATTCCTTTGTCATTGGTGACGGCGGTGGACTCGACAACGTCTTCGTCTATCTCGCCAAGAAGCCACGAGGCACAAAGTCTCCCGAGTCACTCGAGCCGATCGACTTTGACCAGAAGAACTGCCGCTTCACCAACCATGCCAGCATCGTCCATGTCGGCCAAGATGTCATGGTCAAGAACTCCGACGGCGTTTCTCACAATACCCACACCTACCCCAAACGAAACAATGGGGACAATTTCGCCGTATCACCCAACAACTCGACCGGCGTCGCCGTGAGTTTCGTGGTTGCCGAAAACAGACCGTTTCGTATCGGTTGCGATATCCACGGCTGGATGCAGGCTTGGCAGCTGGCACTCGATCACCCCTACGGCCGAGTGACCACGGATGGCGGAAAGTTCACAATTGAGAGTATTCCGGCCGGGCAGCATCGCGTGGTTATCTGGCACGAATTGGCCGAGATTCTCGAGACCGTTGATGTCACCATCGAAGTCGACGGAACCACGTCACTCAACAAGGCCTTCGACGCCAGCAAGTTCAAGCTTCCCTGACCACGTCCCCCAAGCTCATTGCATCTGAACTTTCACCTGAATACCCGATCAAAGAGACACCCACACGTGCGTTTGTCGACCTTGGCATTCTTGATGCTGTCAGTCGTAGCTGCCGGTTGCGGTAGTCCACAACTGACGTATGCGCCACCTGAGCGCGACATTGGCAACGCCACCGTCGATCAACTCGCTGGGCTTGACCCCACCGTTCGTGAGAATGTCACAAATGAGATCGAGGCCGCATTTGGGACCGCGTCCAATCCGGTGGCTTGGGATCGCCTGGCCGTTGTAGCAGTCGAAAGCAATCCGGACTTGGTTGGCAGTCGCGAGATCCGGGTCCTTGATTTCGGAGTCATCCAGGGTACCGCAGCCGAAACAACACAGGGATGGCAGGGTTCCTTCCGCGCCAAGATCGCCTGGCCGGATCACCTTACCAGTCGATCCGACAACGCAATGGAAATCAACGACACAATCCGTGGCGTTGGACTGCAGTGGATCGGAACATCCAAGTGGGCAGGAGCCAAGGTCGACGACACACCTGTCCGGTTCTGGGTCGAACATTATGACCCGCGAACCCACCAACTGACCGTTGGTACGTCACCACAATTGCCACAGGGCACCACTCCAAATGTCGGATTCAGTGACACCTTTCGGTTGGTTGGCCATGTCCTCAAACAGGGTCGGCACATCTTCCTCCGACAGTGCATGCACTGCCACGGAGTGGCTGGTGACGGAAACGGGCCGACCGCCCGCAATACGTTCCTGAAGATGAAGCCCTGGCCTCGTGACTACCGCCAGGGACTCTTCAAGTTCACCTCCGTCAAGTTCGGAAGTCGACCCACTCGTGACGACCTGAAGCGGACCATCCGAGAGGGACTTCCCGGCACGTACATGCCGTCGTTCGCGATGCTCGAACATGACGAAGATGGTGGATTGGATGCCGTGGTCGAGTACGTCAGGTGGCTATCGATGAGAGGCCAGTTGGAAAGCCTGCTGGCAGACTCCGCAGACAGTGATGCCTCGAACGCAACACCCGAAGCCTTGGCGAAAACGGCCGTCGAAGAAGCCGACGTCGTAATCGTCAGCGTCGGCTGGAAGCCCGCCAGCACTCCGCAAGCCGCAATCCGGCCAACTCGTGGTCGTTGGGCCAGTATCGACGCGGCCACCGCCTGGCTGCTTGCGAATACCAACAAGCTCTCGGACCAGTCATTTACAGACGACAAACTACCGAAGGATGTGTTGCGATTGGTGACACTCTCCGACGAATCACTCACAACCGATGAACTGCCCGACGAAATCAAACTGATCCTGCAATTCAAGAAGAAGGACTTTCTCACGAAGGTCTCCCGTACCGAGTTGCTGGAACACGTCAAACTGGCAAACGACAAGAAGAGTCCAGAACACCTTCGTGACTTTCTCAAGTCCGTCTCGGCTCGTCGGGGCCGTGACTGGTTCCTCTCGAAGGATACTCCCTGTAAAGACTGCCACGGCGATACCGGACGCGGCGATGGCCCTCAAACCCGCGCCTTGCAGGAGAGCAAGCGGCCAGGAGAGGCGGGGAAAAAGTACGAACTCCCCGGCCTGTATGACGCCTGGCACCGACCGCTAAGACCTCGCAACCTGCAGAGCGGTGTCTATCGAGGTGGTCGCCGGCCCCTGGACATCTACCGCCGTGTCAGCCAGGGAATCACAGGGACCCCGATGCAGAGCTTCAAGACGGTGCTGATCACTGACGAGAACATCTGGGATGTCGTCAATTACGTGCTGAGCATCCCAACCCATGGTGCGTCGTTCGACGAACATGGTCACCAGTACCACACTGGCAGAAACTCGCACGCCACACCCAGTCACGCTCATTCACACGAACATCCCGCCGACAAACCCGCTGACAAACCGGCGGCGGACTCCAAGACCACCAAGCCTAAACCGACCAAGTCCACCAAGGACAAGAAGACGCAACCGTGAGCAGAATCTTCTGGTGCCTGTTCTTTACCTTCTGGCCGATCGCGGCGATCGTTGTCTGCGCCATCGCTCCGGCCATGGACTGGGGCTTCCCGGGCAACCGCGAAGCCGCCACGCCGCTGGGGCAGCGGATCGACGACCTGTTCTACCTGATCCTGGGCATCGTCACCGTCGCCTTCATCGGCACCATGGGCGCCCTGGCCTATGTGCTCTGGAAAGGGTCCAAGAACGAGGATGAAAAGGGCTGGTTCAGCCACGGCAGCCATAACCTCGAGGTCATCTGGACCATCGTCCCCTCCGGCATCCTGCTCTTTATCGCGCTCTACCAGATCGATGTCTGGGCCATCTACCGGGTCCGCGACTACGAAAACCGCGACGCCGACCCCCGGCCGACTCACCTGGTGGCCGAGGTCACCGCCCGGCAGTTCGAATGGCGGATCCGCTACCCCGCTCCGGGCAAGAAGTTCAAAACGTACAAGGAAGTCAAGGACTGGCTCGCCAGGCCCCACGCCGGAGACGTCTACGCCGTCAACAAGCTCTTCGTGCCGCTGAACCGCGAGACACTGATCTATCTCAAGTCCGGCGACGTCCAGCACGCGTTCTTCGTTCCTGACCTGAGAGTCAAGCAGGACGCGATGCCCGGCCAGAGCATCGATATCTGGTTCACCGTCAACCGCGCCGGAAAGTTCAACCTGACCTGTGCCGAGTTGTGCGGGTGGGGACATTACAAGATGAGGGGCGAGGTCGAAGCGGTCGAAGACCTCCAGGCCCAGCTGCGACGGCTGAAGAGCCTGCAGGATTACGACGGAGTCACCCCGCCGGAAGGCGCCCCTGGCGAATTGGAAGGGGCCACACCATGAACACCACGGACACGCTGAATCCCAGCTCGGGCCCCGCCCACGACCTGCACCACCACAATCCGTCGTTCATCAAGAAGTACATCTTCTCGACCGATCACAAGATGATCGGCGTCCAGTTCCTGATCACCACCCTGATCATGATGCTGCTGGGGGGAGCCCTGGCACTGGGCATCCGCTGGCAATTGGCCTGGCCCTGGGAAAACATGCCGATCTTCGGCATCAAGTTTGCCGGCGAGGGCGGACAGATTTCGCCCGAGTTCTACACGATGCTGTTCACGATGCACGCCACGGTGATGATCTTCCTGGTCGTGATCCCGATCCTCGCCGGAGCCTTCGGCAACTTCCTGATCCCGCTGATGATCGGGGCCGACGACATGGCCTTCCCCACGCTGAACATGCTCAGCTACTGGTTCATGTGGCCGGCGATCTTCTTCTTCGGACTCAGCTTCTACTTCGGAGGAGCCGCCTCCGGCTGGACCAGCTACCCGCTGCTCTCGGCACTCCCAGAAGCCGCACCCGGCTCGGGACACGCTCAAAATATGTGGCTGATCGCCGTCACCTTCGTCGGTGTCTCCTCGATGATGGGCTCGGTCAACTACATGACCACGATCATCAACATGCGGGCACCAGGCATGACCCTGTTCCGCATGCCGCTGACGATCTGGAGCATGTTCATCACGGCCATCCTGCAGGCGTTTGCCCTGCCGGTGCTGACCGCCGCGGGGTTCATGATGCTGTTTGACCGGGCCGCCCTGGGAGGTGCCTTCGAAGGCATCCACACCAGCTTCTTTATCCCCTCGGGTATCGTCGTCAACAACGCCGACCCCACCGTCGGCGGCGGACAGGCCCTGCTCTGGCAACACCTCTTCTGGTTCTACTCGCACCCGGCCGTCTACATCATGCTGCTGCCGGCCATGGGCATGGTCTCGGATATGCTCGCCACCATGTGCCGCAAGCCGATCTTCGGCTACAAGCCGATGGCCTACTCGCTGGCCGCCATCGCCGGGCTGGGCTTCATCGTCTGGGGACACCACATGTTCACCAGCGGCATGAACCCCGCACTGGGCATGACCTTCATGGTCTCTACGATCATGATCGCACTCCCCTCGGCCATCAAAACCTTCAACTGGATCGGCACGATCTGGGGAGGGAAGATCCGCTTCAATACCGTCACGCTGCACTGCATCGCCTTCGTCTCGCAGTTCGTCGTCGGAGGACTCAGCGGGATCTTCATGGCCGCCGTGCCCGTCGATATCTACATCCACGACACCTACTTCATCGTCGCACACTTCCACTACGTGCTCTTCGGATCCACCCTGTTTGGCATCTTCGGTGCCATCCAGTTCTGGTTCCCCAAGATGTTCGGACGGATGATGAACGAGCGGCTGGGAAAAATTCACTTCTTCCTGACCTTCGTCGGCTTCAACGGCACCTTCTTCCCCATGCACCTGCTCGGCGTCGCCGGCATGCCCCGACGGTACGCCGACCCCTACATCCACCCCTACCTCGAACACCTGATGCCGATGAACCAGTTCATCACCATCTGTGCCCTGATCATGGGACTGGCCCAGCTGATCCTGATCTACAACTGGGTCTCGAGCATCTTCTGGGGACCCAAGTGCGGCCCGAACCCCTGGAACGCCAACGGAGTGGAATGGAGCGCACCCTCACCACCGCCTCACGGAAACTTCGAAGTCATCCCCACCGTCTACCGCGGCCCCTACGAATACTCATCGCCACTGGTCCAGGGTCGCGACTTCCTGATGCAAACCGAACTCCTGCCACCACCGGAACCTGATGAGCCTGATGATCCGGATGTACCTGCCGGGTCTGCTGGGCCTGCCGAACAGGATGCTCCGAACGATTCACCCGAGGACCCGGCGACAGGAACCGACGGGGAACCTGGTGAGGCGTCCGAGACCGCTGCCGAGGAGTCCTGAACCACCCACCTCTGACACACCAACTCGATGTCTGATCCCCTTCGCCCCACCCGCTGGCTGCACCGATTCGCCGTGGCCACCTGCTGCGCAGCGCTGCTGCCGATTTCGATCGGGGCCGTCGTGACCACCATGAAGTGGGGCATGGCCTTCCACGACTGGCCCAGCTCCGATGGGCACGGCATGTTCGCCTACCCGTGGTTCGGCTCGGCGATCGACAAGTTCACCGAGCACGCACACCGGCTGGCGGGGATCACGATCGGCTGCTTCAGCATCGTGCTGACCGCCTGGTCCTGGCACAGCGAATCACGACGCTGGGTCTGCTGGCTGGCGACGGCCGTACTGGGCGGGGTCATCCTGCAGGGGCTGCTCGGAGGAGGCCGCGTGCTGGCCAACGATCCGCGGATGGCCCTGGTGCACGGCCAGTTCGCCGCCTGCGTGCTCGCTCTGATGGGCACCGTGGCCCTGGTCACCAGCCAAAACTGGAAAGGCGTCACCGGCCAGCATCCCCCCGCACCCTCGCCACAACTCAAAACACTCGCCTGGACCCTGCCCGCAGTCCTGCTGGTGCAAAGTGCCCTGGGCGGTTGGATCCGACACCTCGGCGGCGGGCTGTTGGAACATGTCGGCTTCGCCCTGGTCGTGCTGCTGCTGGCCGCCTGCGTCATCGTGCTGGCCCTGAGGCACGGGGCACGCTGGCTGAAACAAAACGCCTGGATCCTGGCCGGGGTGCTGCTGCTGCAACTCGGCCTGGGCGCCGCCGCCTGGGTCACCCGCTTCGGCTGGCCCGATGCCAACTACGTCGCCGTCCAGGGAGCCCCGCTGCAGATCGCCATGAGAACCACTCATGCCGTCACCGGACAACTGCTGCTGCTCGCCTCGGTTACTCTCGCCATCCGCGTCCTCAGACTCGAATGGCTGACCCGCCGCGAGCTGATTGCCGAGATGGCGGTCGAGGGAGGCCTGGCATGAGTTCACTCGGTCCGGTCACCTCCGATGTCACAACCGCCGATGTGCATCTCGTCGCGCAACCGACCCACTCTACACGCCTGGCCGACTACGCCGAGCTGGCCAAGCCGCGAATCGCCGTGATGGCACTGGTGACCGTCGCGGTCGGCTTCCTGCTGGCGGCCGGAGACAGCTGGGCCTGGTCCGGACTGCTGCATGCCCTGGGAGGCATCGGCCTGGCAGCAGTCGCCTCGGGTGCACTCAACCAGTACCTCGAACGACACGGCGACTCGCTGATGACCCGCACCGCCAACCGGCCCCTGCCCGCCGGACGGCTCGGAGCCAACGAGGTGCTGGGGGTAGGACTGGTCTCGGCTGTACTCGGACTCGGATGGCTCGCCTGGCAAACCAACTGGGCCACCGTCATCGCCACCGCCGTGACCCTGGTGCTGTACCTGGGCATCTACACTCCGCTGAAACGCCGCTCGTCGCTGGCCACCACGGTCGGAGCCATCCCCGGCGCCCTGCCGCCTGTACTGGGTTGGCTGGCCGCTGGAGGAGCATTCGATGCCGCTGCACTCTCGCTGTTCGCAATCCTCTTCCTCTGGCAATTCCCTCACTTCCTCGCCATCGCCTGGCTCTGCCGGGATGACTACGAGCTGGCCGGCATGAAGATGCTGCCCCGGGCCGCAGCACGACGACCGGGGCTGACCGGGCTGATGGGCATCGCCTACGCCCTGGCACTACTCGGCGTCTCGGCCTGGCCCCGCACCCTGGGACTCGCCGGAAATGCCTACCTCGCAGCAGCCATCGTGCTGGGAGTCGGCTACCTGGTCGCCACGATCAGGTTCTGGTGGAACGAATCAACACAAACCGCTCGAGGCGTACTGTACGCCAGCCTGGTTCACCTGCCGCTGCTGCTGGCCGTTTTGACCTGGGACCACTTCCGCATGTTGCGCTGAGACTCAAGCCATTCCACTCGCGGTCACCGCCCACCACGAATCCTCGTTCTGGCCCAAGACAACCCGATGTCACACAGTTCACCTCCGACCGTCGCCGAGCCGCTGAAGATGGGCCTCAAGATGGCCAACTCGAAGCTCTGCCTCTGGCTGTTCCTGGGCACCGAGATCATGTTCTTTTCGGCGCTGATCGGCACCTACATCGTGCTGAGACTCTCGTCGGTCGACGTCGACGGAGACCGGGCGTGGCCGAGCAACGAGATCACCCACATCGTGACCATCGCCGGAGCCATCAACACCTTCGTGCTGATCGGCTCGAGCTGGCTGGTAGTCAAGGCCCACGAAGAAATCGCACGCGGGCAGTTCAAGGAGGGACTGCGAGACCTGCTGCTGGTCTTCGCCTGTGCCGTGCTGTTTTTGGGCATCAAGGGCTACGAATACCAGGGCAAGTGGACTCGCGACATCCTTCCCGGCCGGATCTCCGAGACCCGGCTGCAGGCGGTCGAGAAGGCGGTCAGGCAAATCGGAGCCGTCGCGGCACTCGACGCTGAAGCACTCGGTGGTGAGCCCGCCAGGAAAGACCTCGTCGCACAATACACTCAACTCGAGACCCTGCTCCGACAGGAAAAACTGACCCTGGCGGCGACCGAGGACCGGGTTGTCTCTCTGACCAAGCATGAATCGTACGGCCCGCTGATCGAATCACACGTCATGATGGCCAGGATCTATCACGACCGGACCCGCGACGAAGCAGGCAACCTGGTCTCACTCGACCAGGAACACCACGCCGCCTACTACATCCCCTACGGCAACCTCTTCGCCAGTTGCTACTTCACGATCACCGGCTTCCACGCCATCCACGTCATCGTCGGGATGATCATCTTCTTCTTCCCGATCAAGAAGGGGCTGATGGGGGGACTCGAGGAGGCCGATGCCCAGTACGTCGAGAACGCCGGGCTGTACTGGCACTTTGTTGACCTCGTCTGGATCTTCCTGTTCCCGCTGATCTACATCGTCCAATTTTGACCCGGAGCCGGCCCGATGGCTGACCACGAATCGCACGACAAGATCTACCTGAGGGTCTTCGGGGCCTTGTGCGTCTTCACCTTGCTCTCGGCCATCGCCGACCTGTTCAAGGAGGCCTCACCGGGCGTGGTCGGAGTGGTCGTCTTGGCCATCGCCGTGGCCAAGGCCGCGTGCGTGATGCTGTTCTTCATGCACCTGAAGTGGGAACGAGGCTGGAAGTACGTGTTGCTGGCTCCCACCACGATCCTGGCCATCGGGCTGCCGATCGCACTGATGCCCGATATCGGCTGGAACTACTACCACAAGGTGCCCACCGAGACGATGATCGAAGCCGAGCACCACAACAGCTCGGCCGCCGCCGGCGACCAGGACCACTAGACCATGCCCGGTTGGGTCTCGTCGCTTCCGGCCGTCAACGCCAGCCTCAACGGACTGGCCTTTGCGCTACTGGTCGTCGGCTTTGTGCTGATCCGCCGAGGGCACCGCGACGCTCACAAGAAGACCATGCTGGCAGCCTTTGCCACCTCGATCCTCTTCCTGACCGTCTACCTGCTCTACCACGGAGCCATGCTCCACTACACCGGCCAGGGCGGTGTGAAGTTCCAGGGCACCGGGGCGATTCGCGGCATCTACTTCGTGATCCTGATCTCTCATGTCCTGCTGGCCATCGCCGTCCCCGTGCTGGCCATCGTGACAATTCGCCGAGCCCTTCGGCAGCAGTGGGAGGCTCACCGGCGGATCGCACGGATCACTTTTCCGATCTGGGTGTACGTCTCGGTGACCGGAGTTATCATCTACCTGATGCTCTACCAGTGGGACCCACGATGACCCGTCGCATGCTGTTGGCCCTGGCGCTGATGATTGGCACCTGGGGGTTTTCCCCGGCGATGCCCTCAGCGACGGCCTGCCCGATGTGCAAGGCGGCACTCGATGGCGACGACGCTCGGCCTCGAGCCTACATGATCAGCATCCTGTTCATGCTCAGTGTGCCGATGTGCCTGTTCACCGGACTCGGCTACGGACTCTGGCGACTCAGCCGACAGGAAGTCGAACGCCTGCACGCCGCCGGTCACGACGTCTGAGATCCGCCTCCCCACGCCACTAATCATCCTCGGCAAACCCGGTCGGGTCGCACAGGCAATCAAACGCCAGCCAGGCACTTCGAGCGTGCCGCCACAGCGCGATCGGCACGCCGATGAAGACTCCTGCCAGGGGAAACGACAGCTGGGTGTTTGAGAAGCCGCATCCGAAGTGCAGCCCGACATACAGCACAATCAGCAGCATGCCGGTCCAGCCGTAGTTGATGTAGGACGAGCCCAGGAAGTAGCCGCGGTCCCGCTCGTACTTCAGCCCGCACGCCTGGCAACGTTCGTGCATCACGAACCATCGCCGGGCCGCTGCGAACAGAGGTCCCTGCCCGCAGCGAGGACACAGCAGTCGCCATGCTCGTCCCAGGATCGTCGTCGCGCTGCCTCGACTCACCGTTCCGCTCCCGCGTTTTCGCTGCGATCCGCTTGCTATACTCGACCCCGCCGGGCACGTCCATGCCGGCCGCATCCGAGTCCTTTCTCAGAGACGCCCCCATGCCCAATCCTCACCGACTTCCCGCCCTGGCCCTGCTCCTTGTGCTGATGCTCTCCGCAACGGTGCCCGCCGCCCAGGGGCGGAACGTGGTGCTGTTCGTCGTCGACGACCAGGGGTTCCAGGCCGGGTGTTACGGCAACAAGGTGATCAGGACGCCGGCGATCGACGAACTGGCCGCCGCCGGCACCCGCTTCTCTCGAGCTCACTGCACCACCGCCAGTTGCAGTGCCAGCCGCAGCGTGCTGATGACCGGCCTCTACAACCATGCCATCGGCCACTACGGTCACGCTCACGGGTACAACCACTTCAGCACCTACGAGGCGGTCCCCACCCTGCCGGTGCTGATGGCAGAAGCGGGATATCGAACCTGTTCCATCGGCAAGTATCACCTCGCCCCGCGAGCGACCTACCAGTTCCAGGAGTATCGCAACCGGGGCGTGCAGGGGAATCGCAACGCGGTGCAGATGGGCAAGAACGCCAGGGACTGGATCACCCAGGACGACAGCAAGCCGTTCTTCCTGTACTTCTGCACGTCCGATCCTCACCGCGGCGGCGGGCCCGACGGGTACTCGAACTTCAACGCCAACCCCGACCACTACCCCGGTGTCACCCCGGTCCGCTACAAGCCCTCGGACGTCATCGTTCCACCCTGGCTGCCGGACAAGCCTGAGGTGAGGCAGGAGCTGGCCGAGTACTACCAGGCGATCTCGAGACTGGACCAGGGACTGGGCGTGTTGCTGAAGGCCCTGAAGGAAACCGGCCACTGGGACGACACGCTGATCCTGTTCCTCTCGGACAACGGGCCCCCGTTCCCCGGCGCGAAGACCAATCTCTACGAGCCGGGCATGAACCTGCCGCTGATCGTCCGCAACCCGCAGCAGAAGACCCACGGCGGCACGACCGACGCCCTGGTCACCTGGTCGGACATCACCCCCACGATCCTCGACTATTGCCGCATCACGCCGAAGTCACGTCCGGCATTTCGCAATGGCCCCAACGGCGACCCACCTCGTCGGCCCGGCCCGGCTCGCCCGGTCACCTTCCACGGCCGCTCATTCCTGGCGACGCTCGACCAGCCGCAGGCCAAGGGGTTCGACGAGATCTATGCGTCGCACACGTTCCACGAGATCACGATGTACTACCCGATGCGAGTGGTGATTTCGGGCCGCTACAAGTACATCTTCAACATCGCTCACCAGCTCCCCTACCCCTTCGCCAGCGACCTGTACGCCTCGCCCACATGGCAGGGAGTGCTCAAACGCAAGGACACGCTCTACGGCAAACGGACCGTCTATTCGTACCTGCACCGACCTCGGCACGAGTTGTACGACCTGAGGGCTGATCCCGACGAGATCAACAACCTGGCGTATGAGCCAAAGCACCGCGAGCGTTTGGCGGGTCTGCAGGAGAAGCTCAAGGCCTGGCAAAAGCGAACCCGAGACCCATGGTTCCTGAAGTGGAGGTACGAGTAGTTCTCCAGGGACTGGCTCCAGAGCTGCCCCTGGCAGCGCCGGTGCCTGTCCCTACCTCAGGTTCAGCGGATCGACATCGATCACCGATTCCACCGCCGGGTGCTTCGGCAAATCACTCACCGCCGACAACCACAACTCGCGGATCTCCTCGGGCGTCTCGGCCGCCAGTTGCAGGTGGAACCGATAGTAGTTCTTCACTCTCGAAATCGGGGCCGGGGCCGGGCCCAGGATCCGGACCGGTGCCGGGTCCGGCTGCAGTGTTCTCAGTACTTCGGCGGTGCCGCGGGCCGTGTCGGCCGCCGCCGTCTCGTCGGGACTCCGCAGGATCACTCGCGCCAGTGACGTGTAGGGAGGTGTCAGCGTCGCGCGGCGATGAGCCAACTCGTGGGCCACGAAGCCGGCGTAGTCGTGATCGCAGGCCAGCCGAATCGCCGGGTCGTCGGGACACGCCGACTGCACCAGCACCCGGCCTCCCCGCTCACTGCGACCGGTCCGGCCGGCCACCTGGGCGATCAACTGAAACGTCCGCTCCGAGGCCCGAATGTCGGGCTGGTGCAGCATCGTGTCCGCATCGACCACTCCGACAAGCGTCACGTTGGGAAAATCGAGCCCCTTGGCGATCATCTGCGTGCCAAGCAGGATCTGGGCCTCGCCGCTGCGGAACTGCTCGAGAGCCCGGTCGTGGCTGCCCGCCTTACGCATCGAATCGCTGTCCATCCGCAACACCTTCGCTTCCGGAAATCTCGCCCGAACCTCCTCTTCCAGCTTCTGAGTCCCCACTCCCAGCAGCTTCAACCCACGCTTTCCGCAACCAGGACACTCGCTGGGCGGCTCGGCCTGAAAATCGCACAGGTGGCAGACCACCGCCCGACGGTCGCGGTGCCAGGTCAGGGTGACATCGCAGCCGCCGCACCGCATCCCCTGCCCACACGCTCGACACCACACCGCCGGAGAATGACCTCGCAGGTTCAGGAACAGGATCACCTGGCCATCGTCATCGAGTGCCTGCTTGATGAACGTCTCCAGGCCCCGACCGATCGCTACTCCCGTTCTGAGCCGACGGTCGTTGCGAGTGTCGACCAGAGTGACCGGTGGCATCGGGCGGTTGTCGATTCGCACCGGGAGCGAAAGCAACTGGTCCCCGCCGGTCTCCGACTCCAGCCAACTCTCGAGCATCGGCGTCGCCGATCCCAGGACCAGCGGCACACCGGCCAACTCGGCCCGCCGACGGGCCACCGCCCGGGCATGGTACCTCGGAGTCGACTCCTGCTTGAATGTCGTCTCGTGCTCCTCGTCGATCACGATCAACCCCAGGTGCGGAGTCGGTGCAAAGACCGCGCTGCGGGCACCCACGATCACCTCGACCTCACCTCGAGCAATCCTCTGCCAGTGGTGATGACGCAGAGCATCACCCAGGTGGCTGTGCAACACCGCTACGTTGTCGAAACGACTGCGGAAGCGACGGATCGTCTGAGGCGTCAGGCTGATCTCGGGGACCAGCACGATCGCCTGCCGACCGTAGGACACCACCTCGCGGATCGCCTGGATGTAGACCTCCGTCTTCCCACTGCCGGTCACACCGTGCAACAACAGCGTCCGGTGCTGCTGGTTTCTCAGCTGAGAGACGATCGCGTCCAGGGCCATCTGCTGGTCGTCGTTGAGAGTCAGGTCCTGCTCGCGGATCACCTCCCCGGCCACCTCTCCACCGTCACCCGGATCCCCCCGTCGGTACTCGATCTCCAGCAAGCCCTTCTTCCTGAGACCCTCCAGGGGAGTATTCCCGCAACCGGCCGCCTGTGTCAGTTCCTCCAAACGCAGCTCACGACCCGCTTCCCGCAGCGCGTCCACCACCGCCTGCTGTTTCCTGGGCAAGTCCTCCACACCCAGCTCCTCGAGCCGCTGCGAAAAGTCGTCGGGCAAGCCGAAGAACTTCACCTGCCGGGTCCCCGCCTGCCGCTTCACTCCCGCCGGAATCACCGTCTCAAGTACCTGGCCCCAGCCGCAGAGATAACGCCGGGCGATCCAGCAGGTCAGTTCGAGCATCTCGCCGTCCACCAGGGGAAGCGGGTCGACGATCGAGTCGATCTGCTTGAGCCGTCTGAGTGTCTCGGGGGGGCGTTCGAGTCCGACACAGAAACCCACCGTCGAGCGGTTGCCTCGACCAAACGGCACGCGAACCCGCTGGCCGGGTGTCAGTTGATCTCGGAGCGAGTCGGGGACCAGGTAATGGAAGGCGGTTTCCAGCGGCCGGTTGAACACGACCAGGGCGGCCAGCCGATCGGCCTCCGCAGCCGCTTCCCACTCCGACGACACATCCGCCGCACCCGCGCCGGTCGCGCCGGTCGCGGCGGGAGCCGGTTCCGGGGTCAGATCGAAGAGGCTCTGCTGACGCGAGCGGCTCAACGCGGAGGTCCTTTCCTTCCGAGGGTCTGGCACGGGCGGTAGGATTCTAACAGCTTGCCGACCGACAACCACGTGGGACCGACTCGATGCGACTGGGCGTCTTCGGCGGGGCCTTCAACCCCGTGCACACCGGCCACCTCGTGCTCGCCTCCGAGTGCCGCCAACAACTCGATCTGGACGCCGTCTGGCTGGTCCCCAGCGGGACACCGCCACACAAGGACCCCGGAGAACTCGCCGACGCTCAGGCCCGCGTCGAGATGCTCGAACTGGCCACAGCCGGTGACCCGGGACTGGTGGTCAGCCCCCTCGAGATCAACCGCGAGGGTACCTCCTTCACCGTCGACACGCTCGAAACCATCACCCACGACCAGCCCGGCTGCGAACTGTTCCTGATGCTCGGAGCCGACTCGGTCGCCGACCTCGTCAACTGGCACCGGCCCGAACGGATCTGTGAACTGGCAAGCGTGCTGGCGGTCAACCGGGGTGAGTCGACCGGAGAGGTGCTGGTACGAGGTTGCCGCATCGAACACGTCACCATGCCCGCACTCGATATCGCCTCCAGTAACATCCGCCTCAGAATCCGCAACGGACAGGTCATCCGACACCTCGTGCCACGAGCCGTCGAGGAGTACCTGCTCGAGCACGGTGTGTATAAGTAGGTGCAGGCCCCAGGAATCCAAGATTCCTCAGCCGACGACGAACAGCTCTCCGGGCACACTCCGCGCCGGGATCACCACCGGGAATTTGACCCTCCTCCCGCTCACTCCATATAATCGACACCAGACTCAACTCGATCGGGTACCACCGATGAGCTGCCGGATACTCAACATTCCGCTGACTGCTGTGCTGCTGGCCATCACGTCGGGCCTGGCCGCGGCCCAGGACGCTCCCGCCAAGCCGATCGGCCGCTTCCTGACGGTCCGCAGCCCGATCGACGACTCGGTCGTCGGACGCGTCCGCAACATGGCCCAGGACCTGGCGATTCGAAGTGAAAAGGAGGATCGGCCGGCGGTCCTGGTGCTCGAGTTGACTGCCGGCGAGAGCCCGTTTTACCAGGTCCAGGGGCTGGCCACCTTGTTGAGTTCCGCCAGGTTCTCGCGAGTGCGAATCGTGGCCTGGATCCCCAAGACGGTGACCGGCCCCAACGTCGTGGTGGCCCTCGCCTGCAACGACATCGTGATGGACCCCGATGCCGGGCTGGGCGACATCAGCCAGGGCGAACCCCTCGATGACGCAGCCCGGCAGTTTGTACGGACGCTCGTCGAAAAACGACGCAACGCCAAGGTCAACTGGCCGCTGGCTCGAGGCATGCTCGACCGCGATTCCGAGGTCATCCGCGCGACGATCACGTCGGAGGACAAACAGGTCAAGGTGCGGGTGGTCGGGCCGACCGAGTTGAAACTGGTGCAGCAGAGCATGCCGGGTGCGACCATCGATACCAACCGGATCAAGGACCCCGGCGATCGCGGGATCTTCTTCGGCGAGCAGGCCCGCTCGATCGACCTCCTGGTCACACAGACCGCCAAGGCCCGCTCGAACGTCGCCTCGATCTACGGGCTCCCCGCGATGTCCATGCGTGAAGAGACCCAGACGAGAGGCACGCCCGAGGTGCTGTTGATCAAGATCGAGGGCGTGATCGAGCCGCTGATGCAGAACTTCTTCAACCAGCAACTGAGACGGGCCAGGGTCGACAAGGTCGACATCATCATCATCGAAATCGACTCGCCGGGTGGATTGCTGGGTACGGCCGAAACGATGGCCGACGACATCGCGGCCCTGGAAAAAGACGGGATCCGTACCGTGGCCTGGATCCCCAGAGAAGCGATCAGCGGTGCGGCAATCATCGCCCTGGGGTGTGACGAAATCTACATGCATCCCGACGCCCGCATCGGCGACGCGGCACCGATTGAGGCCAAGGATGGGGCGTTCGAACGTGCCCCCGAAAAAGTGCTCAGCTACACGCGGACCCTGTTGAGAACCCTGGCCGAGAAGAAAGGCCGGCCCAAGGCCATCGCCGAGGCCATGGCCGACAAGGATCTCGAGGTCTTCGAAGTGGTCAACCCCAAGACCGGTGAGACCGAGTTCAAGACCGAGGCCGAGCTGCACGAGGCGAAACAGGAATTCGGGCAAAAGCGGCTGGTCCCCGAATCGAGGAAGGACAATCTGCTGACGGTCAACGGACGTCGGGCTCACGAATTGAGACTCGCCGAACCGCCCGTGTCGGGCCGAGAAGAACTCAAACAACGGCTCGGGATTCCGGGGATGACCGAGTTGAAACGGATCGAGCGGACCTGGGTCGATAACCTCGCCTTCCTGCTCAGCGGCGGAGGTGCCGCATTCCTGCTGTTCTTCTTCGGATCGATCCTCGTCTATCTCGAACTCCACACCACCACCGGGCTGTGCGGCATCGGATCGGCACTCTGCTTCACCCTGTTCTTCTGGGCCCGCTGGGGCGGGACCGCCGGGTGGCTCGAACTGGCACTGTTCCTGCTGGCACTGGCGTTGATCGCGATCGAGATCTTCGTGGTGCCCGGGTTCGGGGTCTTTGGAGTCTCCGGAGGACTGCTGATGTTCGCCTCGCTCGTGATGGCCTCGGCCACCATGACCGCGTCGTTCAGCTTCGACGGCCTGCAGAGATTCGGACCGCCGGCGGCCACGCTGATGGGGTCACTGGTGACGGTGATCGTGGTTGCGGTCGTGATCAGTCACTACCTGCCGCACATGCCGCTGCTGCGTCGCATCGTGCTCGAACCGCCCGGCGAATCGGAATTGGCGTTCGACCCGAGACTGGTCGGTCAGCCCGACCCCTCGGGACTGCTGACCGCCGACGCGGGCCTGCTGGGTCAGATGGGCGGAGCGGTCAGCGTGCTGCGACCCTCGGGCAAGGCCCGCATCGGTGAGATCATCGTCGATGTGGTCAGCGATGGTCCGTTTATCAATCCCGGGACGCCTGTCGAGGTGGTACGCGTGGAGGGCAATCGGGTGTTCGTCCGCGAGTCGGATGAGACCGCCTGAGCGTGCCGGATCAAGGGGACTGGCTCACTCGCGTCAGCGAGAGTGCCCGTTCCGGATTGCGACAGCCGCTCAGTCCCTGGGAGCTTCTCGCTCCGTTGCAACTTCAAGCGGTACTGCTAGAGTAGGCTGCTTGGAAGGACCCGGCCCGCCGATCTCGGTTGTGGGACGGAGGAATGGGGAGGGACCCCGTTTACTGGGACACTCGTTTCGGTCGTGGTGCGTCTATGTCGATTACCCGGGAACGCAAGACTGAGCTGATCGAGGAATTCCGCCGCGATGAGGCGGATACGGGGTCGGCGGAATTGCAGATCGCGGTGTTGACCGAGCGGATCAAAAACCTGACCGTGCACCTCAAGATGCACGAAAAGGACCATGGCAGCCGACGCGGGCTGCTGGCCCTCGTCAGTCGCCGCCGCAGACATCTGGATTACCTCGATCGAACCGATCATCCAAAGTACCGCTCGCTGATCGAGCAGTTGGGTATTCGAAAATAGTGCCGGCGGTTCGGACGTGTGGACCATCGGCCCGATCAGCCTCCGGGATGCCCCCGGAGCTGCGGGTGCAAGAACCATACAGTTGGTAGGGAATCAGGACGTGAAGAAGGTTGTTTCGTGTGAGATTGGTGGACATACGCTGAGCCTGGAAACAGGTGAACTGGCCAAGCAGGCCGCCGGCGCAGTCCTGGTACGTTACGCAGACACGGTCGTGTTCGTCGCCGCACAGGACGGACCCCCACGACGTGGCATCGACTTCTTTCCGCTGACGGTCGACTACCGCGAACGCTTCGCGGCGGCCGGCAAGTTCCCCGGTGGGTTCCTGAAGCGAGAAGGCCGGCCCACGACCCGGGAAATCCTCACCGCTCGGCTGACCGACCGACCGATCCGCCCGATGTTCCCCAAGGGGTACAACGACGAGATCCAGGTCATGGCCAACGTGCTGGCGGTTGATCCTGAGCACGACCCCGACGTCCACGCCATCATCGGCGCCAGTGCCGCCCTGATGATCGCAGCCTCGATCCCCTTCCAGGGACCGCTCGCCGCGGTCCGGGTCGGCAAGGTCGACGGCCAACTCGTCATCTTCCCCACGCTCGAACAGACCGCCGAAGGCACACTCGACCTGATCGTCGCCGGCAACCTCGAGAGCGTGTTGATGATCGAGGGCTTTGCCAAGCAGATGCCCGAGGACGAGATGCTCGAGGCGATCCTCTTCGCACAGAAACACATCGTCTCGATCTGTGAACTGCAGATGCAGCTCGTCGCCGAACTCGGTGTCGAGAAGGCCGAGTACGAAGAGCCCGGCGAGAATCCTCTGCTGAGCTCGATGCAAAGCGATGGATTCCAGCGGCTGAAGACCGCGATGCAGAGCACCGTGAAGGCCGAGCGTCACGAGCAGACCAAGGCACTCAAGGATGAACTGCTCGAGAAGCACTTCCCCGAGGACGCCGAGGAGACCGCCGACGGGGCCACCCGGCGTGACTTCAAGGAAGCCTTCCACGATCTCGAACAACTCGTCGTCCGCGACCTGATCCTCAACGACAAGACGCGGATGGATGGCCGCAGCATGGCTGACCTGCGAGACATCAGTTGCAGCGTCGACCTGCTGCCTCGAGTCCACGGTTCGGCAGTCTTCACCCGCGGTGAAACCCAATCGATCTGCACCATCACGCTGGGGACTCCCCGCGACACCCAGAGAGTGGACGGTCCGGTCGAGGAGTACGAAAAGCGGTTCATGCTCGATTACAACTTCCCGCCCTACTCGGTCGGTGAGTGTCGCATGATCCGTGGTCCCGGACGCCGAGAAATCGGGCACGGAGCATTGGCCGAACGCAGCGTCGCTTCGATCCTGCCCGACGCCGAAGCATTCCCCTACACGATTCGGGCGATCTCCGATATCACCGAATCCAACGGCTCCAGCTCGATGGCCAGCGTCTGCAGCACGACCCTGGGCCTGATGGCCGCCGGAGTGCCGATCCTGCAGCCGGTCGCCGGCATCTCGATCGGCGTCGTCGCCGATCCCGACGGCCGCTTCGAACTGCTGACCGACATCCTCGGTGACGAAGATCACTTCGGCGACATGGACTTCAAGATCGCCGGCAGCCAGATCGGCATCACCGGCATCCAGCTCGACCTGAAAATCAAGGGGATCTCCGAGGAGATCATCACGGCCACCCTGGCCCAGGCCAAGGACGCCCGGCTGAACATACTCCGTTCGATGCTCGGTACCCTCGGAGCTCCGCGTCCGGACATCTCCGAGCACGCCCCGAGACTCGAACGCACCCAGATCGATCCCGAGAAGATCGGCCTGCTGATCGGACCCGGCGGCAAGACCATCCGGGCGATCCAGGAAGAGACCTCGACCCAGATCGACATCCAGGAAGACGGCACAGTCACCGTCGCCTCCAGCGACAGTGCCGCCGCACAGACCGCCCTGGCCCGGATCGAAGCTCTGACAGAAGACGTCAAGGTCGGACGGATCTACAGCGGAACCGTCTCCTCGGTCAAGGACTTCGGAGTCTTCATCGAAATCGCGCCCGGCAAGGATGGACTCTGCCACATCAGCGAACTCGCAGATGGTTTCGTCAAGTCCGTCGGCGATGTCTGCAAGGTGGGAGACAAGATGGAGGTCAAGGTGATCGCCGTCGACGACCAGAACCGAGTCAAGCTCTCGCGACGGGCCGTGCTCTCCGAAGCCGCTGGCGGCGACGACTCGAGCGAAGACGCAGGCGATGACGCCGCGGAACCCGTCGCCGACGATGCCGGCGGCCAGGAGACCGGTGACGACGACGGAGGCGACAGCAGCCAGGAGTGACGGCGATCGACTCGCAGGAACACCAGGAGCTGTTGTCTCGGTACGCCGAAAGGTACGCGGAAATCGCTAGCCTGGCCGGAGGCCTCGCTCACGAGATCCGCAACCCGCTCTCGACCATCTCCATGAACCTCGACTTGCTCGTCGAAGACCTCGCCAGCTCACTGGAAGCCCGCGACCGCAGGATGCTCGATAAACTGCACACCGTGCAGTCTGAGTGCCGGCACCTCGAGGAAATTCTCGACGCCTTCCTGCAGTTTGCTCGAGTCGGCACGCTCGAACTCCAACCCGTCAACCTCAATGACCTCGTCACCTCGTTCCTCGAGTTCTACCGGCCCCAGGCCGACGAAACGGGGATCGAGATCAGCCCGCACCTGGAACCGGGACTCCCCGAAGTGGGAGGCGATGACGCCGTGCTCAGGCAAATGCTGATGAACCTCTGTCGCAACGCCACCGAGGCGATGCCCGAGGGAGGACGACTGGAGATCCAGACCGCGGTGGACGATGCCCACGTGGCCCTGGTCGTCATCGACAACGGACACGGGATCGACGCCGCGGCACGAGAGAAGATGTTCGAGACGTTTTTCTCGACTCGACCCTCCGGCAGTGGTCTCGGACTGCCCACCGTCCGTAAAATCGCTCAAGCTCACCACGGCACAATCACCTGCGAAAGCGAACCCGGACAGGGGACCAAGTTCACCATCCGGCTGCCGATCGATACACCCAGGCAACCATGAACGACTCGACCCGAGATCCCGCCGTCGACGACACGCTGGAAACCACCGGGCCACCCATCCGCGTGCTCATCGTCGACGACGATGAACCCCACGCCCAGGCGGTCGCCGAGAGTCTCGCGCGGGTCGGGTACGACTGCACCACCGAAATCTCGGGTGAAGACGGCGCGGCGCGCATCGAGAGCGATCACTTCGACGTGGTCGTCACCGACCTGATGATGGGCGACCTCGACGGGCTGGCACTGCTGCAGAAGACCAAGGAGGAGCTTCCCAACGCCGAGGTGATCCTGCTGACCGGTCACGCCTCGGTCCAGTCGGCACTCGCCGCCGGACAGGCCGGAGCCTCGATGTACCTCACCAAGCCGCTGGACATCAGCGAACTCAGGACCGCCGTCAACAAGGCCTCAACCCGCCTCCGACTGCTCCGCCGAAACGCAGAACTCGCACGGCGACTCGATGAACGATTCGGGTTCGAAGGAGTCATCGGCAACAGCCCGGCCATGAACCGCGTACTCGACCAGCTCAAACACGTCGCACCCACCAGCAGCACCGTGCTGATCGAAGGTGAAAGCGGTACCGGCAAGGAACTGGTCGCGCGAGCCCTGCACCAGAACAGCGACCGAAAATCCAAGCCCTTTGTCCCGCTGAATATCTCGGCGCTGCCCGAGAGTATTCTCGAGAGCGAACTGTTTGGGCACGAGGCAGGAGCCTTCACCGGGGCCCAGGGGCGGAGGATCGGGAAGTTCGAATTCGCCAACGGAGGAACCCTGTTCCTGGACGAGGTCGGCGAAATGCCCTCCGAGACCCAGATCAAACTGCTCAGAGTCCTCGAGGACCGCAAGGTCGCTCGGATCGGCGCCAACGAGGAGATCGAGGTCAATGTGCGGATGGTCGCCGCCACCAACGCGGACCTCGAGAACTCGGTCCGAGAAGGCCGCTTCCGGGAAGACCTCTACTACCGCATCGCCGTCGTCACCATCGACCTGCCGCCGCTCAGAGAACGACGGGCCGATATGCCGCTGCTGATCGACCACTTCCGAAAAGAATTCGCCGAAGCCTACGGAAGAGATGTGCCCGACGTCTCGCGAGCCGCACGCCAGGCACTGATCGCTCACGACTGGCCCGGCAACATCCGCCAACTCAGAAACACCATCGAACGCATGCTCGTGCTCGACTCCGACGGATTGCTCGATGTCGACGACCTGCCCGATGATATCGTGCCCACTGCCGATGGAGATGGCGACACCACACGCAGCTACAGCGGAGCCGATGGACTCGTCGGACGACCCCTCTCCGATGTCGAACGGTTCTATATCGAACAGGCTCTCGAACTGGTCGACGGCAAACGTGAAGACGCTGCAGCACTACTCGGTATTGGTGAACGGACGCTTTACCGTAAAATCAAGGAGTACGGGCTGAATCAGTGATTCTTCCCGAAACCCGACCCCCGTGGCCGGTGTTCATTCTCTGCAAACCCCTCGACGGGCCTTGAGAGTCGAATTCATGTCCCTGCCCGGTACTCAACGCACGCTGGCTGTTCTCACCTGCCTCTGGGCGCTCTGCCCAGCACTCGACGCCGCCGAACCGGTACCGGCCTCGAGACTCTCGGTAGAAATCGACCGGCTGATCGATGCCGAGATCACCGCCTCGGGGGGCAAGCCGGCACCCTTGACCAGCGACAACGATTTCCTCCGCCGCGTCACACTCGACCTCGCCGACCGACTCCCTTCACCTCGCGACGCCACACTCTTCGAGCTCAACCCCGACTCGAACAAGCGGTCGCAGCTGATCGAGAGACTGATCGACGCGCCGGAATTCTCTGCCTCGCAGTCCCGCTACTGGCGAGATGTCATTTTTTCACGCGCCACGGAAGTTCGCAGCCGGCTGATGATTCCGGCCTTCCAGGCCTGGATGACCGAGCAGTTCGAGCAGCGGCAGGGCTGGGACACGATCGTCGAGAGCCTGGTGACGGCCAGCGGAGACGTGCGTGAGAACGGAGCCACCGCGCTGATGTTCGCACAGGGAGGCGAGGCGGCCGAGCTGGCAGCAGAGACCTCGCGGATCTTCCTCGGGATCCAGATCCAGTGTGCCAATTGTCACGACCACCCCACCGACCACTGGAAGCGGATCCAGTTCCACCAACTGGCCGCCTTCTTCCCCCGGGTCCGCGTCCGGCCCAAGCGGAACTCGACACCACGCAGCTTCGAAATCGTCTCGCTCGACTCCAGCCCAAGCCGCAATCGCAATACCTCCCCCCAGGCCATCGCCTTCCTGTTCCGACGCTTCGATCTCAACCGCGACGGGAAGCTGGTCGCCAGTGAAGTCGCGAAAACGCGGCTGGCCGAGAACTTCCAGAGACTGCTCTCGCGAGGCGACACCGACAAGGACGGTGGCCTGAGCCTGAAGGAATTTCAGAAGATCCCGCCGCCGGGCAACGGCAACCGACGCTTCGATATCGAACACTTCATGCCCAATCTCGCCGAACCCGACAACCGCGGCGATGCGGTGCGGCCGGTGTTCTTCGCCACCGGTGGCCGAGCCACCGTGGGCCTCGAGGACCAGGAACGACGCCAGTTGCTGGCCAACCACATCACCTCAAAGAGCAACCCCTGGTTCGCTCGTGCCTACGTCAACCGAACCTGGTCTGTGCTGCTGGGGCAGGGATTTACCACCCCGATCGATGACATGGGTCCCCAGCGCGAGGTGACTCACCCGGAAGTCTTCGAACGACTCTGCCGCGACTTTGCCGACAGTGACTACGACACCCGGCGGCTGTTCAAGGTGATTGCCGGGACGCGGGCCTACCAGAGACAGATCCGCCACCGCGATCCCAACGACGCCACTCCGCCATTCGCCGCGGCTGAACCCAGCCGACTCCGAGCCGACCAGATCTACAACGCGCTGCTCGGTGTGCTCGGGGCAGACTCCACCAGCAGCAGTCGCAGATCGCTGCGGGGACGCCGACCCTCGCAGCAGGGCCAGATGATGGCCCGCCGACAGGCCGCCGGCAGAACTCTGTTCCTCTCGCTCTTCGGATTCGATCCCTCGACACCCCAGGAAGACATCACCGGCAACGTCCCCCAGGCCCTGTTCCTGATGAATTCGCCGATGATCCACGCCGCGGTCCGGGCCCAGGGCAACACCCGCCTGGCACGGATCCTAAGGCAACATGCCAAAAACGACGATGCCGTCGCGGAGGTCTACCTGCTGGTGCTCTCGCGAGAACCCTCGGTTTCCGAACTGGGCATCTGCCGCGACTACATCGCCCGTGTGGGCGAACGTGGCGAAGCATTCGAAGACCTGATGTGGAGCCTGATCAACTCCAGCGAATTCCTCTCGCGCAGATAACCCCTCGATCAACCCAACCTCCCCAGGCAGCATCCTGCGGGCCGCAGGAGCAGACTCATCATGACCCACTCTTCACCCGGTACACCTGGCACGGTTTCCCGACGTCGCATTCTCGAGGCCGTCCCCGCCACCGCACTGGCCGCCGGCACCATCGGGATCTCGGATGTCGTCCGCGTCGACGCCGAGGAAATCAAGCGGCAGGGTCGATCGATGATCCTGTTGTGGATGGCCGGAGGCCAAAGCCAGTTCGAGACATTCGACCCCAAGCCGGGGACCAAAAACGGCGGTCCCACCCCGGCCATCTCGACGGCGGTTCCCGGAGTGCAACTGGCCGAAAACTGGGCCCGTACCGCCTCGGTGCTCGACAGGTTCTCGCTGATCCGCTCGATGACCAACAAGGAAGGCAATCACCAGCGAGCCAGCTACCAGCTGCACACCGGCTACGTACCCTCGGGCAGCGTCAAGCACCCCAGTCTCAGTGCCAGCATCGCCGAACAGTTGTCCGACCCGAAATTCGAGTTGCCCCCGGTCGTATCCGTCGGCCGCACCACCGGATCAGGGTTCCTCGGTGTCGACTACGAACCGTTCACCGTCCGCACGCCCGGCCAATTGCCTCAAAACGTCGCCGTCCCCGTGCCCAGCCAGCGTTACCTCCGCAGGCTCGGGCTGTTGGGACAGCTCGAAGGGGAATTCGCCGGCCGGGGAGGCCAGGCCGTCGTCGCCAACCACCAGAAACTCTACAAGAAGTCCTCCCGAATGGTGCTCAGCGAAAACGTCGCGGCATTCGACATCGCCGGCGAATCCGATTCGCTGAAGCAGAAGTACGGCGACACGTCGTTCGGACGAGGATGCCTGCTGGCCAGGCGGTTGGTCGAATCGGGAGTCACCTTCGTCGAAGTCGTCTCACGTGGCTGGGATACTCACCTGGACATCTTCGACCGCATCGCTGCCCTGGCCGAACAGGTCGACCCTGCGGTGGCGACGCTGGTCGAAGATCTCGAGGATCGAGGCCTGCTCGAAAAGACACTTGTCGTCTGGATGGGTGAATTCGGGCGGACTCCACGAGTCAACGCGCGGGGCGGCCGCGATCACTATCCCCGTGTCTTCTCGGCGGCGGTCGCCGGAGGCGGAGTCCGGGGTGGGCAGGTGATCGGTGGCAGTACCGCCGACGGCAGCGCCGTGGCCGACCGACCCGTCAGCGTCCCCGACCTGTTCTGCTCGGTCTGCCACTCGCTGAAAGTCGATCCCCGCAAGGAACACCTCAGCCCGCTCGGCCGGCCCATGAAAGTGGTCGACGGAGGCGAGGTCGTGCAGGAACTCTTCGGGTAGTCAACCCGCCGTCGCTAGGCCCCCTCATCCTCCTCGATCAAACGAGGTCGGAAGAACTTCATCGTCTGAGTGACAACCGTCTTGCGGGTGACGAGTCGCGGGCCCAGGGTTCGCAGGTAGTTCCAAAACCCGGTCACCAGGTAACTGCGACGCTTCTCAAGACCTCGCAAGGCCTCCTTGACCACCTGGGACGTCGTCTGCCCGTGCTGTTTCTTCAACCACCCCGGCACCCCGGCGACATCAAAGAACTCGGTGTCGGTCGTCCCCGGACACAAGGCCATCACCGTGACGCCCCGGTCACGAGCCTCGGCCCACAACGCCTCGCTGAAATGCAACACGTAGGCTTTCGACGCCGAGTAGACCGCCATATAGGCCACCGGCTGCATCGCCACCACGCTGGCGACGTTGATGATCGCCCCGTGTCCCTGCTCGAGTAGTCCCGGCAGCACCCGGTACGTCAACTCGGTCAAGGCGGCGACGTTCAAACCGACCATCGACATCATCACGTCGACATCGGTCCCGGCAATCTCACCCACGAACCCGAACCCGGCGTTGTTGACCAACAACTCGAGCGTGATCTCCTGGGCGGCCACCGCATCGAGCACCGTGGCGACCCCGCCGGGGCTGCACAGGTCCGCCGGTACAACCAGCGTCTGCACCATGTGCCGCTGCTGCAGTTCTTCGGCCAGTTGTTCGAGCCGATCGCCACGCCGGGCTGTGAGCACCAGGTGCATGCCGTTCCCGGCCAGCACGCGCGCAAACTCGGCGCCGATACCACTGGAAGCCCCTGTCACCAGGGCCCATCGTTCGGTGTAAGCCTCCAACACCCCACACACCTTCCGGTCGGCCCAATTCGAGAGCACAGTCGGACCCACTTGGGTGCGAATCGTATCAGAATCACCCTGAAAAAAAACCCGCCGCAGCCGCCAGGGCCACCGCAGCCGTCTCGATCCGCAGCACGTGAGGACCCAGGCCCACCCTCGTCGCCCCCGCCACCTCGGCCGCGATCAACTCGTCGTCGCTCCAACCCCCCTCCGGACCCACGCACAACACCAGCGACCCGGTCGCAATTCCGGGCAACACGGCGTCGGGTTGGCCCACGATCGCCGCACCCCGCTGGGCGATCACCAGCGTCTGGTTCTCAGTGGCCAACAGGTCACACCACTCGGTCAGACCCTCAATCCGCATCAACCGATTCCGGCCGCACTGCTTGCAGGCAGCGATCACCGACTGCTGCATCTTCTTCAGCTTGCCGTCCCTGGGATGCACCACGCTGTGCCGAGTCTTCAGGGGCACCAGTCGATCGACGCCCAGCTCGGTCAGCTTCTCGACCAGCGACCGAACACGGTCGCCCTTGGGAATCGCCGTGGCCATCACCAACTCGGGACCGCTCACCACAGGATCCTGCCCCGACTCGAGGATCGCCAGCTCGATCTCCCGACGGCCGCTTCCGATGATCTCCGAGACCGCCCAACCGCCACGTCCGTCGAAGAGCTCGACGGCATCACCGGGCCCCAGCCGCAGCACGCTCGAGAGATGCCTGGCCTCGGGCCCGTCGAGCACCACCCGCGAGCTCATCTCACCGGACACATCACCGGACACATCACCGGACGCATCGCCGGGCAGTTGTGACAGATTCTCGAGATACGCGCGGTGCGTCATCGCAACACCTCTTCGTACAGCACGCGAGGGATCCCGATGTCGACCACGTGCACCTCGCCCGTCCACTCGACCGCCGTCTCGACCAACATGCCCTTCTTGCAAGCCACCATGGTGGCCGTGTGATCGGCACGTACACAGCGGCCCGGAACTTCGCCGGTGTCGCAGTCGAGACCGCTGGGCAGGTCGATTGCCAATACCGGCGTGCTCGACCTGTTGATCGCATCGATCGCCTCGTCAAACGGCGGCTTCACCGGGCCGCGGATCCCGGTCCCCAGCAACGCGTCCACGATCCACCCCGATCCCTCCAGCACCGCGTCCCAGCCCCCCGCCGAAACACTCTCGACCCGGCCCCCACCGGCAACCCACACCCGGTGATTGGCCCGGGCGTCGCCAACCAACTGCGACGGATCGACGGCCGAAACGATGCCGACGGCGTGGCCCGAGTTGTCCAGGTGACGGGCGATCACGTAGCCGTCGCCCCCGTTGTTCCCCTTGCCCGTGCAGATACAGACCGGACCACTGATCCCCAGTCGCTCGAGCAACCGTGCACAACCTCGACCGGCATTCTCCATCAACACCAACCCGGTCAGCCCGTACTCACCGACCGCTCGCACGTCGATATCACGAGCCTGCTGGCGCGACAATGAGGGTTGAGAATCGGGCATGAGTGGCTGGGCAGGATCACGCTCCGCCTTCAGAGGTGGTCGGTCCCGGGGCCTGGGAATAGGTCAGGAACCCACGCACCGCCGCCAGGAACTCGTCGGGTTCATCACCCGCGATGTTGTGAGCGCTCTTGGCGAACACCTTGAGGTGAGCACGAGGAATCCGGTCGGCGATCTGCTGCGAGTGATTCGGCGGGCAGATCCAGTCCTTCGCGCCTGCCAGGACCAGCGTGGGGCACAGAATCGAGCTCAACTGATCGGTGTAGTCGAACACCCTCAGGAAGTCTGAGAAGCCCAGGTTGAGTTGTTCGAAGTTCCGGGTTCCTCGACTCCACGACTCGATGGACTTCTCGGCATCGTGCGTGACCGAGTACATCGGCCCCATCGCCTGGTAGTACTCGCGGAGCTGTTCGAGCGATTCGAACGACCCGGCCCACAGTCTCCGGCAGACTTCCTGCTGCTCGGGTGTCCCGCGTTCCTCGACGATCCGTTTTGCATCGTCGAGGAACCGGTAGCTGGGTGCGGTGGCACACAGCACCAGGTTCGACAGCCGCTGGGGGTACTTGATCGCATACCCCTGTGCGACCATGCCGCCGTAGGACGATCCCAGCAGGCAGATAGAATCGAGCCCAAGATAATCTCTCAACGCGTCGACATCGTCGATGTTTTCTTCGAGCGTGTAGCTGGCCGGATCCTCTGGGGCGCTACGTCCCGAGCCACGGTGGTCGAGATAGACCAGCTGGGCCACGTCGACCAGCCGGGCCACGGTCGACTTGAATCCGACGTGATCGCCGCCCGGTCCCCCGTGCAGCAAGAACAGCACCGGCCGCTCGACCATCCGGTCGCCGTCGGGCACCAGGCCCGCCCCGTCGACGTCGAAGTAGATCTCGGTTCCACGGACCCTTGCCTTCATCGCGGTCTCTCCCTCTGGCGGTCGCGCCTGGCGAATCGACTTACCCGGACCCGTCGAACCGATGAGTCGGAACGGGTCGCCCCGGCCGGAAACTCTGGGACTGCCGAAACTCCACCGACGCACCCAACTCCCCAACCGCCCCCTTCACCTCGTCCCGGACCAGCTCTTCGAGCCACTCGGGGTCGCAGGCCACGCGAGCATTGACGATCACCTCGACCGTCTTGACCTGGCAATTCGATGGCAGAGACAACTCGGGCTGGTCTTCGCTGGAGACAAGATTGGCGACGCCGAAGAAGCCCTCCCACAACCCGATGACCTTCAGGTGAGCCGTCTCGGCCTGACGCTCCTCAAGACGACCTGCCATGCGGTTGACCAACTCGAGCAGGAAGCTGTCCAGATCGAATGACTCGTCGGAGGCGACCTGCAGTGTGCTGTTGAGCCAGCCCAGTTCGGCTTCGCCCTCTGCATAGATGTCGTAGTCGATGTCGAGCACGCGGCGGCCAAAGTCGCCGGTCTGCCCGAGCAACTCGACCAGTTGATCAAATCCCTCACCGGTCTTGGCCGAGATCCTCAGGACCGGCACACCCGGACAATGCTCACTGACCAACTCGACCAGTTCGTCAGCCTGTTCCGGTTCCAGCTCGTCGATGCGGTTGACCAGGATCGCATCGGCCTCCTCGAGCTGCTTCTTCAGGATGTACCCCGCCTTGGGCGAGAAGCCTCGCGACTCGCCTCGCAGCACGCGGCGGCCGTGGCTGGGCTTGAGGATGACCGAATAGGGAGCGATCTCGAAACGGGTCTCGAAGAGCCGCTTGATGGGCTGGATCACGGTGGCGACCAGGTCGGTGCAGCTGCCGACCGGTTCGGCCAGGATCACATCGGGCCGCTCGTCCTCACCCAACTGCTCCATCGTGCTCATCAACTCGTCAAAGTTGCAGCAGAAGCACGCTCCGGCCACCTCGCCCACTTCGAATCCCTGCGAGCGAAAGGTGTTGGTGTCGACCAGGTCGGATGCCTGGTCGTTGGTGACCACGCCGACATTTTGCCCGTTTTCGGTGAAGTGCCGAGCCAGTCGCCCCAGCGTCGTGGTCTTGCCGGCTCCCAGGAAGCCGCCGACCATGATGTAGCGAATCGAGTGCATCGCGAAGTCCGGGAGGGCGCCGCTTGTCTTGGAATGTCCAAACTGCGACAACCAAGAGGCGCGGCCCGAACCAGCCATCGTAGAGGGTTTCTGCGACCCTCACCAACCCTGCCCGCCCCCCTGTTGGCCTCACATGCCCACCGACGACCTTCCCGCCGTCCTGGGTGGCCAACCCCTGCGACCCCAGGGCCCGCCAGGCTGGCCGCCCGTTGACCCGGCGATCGTTGAAGTCCTGCACCAGGCGGCCGCCGACGGCAGCTGGGGCCGATACCACGGACCTCACACCCAGGCACTCGCCCTACAACTCGCAGAACTGCACGGCTTCGAATACGTCCTGCTGTGTGCCAGCGGGACCGCCGCAGTGGAACTGGCGCTCAGAGGCCTGAAGATCGGGGCCGGGGACGAGGTGATCCTGGCCGCGTACGACTTCCGAGGAAACATGCAGGACGTGCTGTGTGTCGGAGCCACCCCGGTACTGGTGGATGTCCGGCCCGAGAACTGGAACCTCGATGTCCAACAGGTCGAAGAAGCCCTGACCGATTCGACCCGGGCCCTGCTGGTCTCGCACCTCCACGGAGGCCAGGTCGATATGCCGGCCCTGAGAGACCTGGCCGATCAGCGAGGGATTGCCATCATCGAAGACGCCTGCCAGGTACCCGGTGCTCGGGTGGCCGGTCGCATCGCGGGGGCCTGGGGCGAGGTGGCGGTGCTGTCGTTTGGGGGCAGCAAGCTGCTCTCGGCCGGGCGCGGAGGAGCCCTGTTGACCGGTGATGAGAGCATCGTGCAGAGAGTGAAGACCTACACGCAACGGGGAAACGAAGCCTATCCCCTCTCGGAACTCCAGGCCGCACTGCTGTTGCCTCAACTCGAGTCGCTCGCCGAACGAAACCAGCAACGGGCCACCGCTGCACTCAAGATCATCGACTCGCTCGCAGATCACACCTCCCTGGCCCCCTTCGAACTGCCCAGCCTGCCCGACTCGCAGCCCGGCCTCTACAAGCTCGGCTTCAAGTTCCAACCCGGCGCCAGCCAGGGACTCTCGCGCGACGCATTTGCCAAGGCGGTGCGGGCCGAAGGAGTCGCGATCGACCCGGGATTCCGCTCGCTGCACAAGTCGCACGGCCGACGCAGGTTCACCGCCGTGGGCGACCTGGCCGAAGCCGATCGGGCCGATGAAAACGTACTGGTGATGCACCACCCGCTGCTTCTGGAACCCGACCAGTCACTGGCACAGGTCAGAGCGGCCATCGATCGAGTCACCAACCACGCCGAGGACATCGGCCGCGAGCTGGGATTCACCTGTTGAAGAGGGCGGGCTGACGCCCCAGGCCGACCACTCGGTTCCCGGACCGGTTGCCCACCGAACACCTCGAGCCTATTGTGACCCACTCCGTCGGACCCATTCCTCGCAGACAGTGAACCCGAGCATGATGGACTTTTCTCAGTCGTTTTCCGCGGGTCTCACCTACAACGACTTTGTCGGTCAATACGCGTCCGACAAGGACCGTCAGCGTTGGGAAGACGTTTACGAGGGGATCTCACTCGATGAACGACAGACGGGCGTGCTCGGGTCGTTCGTCCGAGACATGAAGGTGGTGGTACTGGCCGGGGCCTGGTGCGGCGACTGCGTGAACCAGTGCCCGATATTCGAGCGGTTCAGTGAGGCCAATGGCAAGATCCAGGTGAGGTACCTCGACCGCGATGACCACCCCGATCTCACCGCGGCACTGACCATCAATGGCGGCCAGAGAGTCCCGGTCGTCGTGTTCCTGAGTGAAGACGACTACCTCTGCGGAATCTTCGGAGATCGCACTCTGGCCAAGTACCGCACGATGGCCGCTGGCATCGATTCCGACCCGGCATCCCACGCCGACCAGCGACCTCTCATCGAGCAGGCAACCGATGAGTGGCTGAACGAATTCGAACGCATGCAACTCATGATGCGCACCTCGGGCCGCCTGCGACAGATCCATGGCGATTGAATGGCCACGTCGACCAGGCCCTGATGCGAGCGATGTGCGATCCCCTTCACCCGTTTGACGAGACCCGCCGCCGTGGACCCTCTCGAAATCCTCAAGACACTTGTCTCGATCCCCAGCGTCAACCCGATGGGCCGCGATCTCTCGGGACCCGAGTACTTCGAGACACGGGTCTCGGACTGGCTGTGCGAGTTCTTTGCCGAACGCGAGATCGCACACGAGCGGATCGAGGTCGTCGCGGGTCGCAGTAACGTGATCGCACGTGTCGACGCCGGCGACGATCGCCCCACGATCATTCTCGACGCTCACCAGGACACCGTCCCGGTCGACGGGATGACAATCGACCCCTTCGATCCGGTTGTCCG
>Ga0310125_10000106_pt1 | contig 33685 bp, 29 predicted proteins | sample CB11b_Tmax_Bot8__FD_203508 | JGI IMG/M metagenome (GOLD analysis project Ga0310125, IMG submission 203508) | Marine microbial communities from Western Arctic Ocean, Canada - CB11b_Tmax_Bot8 | ecosystem: Environmental > Aquatic > Marine > Oceanic | place: Canada: Western Arctic Ocean | collected... | reverse complement strand
TTGTGAATCGCTTTGAAATGTGGATGGTTCCATTTCCCACCATATGTATTTAAAAGACCGAGAGTATGTTTTCCACTTTTCGCAACTTCTGATAATTCTGGAACTACTTTAGACGACTTGGGAGAATCAACGCCCTGTAGCCTGTCCGTAGTTACCTTAAGTTTGTACAGTAATCTTTCCTTCTTGTCCGATGATTGTAAAGAATCTATCAACTGTTTGGCGTTTGATGCAAATTCGTTTGCTTCGTTTGAGAAACCTTTGCGGTCTGCGCGTGCTGTAAGCGCCAACATTATTGAAGGGGATGTGCCAGAAACCGACGCAACTTCAATTAAGTCTGATGAGGTAGAGCAAATTCTTACCAGATATCTCAGTATATCCTCTGAATTCTGGGACTGGAGAGCTAGACTCAGGGCCGTAGGATTGGTTTGAATCCTAGCTTTATCTAATTGAAAATGGAAATAGCCTAGCAACCTAGCCCTCAAATCTCCTTTGATATCCGATAATCTAGAAATCAGTTGATCTATTGGTTTTCGCTTTGTCCAGATCCTAATAATGGCCTTGGAAGACTCGAACGGGTATTGCTTCAACTCAAGTGAATAGGAAAGCAATGTTCCAAGCAATTCGTCGGGATAATTTTTAGAATACTTTACAAAGAAATCCTTTGTCTGTTCTTCTTTTTCCTTCAAAGATAAAAGTAGAACTTCTTCAAACCTTCTTTTTCTTTGATTTGCGTCAGATACTGTTTTTAGATTTTTTGAAATTTCACCAAGCAATTCAACCTTGCGCCAAGCCTGTGTTACATTATTAGATTCCCTAAGGCCCAATTCAAATGTCTTTTGAGATTTCTTACCATTTATTGAGGAGGATATAGAAATCAGACTCAAAGAACGGTAATACGGATCATTGATGCTTTGTGCCAGAGGTAGAAGGGCTTCTGGAGACTCTCCACGCTTAATTTGTCTGGTAATCTTTCTGGCTATTGATGGATTGTGGTTTTTCGAGGCCAAGTGTCGATGTGATGGGGGAAAGCAAAGATTAAGGCTTGTCCATTCTTCTGTTAAGTTCTATTTTGTGATTTTTGGGTGTTTTGTTACATCAGTAAACTATAAAATCAAACATCTGCTCCAAACATTATGATTAGCCTTACAGAATCGGCAGCCGAGAAAATAAACAAGGCCGTTAGCGAGCAAGATATTGAGGGGAAACATCTCAGAATTGGCGTTTTCCCCGGTGGTGGTTGTGGTGGTGGCTATCAATATGCCCTAGGTTTTGACGCTCAGGGTGAAAAAGATAGCACTTTCGAATCACAGGGTTTGAAACTTATTGTAAACAACGATGATGTCAACAAAATCAATGGTACTGAGATCGATTACGTTGTATCTGAGATGGGAGAAGGTTTCCGAGTCAACAATCCAAATCCTGCACCAGAGGGAAAGAAGGGAAAATGTGGTTGTGGCAATGGCGGTTGTTGCTAGGTTATGGCCTCTGGGGAACAGGTTTTCACAGTCTTAACAGCTTTCATATTTCTCAGTTCTTCCGCCCTGATCTACCTTAATGATCGTGAAGAGGAAATCCTAATCAACAATCAATCCTATTTCTATCCTGACTTATTTGACAGACATAACCTTGAATGGAATATGAGTGGGACTCACAGTTATGTTCTGAAAAAAGGACCATACTATCCACTTGATGTTCAAGAAGCATTCATTGATGTTGACACCAGTTCCGTATGGGAAACTGGGCCATCAAGCGCTATCGTTCATTTGTCATACTGGCTTCCAAGCAATGTTCAGGATGGGGAGACCGTACCTGTAATTGCTGTTGTAAGCCCTTACTTCGACTATGGTGGCACAGCTGGTACTGGTGCTAGCACTCCAACAAACATTGTAGGTGGAGGAAGGGGCGTTTTCATTTACGAAAATTTTGTTCCATGGGGATATGCATTCGCTCAAGTTGCAGTATTCGGAACTGAAGAGTCTACTGGATGTTTTGATTACAGAGGCCATGGAGAACAATTGGGAATCAATGCAGCTGTAACCTGGCTAGGTGAACAAGAATGGAGTAATGGAAATGTTGGCCTTTACGGTAAGTCCTATGAGGGAGCTACGCAATGGGAAGCTGCACTATCTGGTAATCCATATCTGAAGACCATTGTGCCCATCAGTGGAACTACCAGTACGAAAACATTACTTTTCAAGAATGGGAGTGCGGAAGCCCGATCCCAAGTTATGCATGGTGCATATTTCATCAATATTGTGGATTTTGATGAATCCGATCTGGATCATGTGTGTCCTGATGTTGCTGATGGTTTCTCAAGAGGTGAAAGGACCTATCTTGAACCAAGGGTAGATAGCGATCTTAACTACTGGAATGAGAGAGATTATCGGCAGCGATCTGTCGATAACTTCCAAGGCTCTGTCTACTTTGTTCAAGGATTACAAGACTGGAATGTGGATTCACACATGATATTTCCTCTTTATCAACAAATGAAAGATGCTGGTTTTGAGGTCAAAGGAATATTTGGACAATGGGGGCACCATTATCCTGATCAATGGACCTCTCATGATGGAATAGACAATAATAATGGAGGAACTGCCTTTCCTGAGATGACTCGATGGGATTGGGGACAAGATTTGTTCGAATGGTTTGAATATTACTTACAAGAAAGAGGGTCTAAACCAGACTTGAATGTCCAAGTTCAGAGACATGACGGTTTATGGAGAGTAGAAGATACTTATCCTTTGCAAGACACTGAAAAAATAGTCATAGAGGACTTCAAGGCAGATTGTAAGAGTCTCGTCGGTAACTGGTGGCCTATTGTATTCAATTGCCCTATAGATGAGACTGCCTACGTTAATTTGAGTCATCCGGGTTTTGATAATGACGTCCATATTTCAGGGATGGCTACTTTACATGTAGATGTGACTGCTTCTGGAGATTTCGGACAAATATTTGCAACAATATATGATGATACAGATAACGTAAGATTAGGACATGCCACTATGGACATTAGGTATAATGAGGGAGGAGAAGAACCTGGTTCTCTAGTAGTTTCAGGAGAATCTGTAACCATGAAAATGGAATTCTTTGCCATTGATGCATTTCTTCCTGTAGGGCATGCTCTCAGAATAGATTTAACAGGATCTGGGAAAGACTATCTTCCCCCTCCATGTCCTGTTGAAGGGCAATGTACTGTTGATTACCAATCTGTAACGTTAACCTTACCAATCTCTAATACTCCAGAAGAGAATTACTTTAATGTGCCCTATTGGAATCCTGAAGAGGAATGAAACCGGATAGTGTATCTGCCCAAGTGTTTTCACTTGTCACAGTAGCCATAATGATTAGCAGTTCATACCTGCTCTATATGCAGGATGTTGAAGAGACTGATTATGATATGAGGGTCCCTGTCTGGGCCAGAAACCAACAACCTTTCGATACTACACAATCATATAGTTTCGTGCTTCAACAAGGGCCTTACGAACGAATGGGGCCGGCTGACTCATGGGAAGCTCTAGAACATGTTATGATACCTTACAACCTACCTGAAACAGAAGGTGGGGCGGCTGTTGACCCTCAGTGCGTTCTGAATTTTGATCCTAACAAATGCCCCCATATCAGTTTGGCCTACTGGAGACCAGAAGTACCTAGCGGAATGAGAATTCCTGTAATTGCTGAGATAGGGCCTTACTTTGGTGAGGAATCAGCAGGAACGCCAGATATTACAACCCCTGGTAGTTGGCTTGGGGTAGGTATATTACAAAATCTGTTACCTCATGGATTCGCCTTTGCCCAAGTCTCGGTGAGTGGGACTGGACTGTCAAATCACTGTATGGACCTGATGGGATTCTCTGAACAAGAGGGAATCAATGCGGCGGTGGAATGGTTAGGGACACAAGATTGGTCTAATGGCAACGTTGGCCTAATCGGAAAATCGTACGATGGATCGACTCCTTGGCAGGCTGCGATGTATGGTAACGAATACCTAAAGACTATCGTTCCTATCTCAGGACTGATTGGAGTCAGGGAACTAATGTGGAAGAATGGGTCAACAGAAGCTAGAGCCCCATTCATGCACAATGTCGTTTATGGTTCCTATGGATTCAGCTCCGAGAAAGGAGAGGAGAATCTACAGAATGCTTGTCAGGATTACTTACTAGGACCAATCCACGGTACCAATGGTTATATTTTTGCCGGATCTGATATTGGTATAGCTTATTGGTCAGAAAGATATTTCTTGGATCGAGTGCTGGAGAATTATAAGGGATCTGTATACATAGTTCAAGGATTCCATGATTGGAATGTTGATCCTCATATGGCCGTTCCGACCATCAATACATTGCTAGATCATGGAATAGAGGCAAAGGTTCTGATGGGGCAGTGGGATCACGATTACCCAGATAGGCCAGATTACCAGAAGGACCGGTCCGACCCTGGAAGAGGTTCTGAGGCCTACCCTGAGATGGTAAGATTTGACTGGATGCAAGACCTGCTGGAATGGTTCACCTATTACTTGCAGGAGAAGGGACCGAAGCCAAGTCTTTATCTTGAGATACAGAGCAATAGAGGTGAATGGAGGGTTGAAGAACGATATCCTGCTAGGGATTCAAAGGTGATTGAATTTGACTTGGGCGGAAACCTTACTTTAGTAGAGGAAGGTGGATTCGGAACTGTTGTGTATCCCGGAATGGAGGCTGTTGATGATTGGATTGTATTCGAGACTGTAGCCTTTGGTAATGATTTCCGATTTGGAGGACTTCCACAACTTCACATGCAAGTAACTCCACAAGGATCTGGTGGGTCTCTCTACGCCTATATGGAGGATTGTTCGGCTGATAGTGAATGTATTCATGTTGGCCACGCGATCATGGACCTTAGATATCACGAAGGTGGAAGTGATTACCAGTACATCGTTCCCGGAGTCGAGATTACTGCCAAAATGGAATTCTTTGCTATGGATGTATTGATTCCAGAAGGTAACTATATTCGTCTCTCTTTGAGAGATATCGGAGAGGATTATCTTCCTTCCAGTAATGAAGCTGCGGTAGACATCGAACTAGGAGAGGATAGTGTTTTAAGATTGCACGAGATAAACATCGACAACAAGTTATTCTTCGAACCTCCCGTCTGTATGCACGAAGACTGCTTAGAAGAGTGATATCTCTTATATCACTACTCTTCTGGAGAAACAATGAAACGTTTTGATTCTGTGGCTATTGCTTTTCTGTTTTTGATGCCGGCTTTGGCAGGTTGTCTAGAAAATGAAAGCGCAGGCGGAATCTCAGTGGATGATATTACTATAAGTCCTGAGACCATGATTGCAGGGGAATTCCAGCCACTCGTAATTACTGCAAAAAAGGACCTCTCGGTTTTCATTCCTAACTTAGTTATTGATCCTGCGTCAAACTATGTTCAGAACGGTACTGTACTGGATATGAGGATTGGGGAAACCCAGCAGCTGATTTCATTAGCTCCACCACGAATTGATTCCACTTTTGTCTTTTTATCGGAATATGGCACAGTTAACTGGCCAATTAGAAATTCAAATGAGAGTTGGGAACAATGGGTCAATAGGAATGGGATGAAAGAAGAGGGTATGGCAGTTACCAGAGTAGCACCATCTGAAGGAACATCACTTGATAGTTTGAATCTGACCGCGAATAAAGGTGCAACTGTTGTCCCCATCAGAATCTCTGTGGAAAGGCCGAACTCGGCAGCATATTCTATAGATGAAGGGGGCTTGTTCTCTACTGGTTTTGTCGATGGTCGAACTGTTTACAACAACATCGCTAGAATAACTGATGATTCTTTGGGGGCACCTCCCGATTTTGCTACGGGATATTTAGACAGATGGGCTGGACAAGGAAATTTAGCCTATGAAGACGCTGCACAATTTTTAATTGCTGAAATGACGGCTTATGGTCTTCGCGTAGAAACGCAGAGATTTGATTTAACTGATGTTTTGGGAAATCAGAATCCTGAAGCATACAATATTTGTGGGTTTAGAGATGGAACTCTATACGCTGATGAATGGTTGGTATTTGGAGCACATTTTGATATAGCTCCTCCTACAAACGCTGGACTGGTCGATCCGCATGACACTGGTTCAAGAACTTATGGAACCCGATATGGCGCTTATGATAACACAGCAGGAACCTCTATGGTGCTGGCCACTGCGGAGGCCATGGCTGACATGCCCTATGATACTCGAAGAACGATGGTTTTCTGTCTATGGTCTGGTGAGGAGGGTGGAAAACGAGGCAGTGACTATTGGACCGAGACATTGGATGATAATCATCCAGGAGTGACTGTAACGAATTACATCAATCTTGACATGGCCGGAGTTAATTGGCCAGGTGGTGGTGGCGCTCCTTGTGGTGATGAACATGGTGGAAACGGAAATTGTGACCCCGACCCCCAGCCTGATACTGGCGGATACCCCAAGGATAGTGAGGTGTGGCCTATGAGAATTTACATTGGGCCTTCACTGAACTACAATAAAATCGACCAGCCAGATATGGTATATCTTAGTCAGTGGATCGGTGCTGACGCAATCAACGTCTCAATGCAGCAGGATATTCTGGTTGGATCTGACAACAATAGCGACAGTACATGGAAATACGATGTGTGGTTGGAAAAGAATCGACCTGAAATAATAATCTATGAGGACACTACAGCCCGAAGTGATCATGCGTCCTTTCAGGATAATCTAGGTACCATTACTCTTGGTTATGGAGGGTTGGTAGATGGCTACTGGTGTTACCACCAAACCTGTGACACCTTAGAGGAGATGGAGGATTGGATGGACACTCAAGCCAAAGCGTATGGAAACAACGCGACTGGAACTAACAATTTAGTTAATTCTCTAGATATGATAACCTGGTGGGCTACCTACAGTTTCTTCCATATGGATGAAAGACCGATTCTAAACGTCTATTCGGATTAGATAAAGGAAGTGTAGTCTTCAAAATCCTTCTTTTCGAGGACCGGGACTTTCGCATTTTCGGCCGGAAAACCTGTGACCAGAATAATGAATGCTCGTTCATTTTTGCCCCTTCGCAGAATACGGCGAAGAAAATTCATTGGGCTGGGAGTATGGGTCAGAGTCACTACGCCTGCATTGTGAAGTGCCGTGATCAGTATTCCTGTAGCTATACCCACGGATTCTGAGACATAATAATTCTTGATTTTGTTATCATCTATGTCCAAACTGTAGGACTCGGCAAAAACGACTATCAAATAAGGCGCGATCTCGAGAAATGGCTTATTCTCGTCGGTTTCCAATGGAGCTAAAGCTTCCAGCCACTCCTTAGAGGCTCTTTTATTATAGAGCAAACGTTCCTCCTCCTCTGCAGCTTTACGAATATCTGTTTTTGTGTCAGAATCTGTAACCACCACAAAGTGCCAAGGTTGATGATTGGCACCGCTTGGTGAACTTCCTGCGGCCTTGATACAGTTCTCGATTATGTCTCTAGGAACAGGCTTATCAGAAAAATCCCTGACAGTTCGCCTTCTTACAATTCCCTTCAAGAATTCCTTTGACCGTTTTTGCATTTCCTCTATAGAATATTGTCTATAACTGCTATAAGGTTCAAAAAGATGATTGGTCATAGGCTATTATCCCGTTTTTTGGATAAAAGACTTTGTATTGGTGGCTTGATACATCCCTGTGAGCAAGACGATTGACTGGAATGATTTTATCAAAGTCGACATGAGGGTTGGTAAGATAGTCGATGTCAGGGATTTTCCAGAGGCCAGAAAACCAGCTTACATCCTGACTGTGGATTTTGGCCCCCTAGGTGTCCGTAAGACATCTGCACAGATCACGAACTACACAAAGGAAGCATTACTGAGTAGGGATGTGGTTGCGGTCTTCAACTTTCCACCTAAGCAAATAGGCCCTCTGATGTCAGAGATTCTGGTTCTTGGGGGCGTGGAAAAGGATGGTACAGTTCGTCTTTTGAAACCTGACCCTAATTGTGAATTAGGAAGTCGTGTTGCATGAATCCATATCTTGCTCTAACCAGACCTGGGAATATGATTCTGACTGCAATAGCTGTAATCGCAGGGTCGTTCGTTGCAGCTGGACCTGAAATCATGGACTTCCAGATTGAAGTCGCCATCTGTTGCTTGTGCTCAATGATGCTAGTTGGTGGAGGTAATGCACTAAATGATTACAATGATCGGGAAACTGACAAGGAGAACCACCCTGAACGACCAATACCTTCAGGATCCATCTCTGCAGATACGACCTCAGTATATGCACAAGCACTCTTGGCCTCTGGACTCCTGATACTCCTTTTTGCTCTTGACAATAAAATGCCTTTTGTTATCGCGTTAATCGGAATACTACTACTGATAGCATACGAAAACGGACTAAAGGCGGCTGGAATCTCTGGCAATATCACTGTAGGCTTGATGTCGGGTGCAGTATTTCTGTTTGCAGGAATGGCAGTCAACAATCCTGGGCCCACTCTGTGGATGTTTGGTCTGGCAGTGCTTGCTACGATAACCCGCGAGATTATCAAGGACGTACAGGATTTGGAAGGTGATAGGGACAGGCGTACTCTTCCAGCTAATATCGGAATTAAAGATTCCATGAGGGTAGCCATTCTATTTCTGTTAGTTGCTATTGGACTGAGCTATACTGCAATGGATCAATTTGACGGTATGGCCTCCAATGCTTATCTGGGAGGGATAACCTTGGCAAATGGAACCATGCTTTTTGGAATTTACAATGCAAAGCAGGAGAATTATTTTGGAGGTCAGAAGAATATCAAACAAGGAATGGGTATTGCAATGCTCGCTTTCATTGCGGCGGCCGGTCTAAGTTAGACTATTTTTGGAGGCTTATATTAATATATGCACATATATACATATAATTAATGAATATTCTGATTTTCAAAGCTCTGGGAAACGAAACCAGATTGAAAATAGTTCAAACTTTAATGATCAAAGAGCACAATGTAACTGATTTAACCAGAATTTCGGGGAAAGATCAGACCACAGTATCGAGACATCTTGCCACGCTATCAAATGCCAAGATAATAAATCCGAAACGGATTGGAAGAAACATATTTTATAGTATTACTAACCCTGAAATAAAAGAATGGCTTGAATTAACGATAAGTATAAAAAAGGAAAGTGAGGTTGAGGGTACACTAAGAAACAGAATTCAGAATTTCCTGAATGAACAAAGGAAAGATCCATATGAATAGCGAACAAAAGGAACTCAATGAAGAAAAATTGCTGCGTTTGAAGAGACTCAGCCACAATTTGGATGAGGCGATCACTATACCAGGTACTGAACGCAAAATAGGTATTGATCCCATAATTGGACTTATTCCTGGCGGAGGTGATCTAATCGGAGGGGCACTTTCTATCTACATCATGCATGCTGGGATTAGAATGGGGGTGCCAAGAGCGGTAATTATTCGAATGTTCGGCAATGTAGCTCTGGATTTTATTATTGGATGCATACCAATTATAGGTGATTTATTTGATGCGATGTGGAAATCAAACCAAAGGAATGTGAAACTTATTGAACAGTCAGTAATGTCTGAGAGAAAAAATACAATATTCGGATTTTTGTTGATTGGGGTCTTGATCAAAACCTTAGTAGGTGTAATTTTACTCGGAATCATACTATTCACAAGAATAGCCCAGTAATTTGAGAGCGTAGCCACTATTCAGTAGCCAAAAAATGATTCGCTACCTAAATTATGCTTTGCCGAGAATACGATACATTCCGGTGCCACAATCAGGATGGGTGCATGTTCCTTTCATTGCTCTGCGACCATTCTTCATTGTGACTTCACTTCCGTTACCTATTTCTCTCTTGTGTTTACACTTTACACAGTATCCTTCCATATTGTCTAAGCACAGAATCGTCGATATAAAGCAACCGGCAGGGTGGTTTCAGAATTAGTGGCTGATTAGTGTTGTCAAAAATACCAAAATCATACCCAAAATCACAAACCAGATAGGTGCCTCATTTTCATGATCGTGACTATGGACTTCAGGAAGAACATCAACTGTTGCAACATAGATGAAAGTGCCGGCTGAAAACATCAAAGCTAGACCAATGTTATCGTCGGTTGCAAGGGAGGTATCCTTCAATGCGAAAAAAGATAGTATCGCTACTACTGGAGAAGAAAATGCGAACAAAATCAGATACATTTGTGACTTTGTTCGATCAATCTGAATGTGCTGTAAGAAGGAGGAAAGACCAAAAGCCGCGGGTCCTTTGTGAAGCATGATTGCTACGAATACGATTAAACCAGTTTCAGTACTGCTTGAAACCGAGGCACCTACAGCAAGGCCATCTACAGCTGCATGAACTATCAATCCAATTGTTGCTGAAAGACCTAATAGATCTTTGTCTTCGTCATGATGTACTGCGTGTGGAAGCCCGAATATCTCCAGTAAAAGCATCATGACAAATCCACACAGGACTACCAAGCCTATTGTGGAAGGTTCAACATAGCCTTCCAATGTTTCTAAACCTTCGGGTATAATCACAAGAAAAGCTGAACCAATCAAAACTCCTGCCCCTATGGCTGTAAGTTGTTTCAAACGATCTGATGACAGGTCTAGGCTCATAGGAATATAACCAAACGCAGCAACTGCAACGAACATTATTCCTGCCAATACGAAGATTAAGGTTTGTGATTCCATAGTTTATTTGGCAAATATCATATCATCTCTATTAAAAGATTTGAATTCAAGAGCATTTCCACAAGGATCCAAGAAAAACATGGTGGCTTGTTCTCCTGGTTCCCCTTTGAAACGAATGTGGGGCTCTATGATGAATTTTATTCCGGACTTAGTCAGACGTTGGGCCAACTCATTCCAATCATTCATCTCAAGAATCACCCCAAAATGGCTGGCTGGAACATCATCTCCATCAACGGGATTGGTTTGCGTGCTATCGAGCTTATCGACCAAGTGTGCAACGACTTGATGGCCATACAAATCAAAATCAATCCATCTGTCCGAACTGCGGCCTTCGCTGCATCCTAAAACATTGGTGTAAAATTCACGTATTTTGTCAAGATTATCAACAGGGAAGGCAAGATGGAATGGTCGCATAGTATGGTAATAATGCCTTCTTTTTAGGAATTCGCTTAAGTAAAATAGGTCTACACTAACCTGAAAATTCTTCAACCATCTTCACATATACGTTGAAAAACAGGAAGATTGTTAAGGCTAGAAAGAAAATGGCTTTGGGAATTTCAAATTTTAGCATTCCTATATAATCTGCACCGTGTCTTTCTCTCAAAACCTCTCTCTCCAATAAAATCATAGATGCTGTGATTAAAATTATTGACAACATGGTTAACCATTGGAAATTGGGGAATAGCACTCCTCGAGAGGACGAAAAGAATAGATCTAGGGCAATAAATATCGCTGAGAGTGTTGCCAGAAAGCCCATAAATGCTGAGTAAAAGGAAAGGCCGAAAGACGTCAGTACTAGCTCCTGATCTCGGTTTCTTGACTTTATTCTTTGATTAAATCCATACTTTAGAAAAGCGAAATTTGCTGTAGTGAAGAATATCAGAAGTAATCCAAAGTAGGGGATGGATCTTTTGTAAAATTGTGTCATTGGACTTTCCCAGCCTGCAAAATTCCCATCGAGGACTGAATCATGAAGATCGTTTGCTCCTTGTTGCGTAACATCGAGTGAGGTGAGGACCAGGACATAATCATTCTCTGGATTGACAATTATTCGCTGACCATGCAAACCTGATGCGATGTAAAAACCATCATGCACCCACCACAAATATCCGTAGTCACTTGGTGGACGAACTGAATACACAAAATCAATATTCTCAGGCATATGCTCTGATGTTGATTCTTGAACCCATCCTCTGGATACCACTTGTTCACCTTCCCAAACACCATCTTGCAAGAACAATTGACCGAACTTTGCCATTTCCCTGGACGTCAAGTATAGTCCAAATCCGCCATATGTCAATCCAGAATCGTCTGCCCCCCATCGAAGATCTTGGATTCCCAGTGGTTGGAATAGGGTTTCATTGGCAAATTCCATTAATGACATATTCGATTGAATCTCAATGATCCTGTTAAGAATTGATGGAGCCTGTGAATCATAAACCCAAGAAGTCCCTGGTTCGCGACTTACGGGGCTATTGAGAACATGCAAAGCTACTGAGCCCTCAACTGGAGGCGCAAGTGTTGGATCCATACCATAATCAAAACCTGACGTCATAGTCAAGACATGCTTTATCGTGACCCCTTCCTTTTCTGGTGAATCATTATCAAAAGTTGTGTTCGGAAAATAACTGACGATTGGATCATTAACACTACCTATAATTCCTTGATCTATCGCTATTCCAATCAATGTTGAAGTGAAACTCTTGGTTACTGAGTACGTATTGAATTCCGTCCTGTAAGTAAAATCATTGTAATATTTTTCCCTAACTATTGTCCCCTGATTTACAACCAGTACACTATTTGCCGGATATTCGTAATCATCTATATTGTTTAGCATTAGATCAAATTCATCTGCCATCTCAAACTCGGAATCTAAATTTACTGTCCAGCCATCATTATCAATATCGTATGTTTTCTCTCCGGCGTGCTCATAATACGAGAAAATATCGCGGAAATGACCATTATGGTAAATCGTCATTGAAAACAGGAGGATTACTGTAAACGCAACTAAGATTTGGCTTTTGTTGATATTGGCCACATTAACCCGGCAACTTATGCGGTTTGGACAGATTGCCTTCCATAAGCTTGATTTCGTCGATGCCGCTTATCACTATCTTCAAATCCTCTTCCAGCTCTGAATCCTCGATCTTACCTTCGTAATCCAGCCTATTAAGAATGTGTTTCATACAGTTTATTCGTGCCTTTTTCTTGTCGTCCGATCTTATGATAGTCCAAGGGGACAAGCTCGTATTGGTCTCAAGAAGCATCTGGAATTTGCGCATGGTGTATTCCCCCCATAGCTCCTGGGCTTGCATATCTACGGGCGATAATTTGTATTGTTTTAGCGGATCCTTGGTTCTCTTTTCAAAGCGTTTCAATTGCATTTTCTTTGAAACCGAAAAATATAACTTGAACAGGATTATGCCTTCTTTAGTTAAAATCCTCTCGAAGACGGGCGCATATTTCAAAAAACGTTTATGTTGCTCATCAGTACAAAAACCCATTACCGGTTCTACCATAGACCTGTTGTACCAACTTCTGTCAAAGATTACAATTTCACCTGCAGAAGGTAAATGATCAGTATAACGCTGGAAATACCATTGCGTTCTTTCACGATCACTAGGCTTCTCCAACGCAACTACTCTAGCTCCTCGAGGGTTTAGATGTTCGCGGATTCGCTTTATTGTGCCACCTTTTCCAGCTGCGTCACGGCCCTCAAACAGCATGACTATTCTCTGACCTGTCTTCTTGACATGGGTCTGCAACTTCAAAAGTTCAATCTGTAACTTGAGCTTATCCTCCTCATACTCTATGACTGACTTAGGTATCCAAACTTGAATTTTCTTGTCAGAACCCTTACAATTTACGTTCTTCAGGGCTTCACCTTCTGATAATTTAACGTTGTTCGAAGCGGTCACGAGTAGTACGCACCGTACGGCAGAATATAATATTTATTATTTAAATTTCCAATTCAGGCGAATATTCTCCATGACATGCCTTTGAATTCATCTCTGCTCGGTGATAGAAGGTTGCATAGGTTGTCTCCAGATTTGCATTGTCCCCTCCCCAAGCAAGTAATGCCGATTGTTGAAGGGCTCTTCCATATGAAAAACTCAGGACCCAGTGGTAATCACCCATAGCATTCATTGCATTCAGATGCTCAGTGGCTTCGGTTTCGGACTGCCCTCCCGAGAGGAAAACAATACCTGGAACGTCTTCAGGCACTGATGCTGTCAAACATTTGATAGTCATCTCTGCAACTGTGTTCATATCTCCTTGAACGGGACTATCCTTGCCTGAAATAACCATATTGGGTTTTAACAAAATTCCTGGTAGGTATACTCCTTTGTTCTCCAATTCTTCAAATACCGTTTTGAAAGTTTTTTCGGAAACTTCGTAACAGGTTTCAATTGTGTGATTGCCATCCATCAAAACTTCAGGTTCTACAATAGGAACTAACTCAGCGTCTTGGCAAGCTCTGGCATATTTTGCAAGTGCAGAGGCATTGCCACGAATACAACCATCGGTTGGAATATCCTCGCCAATCGTGATAACTGCTCGCCACTTAGCAAATCTTGCTCCAAGTGAATAATAACCTACACAACGATCATACAGTCCATCAAGACCCTTGGTCAGTTTCTCCGATGGGGAATTTTTCATAGGGTGTGCCCCTTTGTCAACTTTAATTCCAGGGATTACCCCTTTCGATTCAAGAATTTCTGATAATCTTGTTCCCTCTTCTGTTTTCTGCTCCAATGTTTCTTCAAAAAGAATAACGCCTGATATGAACATCTCCATACCGTCTGTTTCAAACAATGCTTGCCGAAAGTCTCTCCGATTTGCTTCTGTGTTCTCTTGGCCGATTAGGGCCAATCTCTTGCCCATCGTCGGAGTGCTTTCGTCGGCCGCTAAGATCCCCTTCCCTGACGACACTATAGCACTCGCCGTAGTTGCTAGTTTCTCCTTGTTCATAACCTTGCAAAACGGCCTGAATAAAACAATTAGGGGTTACTTTTGACCAATTTCCATTAACATATTTTGGAACCAAGACTGGCTTGTGTCAAATTCCTTGCCACCTTTGATTAATTGCAAATCAATCAATCCTAATTTGCCATCATTGTTATCATTCAAACCTACCAAACCGCTCTTTTCTTCCAGTGCAAACTCTACTGCCATGAATGCCGATTTCTTAATTAAGTCTAAATCTCTCTCACCGGGTTTTGCCGAACGGGCAAAATATCCACTTTTCTGAATTAAAGTCTTATCGGCACCCAATGCTTCCGCAAACTGATCCGCAAACCATTGTCCGGGATTAATCTCATCTAGACGGACATGTCCAAAAGCATCACGTGGGACTTCGTTGCCTTGGGATTCAATTTCACGAACTATAGTATCCTTTCCTGCTCCTTCACTCAAGAATATGTTAACACAATCATTCTCATCCATCGATTTACGTAGACGTGCTGATTCCTTCTGAAAATCAATGTCCCTTTCAGGGACGTAAACAGCGTGTACGTCCCATCTCTGTTTTGATATAAATAATTCTGGAAGGAAATTCCGGTTTCCCAATAATTTACGGTATTCATATGCTGTTGCTGCTGTAAGCCATCCACAATGACGGCCCATCACCTCATGGACAATCAACTGACGGCGGCTAGTAGTATTCTCATTAGCAATATTCTCGAAGAATATAGCGCCCTGTTCAGCTGCTGTCCATGCACCTAAAGTCTGTTTAACTGGAACAACATCGTTATCGACTGTTTTTGGCAAACCAACAACTGTGAGCTTTGTACCGGATGATTCCAAATGTCTGGCCAGAGCTGCAGCCATGGTGTTTGTATCATCTCCTCCTATTGTATGTAGGATGTCAATTTCGTCCTTGGAAAGCTGTTGTGCCGCAACTTCCAGAGGATTCTGCCCTTCTGAGACGTATCCTTTTTTTACACAATCCTCAACATTGGTCAATTTTACACGGCTATTTCCGATTGGAGTGCCCCCAAAATCATACAATACTTCATGGGATTCCTTTACTTTCTTGGAAAATTCCACGGTTTCACCCAGTAACAGTCCGCGATATCCGTGCATATAGCCAATAATCTCTGCATTTGGAGAGCTCTCTTTGTATTTCTCAATCAATCCTCCTATAGCTGCTGAAAGACAGGGTGCAATCCCTCCACTGGTCAATATAGCCACTCTTGGCATGATGTGCGAGTGAGTCGGTATGTTAAAAATTACTGCCAAATTTTTTATTGCAGGGCTTTATATACTAATCGCTATAAAACATGGCCGAAAAAGGCAAGTATGTGCTTGAACGGGTAGAAAATATAGGTGATTACCGTGCTTAAACTACTATTTTTAATATTTTCACAGCAGAATTTAAATAAACCACCTAACTGGCCAAAAGCTCCAGTATTCATTAGTCTAACGGTTAGAGTGTGGAAGGGCCTGTAGCTCAGCTAGGTAGAGCGTCCGGCTTTTAACCGGACGGCCAAGGGTTCGAATCCCTTCAGGCCCGCCAGACGTTTTGCTGGAAAGGAAACTGCATGAAATCGGGTAAAAGCGAAACAAACGCGGGTTCTTGTACCCACTTAAAAGGAGAATGAAATGAATAATAATGTACTGTGGTTGAACAAGCTTGTACCGAAGCATGTATTACTTGATGATTCCGAAATTGAAAAGCGACTTAAACCTTTACATATAGAAAAAAAACAACTACCCAAGATACTTCTGACGGATCCGGCTCTGAAAGCTCTGGACCAAGAAGCAAAGCCTGGAGATGTTGTTGAAATTCACAGATTCGATGCCCATGCGGGTACAAGTTTAGCTTACCGACTGGTGGTGGAAGAATAAACAACCGAGAGTTAATCAAAGCGTTCTTCAAGAGTCGAAGTACGGCTGGGCCAAGCGCAGCGCTGGTCAACCACCAGTTAGGATCTTTTAATGACTTCTTGCCTCATGACAAAAACCCTGCACCTTGGATGCAGAGAGTGGTTGACAACATCTCTGTTGGTGCTGATGAAGCACGAAGAGGTGCTATACGACTTGAATTGGGAGATCTGGATGTTATCATAGAACTTGGAAAGATACGGATTGGGCGGCCTGTTGTCTATGAGGCTAATGGTTCTCTGACAGAATCAATCCCCATGATGGCCAGATTACGTAATATGACCTATTCAGCTCCAATATATCTTGAATTTACGATTGTCGAGGAGGGGATGGAAATTGAAGTGGTCGAAGAAGAAATTGGGAATATGCCCGTCATGGTGAAATCCATGCTTTGTAACCTGCACCGCCATTTCCTTACAGGAGAAGGCTCAAGTGATGATGACTATAAAGACGCATTGAAGATAAAGGGTGAGGATCCTCAGGACCCTGGTGGATATTTCATCGTAAATGGAACTGAGAGAGTTTTGGTATGCTTGGAGGATTTAGCACCTAATAGAGTCATGGTAGAAAATGAACAGCGTTACCAAAGACAGACCGAGTTGGCAAAGGTCTTCTCCCAAAGAGAAGGTTTCCGAGCCTTGACTGTCGTTGAAAAGAAAAAGGATGGTATCCTTCAGGTTTCCATACCTGTTGCTTCTGGTCAGGTTCCTTTGGCCGTTCTGATGATGGCTTTGGGAATGGAATCTGCTGATGACATAATGCAAGCCATAACCAATGATCCAGAAATGCAAAACCTGATTCTGGCAAATATTGAGGAAATCCACAGTACGGAGGGAATCTATACCACACAGGAAGCCCTAGAGTATATGGAACGGAGATTTGCAGCAGGCCAATCCAAGGAATATAGGAAAAAGAGAATCAACTATATCCTAGATAACACCCTCCTACCTCATCTAAGCACCACTTATGAAGCGCGGCTCAAAAAGGCCATTTTCCTTGGTCGGATGGCACGGGAAGTTCTTGAATTAAATCGTGGTCAAAGAAAAGCTGACGATAAGGATCACTACGCTAACAAGAGACTTAAACTTGCTGGAAACCTGATGGAGGAATTATTCCGTTCAGGACTTCAGGCTTTACTTAATGACATGAAATACCAAATGGAACGTTCGTATTCCAAGAGAAAGGAAAATCGCATCCATCATGCTGTTCGCAGGGATGTCCTGACAAACAAAATCATGCATGCCATGGCGACCGGGAACTGGACGGGTGGAAGAGCTGGTGTTTCCCAATTGTTGGACCGGACTTGTAACATGGCAACTCTCTCCCATCTCAGGAGAGTTATTTCGCCGTTAACTCGATCACAACCTCACTTCGAGGCACGTGACTTGCATCCCACTCAATTTGGAAGGTTATGTCCTAACGAAACTCCTGAAGGGCAGAATTGTGGGCTTGTCAAAAACCTGGCCTTGATGGTTGATGTTTCAGAGAATCTTCCAGATGCTCAGGTACGTGAAGTTCTTGATGAATTGGATATCCATCCAATCGAAGAAGGGGAAGCTGAATTTGGTAAAGTGTACTTCAACGGAGACCTGATTGGGACTCATGAAGCTCCTGTGGATTTAGTGACAGAGATTAGGCAACGCAGACGAAAGAACATGATCAGCAACGTGGTCAATGTGAGGTATGATGATTCTCTGAATGATGTAATCATCAACAGCGATCCGGGCAGAATTAGAAGGCCACTATTGGTCGTAGGACGAAACAATAAATTGAGTATCAAAGAACGTGATATCGACAGTATACAGCAAGGTAAGTCCGAATGGGATGATCTCTTGAAAAAGGGAATTGTTGAATATATCGATGCCGAAGAAGAAGAAAATTGTCTAATTGCACTTAATGAAAACGATTTAAAGCGAAACAAGAAGACGCACAAGTACTCTCACATGGAGGTTGACCCTATGACAATCCTAGGTGTAGCTACCTCTAATGTACCATTCCCTGAGCACAACTCTTCGCCCCGATGTACTATGGGGGCAGGGATGTCCAAACAGTCATTGGGTCTAGGCCAAGCGAATTATCGAATCAGACCTGACACCCGCGGACACCTTTTGCATTATGCGCAGAGGCCCATGCTTCAAACAGAAGCGATGAGATACAATACTCTGAGAACTCGCCCTGCTGGACAGAACATGGTAGTTGCGGTTATGTCATACCACGGCTACAACATGGAAGATGCTCTTATCTTCAACCAAGGTTCTATCGATCGGGGAATCGGGAGATCCACATTTGTTAGAACTTACATGTCCGAAGAAAGGAGATACCCTGGTGGACAGGAGGATCGCTTTGTTATTCCGGGACCTGATGTTAGAGGTGCCCGTTCGGAAGAAGCTTATTTTTATCTGGAAGAAGACGGCTTGATTTATCCTGAAATCGATTTGAACGGCAAAGAAGTTCTGATTGGAAAGACCAGCCCTCCACGATTCTTATCTGAGCCAACTGATTTTCTGAGTCCCCAAAAAGTAAGGGAGTCCTCATTGACTGTAAGACACGGTGAAAAAGGGACTGTAGATTCTGTGATGCTATCTGAAACCGAAAATGGGTCCCGAATTGCAAGAATCAGGGTGCGGGACCAGAGAGTCCCTGAAATGGGTGACAAATTCGCAAGTCGGCACGGGCAAAAAGGTGTCATCGGACACTTGGTCCCGGCTGAGGGAATGCCATTCACGGAACAAGGTATTACACCAGATCTGATTATCAATCCGCATGCAATTCCATCTCGTATGACTGTAGCTCACGTATTGGAAATGATTGGGGGTAAAGTTGGAAGTATGGAAGGGCGGGCTGTAGACGGTAGTGCTTTCTCAGGCGAGAAAGAAACCGACCTCAGAAGCAGTTTAGCTGAATTCGGATTCCGACATAGTGGAAGGGAGGTCCTATATGATGGGCAAACGGGTCGCCGTATAGATGCGGAGATCTTTATTGGTGTTATTTATTACCAGAAATTACACCATATGGTCTCTGGTAAACTACACGCTAGGTCTCGGGGTCCAGTCCAACTCCTGACGAGGCAACCGACAGAGGGTAGAGCTCGCATGGGTGGTTTGAGATTTGGTGAGATGGAACGTGATTGTCTAATTGCACATGGTGCAGCAATGGTAATCAAGGACCGATTGTTGGATGAAAGTGATAAAACGGTCCAATTTGTAGATAGTCAATCAGGACATATAGGTTATCTTGACCGGAGAGGTGTTCTATCATCCCCAATGGGCGACAATACATCGATTTATCCTGTCACCATGTCATACGCCTTCAAATTACTGCTAGAAGAATTGAAATCACTTGGTATCGCAGCCAGATTAAGGTTGGAGGACTTGTCATGAGGGAAATGATACCCAAGAAAATCGCGAAGATCGATTTTGCACTGATGGGACCTAAAGAAATCCGTAAACTGTCTGCTACAAAGGTCATAACTGCTGATACATATGATGACGATGGATTTCCAATTCCAATGGGTCTTATGGATCTTCATATGGGCGTTATTGAACCAGGCCTGAGGTGTAAGACCAGTGGCCGTAAAATGGATGAGGATCCGGGTCACTTTGGACATATTGATCTGGCGATGCCAGTCATACATGCAGGATATTCAAAAACAATGAAGGATGTTCTAAACGCAACTCACCCAAGTTCAGGACGGATTATGCTGACTCAGGATAGAATTGATCATTATAATGTGCAAATTCAGAGTTTGATAGATTCGGAAGCAGGCACTACTGTTAAAATAGGTGGAATCACAAGAAGAGCAATTCGTGAAGCTGTAAAAGCAAAGACTTGCCCACACTGTGGAGAAGTGAAAATCAAAGTCACCTTGGACAAGCCAACTACGTTCCGTGAGGAAGGGCGCAAACTAACTCCTAAGGAGATTAGATCGCGCATGGAAAAGATCCCGGACTCGGATCTGTTGTGTTTAGGGTTCAACCCTAAGATTACCAGGCCTGAGAATATGATTCTAACTGTCCTTTCGGTTCCTCCGGTTCCAATGAGGCCGTCGATTACTCTTGAATCTGGTGAGAGGTCTGAGGATGACCTTACACACAAACTAGTAGATGTTCTGAGAATCAACCAGCGTCTCAGGGAAAACCGTGATGCGGGAGCTCCACAGCTTATTGTTGAGGATTTATGGGAATTACTACAATACCATATTACGACTTATTTTGATAACCAGACAGCAGGCATCCCTACCGCCAGACATCGGTCGGGAAGACCTTTGAAGACTCTTGTTCAACGTCTCAAGGGTAAAGAAGGACGATTCCGTTCAAACCTGTCAGGTAAACGTGTTAACTTCTCAGCTCGAACCGTGATTACACCTGATCCTTACCTGAGCATAAATCAAGTAGGCGTTCCTGAACTTGCGGCTCGGGAATTAACAGTCCCAGTTAGAATTAATATTCACAATCTGGCTTTCATGAGAAACCTGATTAAGGAAAACTTCGATCCTTCAGATCCCGAACAGTACATCCCTGGAATAAATTACATGATCAGACCTGACGGTCGGAGAGTGAAACTAACTAATGAGAATTGGGAATTCAATCATGAAAGGCTGGAGCCCGGTTTCATAGTTGAAAGGCACCTCATGGATGGCGATATTGTACTGTTCAACCGACAGCCCAGTCTACATCGAATGTCGATGATGGCGCACGAAGTTCGTATCATGAAAGGCAAGACCTTCAGAATAAACTTGTGTGTTTGTCCACCTTACAATGCTGATTTCGATGGGGATGAAATGAACCTTCATGTCGTTCAGTCGGAAGAAGCTCGAGCTGAGGCAAGGATACTGATGCGAGTTCAGGAGCACATACGTTCCCCTAGGTTCGGAGGTGCAGTGATTGGAGCTATTCACGACCATATTACTGGAATGTTCTTGCTCACTCACGGGAAGGCCAGTTACGACATCGATCAGACTGTCCGAATTCTATCTCGTGTAGAAAACAAAAAAGACCTTCCAAAACCTGAATATCCAAAAGCCAAGGGTGGACCACGATGGTCTGGAAGACAGATTTTCTCAGTTCTTTTGCCGGATGACATGAACCTGAAATACAATGCTTCCGTTTATTTCGCGGAACGCACATTGGAAGAGAATACCGAATTAGACATGATTGTTGAAATTGTGAACGGACAGATGATTAGGGGGCCTGTGGATGGTAACTCCATATCAGCCTTCAAAGGTAGGATTCTCGAAGAAATATCAAGATTGAAGGGATCTGATGCCGCAAGGGACTTTATCGATAAGGTTACTAGACTGGCAGTTGGAGCCCTGATGGAAACCGGTTGCACCACTGGAATCGATGATGCCGATGTTCCTAAAGATGCATTAGCACAAATTTCTGTTGCCCAGACTGATGCTGTAAAAGAGGTTGATAAGCTAGTAAATGCCTATAACAAAGGCAAACTTCAACCCAGACCAGGAAGAAGTGTAGAAGAGACTCTGGAAGTAGAGGTCATGGGGATTTTGGGTAGGGTCCGAGATAAATCTGGAGAAATCGCAGGATGGCATTTGGGTATGGACAACTTCGCCGTGATAATGGCAAGATCTGGTGCTAGAGGTAGTATGTTGAACTTGTCACAGATGGCTGGATCTATCGGACAACAAGCAGTTCGTGGTGAAAGGATTTCACGTGGCTATGAAAAGAGGACATTATCCCATTTCAATAAGGGAGACCTAGGTGCAGATGCCAAGGGATTTGTAAGGTCATCTTACAAGAAGGGCTTAACGCCTACTGAATATTTCTTCCACTCCATGGGAGGGAGAGAGGGATTGGTCGACACTGCGGTCCGAACTTCCAGATCAGGATATATGCAGCGACGTCTGGTAAATGCTCTGGAGGATCTAAGGGTCAAGTATGACGGAACTGTCAGAAATACTGCTAATACAGTTGTCCAGTTCACATATGGGGAGGATTCTATTGACCCGACGAAGAGTAAATTTGGAAGTGCGATTGATATAGATCGATTGATAGAAAATGCTAAAGGAGGGAAATAAATGGCTCGTTTAGATACGATTCGGGCACTCGAAAGGCGCGGATTGGCCCCTGAATTAGCTAATAAAACGGTAGATTTGGGATATCAACTAGGCACTCTAAAAAAGAGTGGGTTGAGAGAACTGAAAAAGCACTTCAACTATAAGGAAATCCTACAGTTGATTGACGTCTCCAAGAATAAGAAAATCGACCGCAATGAAATTGTTGCTAGGGCCCTAGAACAGGGAGACCTTCAAGATGTGGCAATCACTGCCGACCAAGCTCTTAGAAGGGTGGAAAAGAAACTGGGTGTTATCTGGTCCTTACCAGAGGGCTACACTATTGATGGTTTGCAAAGCCATATTTCCAAGAAGGGGCAGGTCCTGCTGGGCGTTGCTTTCCCAATAAATTCCAAACAGTTCCGCTACCCATTCCATGGTTATGTATATCTAAAAACCAGAGGAATTAGCTACCAGTCTGTGATCACGGAAGTCCTTTCTTTTGATAGGCCTGATATTCCTGAAGAGGACAGCTTGCTTCTTCCAGCACATACGAAGGAACCATATGTTACATTCCTTAGGATTGAAAGATTAATTGAATTACCACGTACCATCCGGCTGGAAGAATTCCAGAAGATGGATGGAACACAAGTCCGTTCGGCCCGGAATTATACGCAGATCGAAGATGCCCTGGATCTTGAAAGAGAGCGTCTTAGATTCGAACAAGAAAGACTAGTCGCAACCAAACTGTACACTGATATGGGCCTGAGTGAAAAAGTCGCTCTGAGTCTTTATGGGCACGGCATCTTCTTGGCTTCCCAAGTTGTTATTGCAACTGATAATGAACTACGCATGGCAGGTGTTCCTGCAACAAAACTTGCGAAATTCAGAGAAAAAGCTGCAGTGGCTACAGAAGTTGAACTGCAGGAACCGATTCCTTCAAAAGGTATTGTTGCAGATGATAAAGCAAAAACGGACGATGGGACAGTCAAGAAAGTCAATAAGTATCGCAGACAGGCAATCAAATTGGGAGAAAAGCTACCTGAGAGATATGCTGAGGAAATAGCACAACAAGCCGAGACTGAAAAACTTAGCAAGAAAGAGATTGAGAATTTGGTTAAAGAATTCAAGAATCTTGATGATAATGAAACAAAACTGAAGCAGATACTTGCAAAGAAAGGCAGTAACCTGCCTCAGGGAATAGTGCGGGGCATTGCTGAAAAATGCATAGCTCATGGGATGAAGACAAAACAAATCGAAAAGATTGCGCAGGGGGCGATAGAACAGTACAACAGTAATCGAATCGATGCAACCGAAGCTGTGGGCGTAATTGCTGCACAGTCTATTGGTGAACCCGGGACGCAAATGACAATGCGTACTTTCCACTATGCCGGGGTTGCTGAAATGAATGTTACTCTGGGACTGCCCCGACTCATAGAAGTCGTGGATGCAAGGAGGGTGCCGAAGACCCCGATAATGGAAGTCTATCTCGAACCTGACATATCATCCCAGAAAAAGAAGGCCCTTGAAATTGCTTCGATGATTGAGGCAAAATCGGTTTCTCAATTGGCTAGAATAAGCACCGATATCACTAACTTGAGGGTACTGGTTGAACCTGATGCCAAGGTCCTCAAAGCACGAGGGATCCCCATTACGGAATTAGCTTCTCGAATCAAGAAAAAAGGACGGCTTAAACACAAAATGACAGTTGAAGCCGGTGTCATCATACTTGAGGAAGTAGATGTATCTTTCAAAAAGCTCTACATGCTCGAAGATAAGATCAGCCACCTCATGGTAGATGGTATTGGTAATATCAAGAGAGCCATTGTAAGAAAGGAAAATAACGAATTTATCATATTCACAGAAGGATCTGATTTGAAGGCTATTCTGGAAGTTCCAGGTGTTGATCCTATTCGAACCAGCACCAATTCATTACATGAAATTGCTGAAGTCCTAGGTATTGAAGCCGGAAGAATTGCAATTGCCATTGAACTTCACAAAACATTATCCGAACAGGGTCTGTCGGTAGATCACCGCCATAATATGCTGGTATCTGATGTGATGACCAACACAGGTTCCATACAAGCGATTGGAAGACATGGAATATCTGGCTCAAAGGTCTCTGTTCTGGCCCGTGCGGCCTTCGAAATCACGTCCACTCACTTGCTACAGGCCGGGCTCACTGGTGAAACTGACGTGTTGGTAGGTGTCGCTGAGAATATCATTGTTGGACAGCCGGTCCATCTGGGCACTGGTGCAGTTAGTGCGATATACAAACCTCGAAAAAAGAAGGCTGGAGGGAAGTAGATGGATCTGAACAAGGCATTGAGGCTCGCTATTGACACAGGGAATGTACACTTTGGTTCTAAACAATCCTCAAGGGCTGTGGACTCGGAAAGTGCTAAACTGATAATCCTAGCGTCAAACTGCCCAGAAGAGACTGTTAACTTTGTGAAAGGTGGAAAAACCCCGGTACACAGTTTTAGTGAGAACAACTCAGCTCTAGGTGCTGCCTGCGGTAAGCCCTTCCCAATATCTGTAGTGGCTATCCTTGATGGTGGAAAGTCAGATGTTCTCAGCTTGAAAGCAGATTAAATTATACCGAAAGTTTAAGGCCTCTTTCTATGCTGCTCTGGCAATGACTTTTCCAATAGATATCAATAGATTCATAAAATTGGATTTATCTCTTGATAAAAGGCTATCAAACAAGGATTATGATGGTCTAACAAAGAATATAGAACTTGTAAGAGACGCGATTGTTGCGACGACTGCGTTCGCAAGAGCGAAAGGAATAGGTGGACACACGGGAGGTCCTTACGATATCGTTCCTGAAGTGATTGTTGTTGACGCCCTAAGAGATGGTGGAGTTCCAATACATGACGAATTTTTCGATGAGGCAGGCCATCGCTCAGCCCTGCAATATGTCAGGGGAGCAATAAGGGGAAAACTAGATTCCGAGAAACTGATGCATTATCGTGAATATGGGTCTGGACTGGCGGGTCACCCCGAACCTGAATTATTGGACTGTATTGATTTCTCAACGGGGAGGCTGGGTCATGCGGCAGGACATGTCAATGGAGTGGCCATGGCGAATCCTGGGGAGGCTGTAGTCATGTTTGGCTCGGATGGTGCGCAGATGGAAGGAAATGATGCCGAGGCTGCAAGGCTAGCCGTGGCCAATAGTCTCAATGTTAAGTGGATTATTGATGATAACAATGTTACAATCGCAGGACATCCTGGAGATTACATGTCTGGTTTTGATGTTGGTAAGACTTTAGAAGGTCATGGATTCAAGGTCTTTACTTGTGATGGTGAGAATTATGAGGATGTGCATAATTCTATTGTAGAATCTCTCAAAATGAATGGTCCAGCTGCTGTAATCTGTAAAAGAGTGATGGGGCCCGGAATCCCGGGACTAGAAGGCACGAGTAAATTACACGATGTTATTCCCCTTGATACGGGAATAGAATATTTAGAAAAACGGGGTCACAAGAAAGCTGTCGCAATGCTTGAAGGAATTGCCGCAGAGCAAAATGCAATGCCGGCTATGGAATTCAAGGGATCTGGAGAGAAGGGAGCTTGTCGAAAGCAATTTGGAACGTCTGTAGCAAACGTCCTGAGAGAGATGTCGGAAGAGGAAAGAAGACGTGTACACGCCTTTGACTCGGATTTGGAAGGATCTGTCGGATTGACCACCATTAGAGAAGAATTTCCTGACTGTTTTACCAGTGGAGGGGTTCAAGAAAGGGGAAATTATCTGGCTGCCGCAGGTTTTGGTTCCAAAGATGGGAATCTAGGGATCTTTGCAACATTTTCAGCGTTTATGGAAATGGTCATCTCGGAAATCACGATGTCGAGACTGAATGAGGTCAATGTCCTAGCCCACTTCTCGCACGCCGGCGTGGATAATATGTCTGACAATACATGCCATTTTGGCCTTAACAATTTTTTCGCGGACAATTATGTAGAAGAGGGGAGCAGTACAGGTCTTTACTTTCCAGCTGATATCAACCAGATGGATGCTGTTATCAAGCGAATATTTCACGACCATGGGTTAAGATTTGTTTTCTCGAATCGTTCCAAGACTCCAGTAATCTTCAATGAACAGGGGCAGGATTACTATGGTAGTGGATACGAATTTACGCCCGGTGTAGATGAAATTATCAGAGAAGGTGATGCCGGATGGATTATTTCGTACGGTGACATGTTACATCGATGTTTGCACGTTGTTGAAGAGTTCAGAGAGAAGGGAATCAAAGTTGGATTAATCAATAAGGTAACCTTGAATGCTGTGGATGAAGAAATAATGGAACACATCGGAACCTCGCCGTTCGTAATGGTAATAGAAAGCTTGAACTCTAGAACTGGGCTGGGTGTTCGTTTTGGAACTTGGTTACTAGAACGTGGTTTTTCGCCAAGATATGACCACATGGGAACCACTAGACCTGGTAATTGTGGACAAGAAGAGCAGATTCTACATCAGGGCCTTGGCGCCGATGCTGTCAAAGAAAAATTGTCTACTTTCTTATAGAACAAATATCTAGGATTAGTATGGCCATGGGTTTTCCTGCTCGGACTTTTGCAATAATACTGAGAATTTCTCCCGGTCGCATCCGCAACTGGATGTGGAAATGGTGGTATCAACGACTAGCGAAAGCACATGAAAGGGCTGATTTCCGCTTTATGAATTACGGTTACAAAGATGATGAGGAACTGAAATTATCTAAAGAAGATGAACCAAACCGACTTTTCATCCAGTTATACAACATGAATATTCGCGATGTAGATTTGAAGGGAAAAGAAATTGTTGAAATTGGATCTGGGCGGGGAGGTGGAGCTTCCTGGATTGCCAAAACATATAATCCGAAAAAACTGATAGGTTTTGATTTCTCCAAAGATGCGGTTGGACTAGCGAATGAATGGTATTCCTCACAAACAAATCTCTCCTTCAAAGAAGGCAATGCTGAATCTCTTCCATTAGATGATAATTCTCAAGATATAATTTACAATGTAGAATCTTCACATTGCTATGGAAATGTCGGGGCTTTTGTGAAAGAAGTTTATCGTGTACTTAGAACTGGAGGTAATTTCTGCTGGACCGATTTCAGAGATAAACCGACCATGGAAAAACTACACGATATATTCCTGGATTCAGGATTCCAAATTGTGGCAAAGAGGGAAATTACCTCAGATGTTCTTGTGGCTTTGGATGAGATAAATGAAAGTAAAGTTCAGGGAATAAGGGAAAGTGTCCCAAGATCCATGAGGAAAAGCTTCGAGACTTTTGCTGGAGTTCAGGGAACACCTGTTTATGAGGCGTTTAAATCTGGTAGTCTATATTATCATAGATATCTTATGGTCAAATCATGAACGGACGGACTTGCCTAATCACAGGAGCTACAGACGGAATAGGCAAGGAAACTGCTATTGGAATGGCCAAGAACGGCTATAATTTGATTCTTATCGGAAGAAACGAAGAAAAAGGAAAGAAAGTCTCTGATGAAATAAGGAAAATAGCAGATAGTATCGATATTGATTTTTTCAAGGCTGACCTGATGTTGATGAAGGAAGTTTCAAGGGTTGCAGATGAGGTTTGTCAGAAATATGACCAAATAGATGTTCTAATCAACAATGTTGGAGCCTATTTTGCCTTCAGAGATGTAACTGAAGAGGGATTCGAACGCACCTTTGCCCTGAACCATCTAGGATATTTCCTGATGACGAAGAAACTGCTGGATCTGGTTGAAGCAAGCGATTATGCCCGCATTGTGAGTGTGTCTTCGAGTGCTCACTACGGAATCAGCTTTGAATTCGACAATCTCAATGGTGAAAAGAAATATCGGGGTTTCAAGGCCTATCAAAAATCTAAACTGGCAAACGTCATGTTCACTTATGAGCTGGCCAAGAGAGTGAAAGATCGCGGGATTACGGCCAACTGCCTGCATCCTGGTTTCGTAGCTTCCAAATTCGGTAGCAACAACAACCTGCTATGGAGAGGAGTCCTTGGCTTTGCCAAAGCCCTAATGGCAATAAATGTAAAGAAGGGAGCCAAGACCAGTGTACACCTGGCCTGTTCGGATGATGTCAAGGATATTACTGGAAGATTCTTTGCCAATTGCAAAGCTAAGAAGGGCTCCGGCAAGGCCAAAAACGAAGAACATAATCGTAGGCTTTGGGAAATCTCGGAGGAGGCGGTGGCGCCTTTTCTTTAGATTCGGCATAGCAAACTTTTAAAAGCTGCGGGTGAGGGACACAAACGTGGATACTAAGACATTGTTCACGGTGATTCTGGTAGCAGGGATAGTTGGTGGTTTTGCACTGAACAATTCCCTGTTCAGGGATATGACTGGACTTGATGATACTATAGAAGTTGGAACGGAAGCGCCAGATTTCACACTGGTGGATCCAGATGGGAATGAATTCAGTTTATCTGATTTTGAGGGTGAAAAGGTTATTGTATTGGAATTTATGAATATGAGATGCGGCACCTGCAAGAACTTCGAGGAAAACTCTCTGAAGAGCTATTGCAATGATACCATGCCTGAGGATGTCGAAGTGATTTCCATAACACAGACCAAGAACGCAGACGATGGTGAATTAGCTGAAAGGACTGAGGAAATGGGTTGGAAATTCATCAAGGGCAAAAATGAAATTACCGATGCGTTCGGAGCAGATAGAAGCCCTACGGTTGTCATAATCGATAAGAGTGGGATGATTACCTTCTCAAAGAGTGGTTCCATGTCCCAGTCTGACTTGGAAAAAGAAGTCAACGCTGCACTCCAATGAGCATTTGGTTCAAGAATTACACGATAAAAGATATCAAGACCAGGGGTACAATGGTCGAACACCTTGGTATCAAGGTGACGGAATTAGGTGAAGATTATGTGGTTGGGACGATGCCTGTTGATAACCGGACCAAGCAACCCTTCGGAATCCTGCATGGTGGGGCTTCTGTAGCACTCGCTGAAACCTTGGCGAGTTATGGCGGATACTTGACGATTGATCCTGAAAAATATTACGTTGTAGGCGTCGAGATCAATGCAAACCATCTGAAGGTTGCTAAAAGTGGAATTGTGACTGGCAAATGCAGTCCTATCAAAAGAGGGCGTTCAACTCAAGTCTGGCAAACGGAGATTACTAATGAATCTGGAGACTTGATTTGCGTCAGTAGAATGACTTTAATGATTCTCGACAAAAGATAATGTTATTGGAAGGATTGATAGCATTCGTAATTATTGTTAAAATCATCGATTATTTGACATTCGGATGGCTTCTTTGGCCATTCAAGAAGTAAACTAGAACTGCATTATCAGTAGAAGCAACATATAGCCTGTGAACATCAGGAAAGGCGTATCCCAAGTATGTGGAGAGTAAGCCTCGGTCAAAGTCATTAGGAGAGGAACCAAGAGCATGGAAAGGATGAATTGCGTTGTAGTGAAATATTCGAAATGCATGGCCACGACTATGAAACCTGTAATCAATACGCAGGCGCTTCCCTCCAATGTCCTTACATATTCCTTGCTTGTGAATAGAGCTTTGGTCTTGTATTCATGAGTACCAAACTTGATACCTACGGGTTCCGCAAGTCCATCACCTACCACATTAATCAATATAGGAATGAGAACCAATGACGCAAGGCCCCATTGGCCAAAAAGCCAGATCATAGGTAACATAACTGCAAAACCAGCGGCAAACTGAGTCCAGATCCAAGCTAGGGTATAGGGTCTGTCTTCTGGCCTATCAAAACCTTCGAACATCAATTGATACGGTGGAATCAATTTTCTGATTGGTTCGTAGAACGCAAGCAATGATAGTGTGGTTATCACTGCACTTATTGCCAAATATACGAAATCCGTAAAAGTCTCGGCATCAAATTGTTGATCTATGAAAACCGGCAGGAAGAAGATTGCAAAATGGTTTATCTTTCGAGTATAATTCACCCTGACCGAAAAATAACGCGCTAACGAACCTGTAGAAAGCATTACCACAAGAAGGGAGAGGCCCTTCGCAACCGTGGACTGGATTTCCGGAGTAAGTTCCATGCAACACCAGGGTGGTGGACCGGGCGAGATTTGAACTCGCGCCCTCCTCCATGCCAAGGAGGCGATCTTCCAGACTGATCTACCGGCCCGCTAAATTGTCATTTTACTAGGGCATTAATAGAATTATAGCTTAGTCCAGCGTGCAACAATTCCTAAGCAAATTGCTACAACCGGACCTATTCCTAAGGCGAACATAATTGTACCAATACCAAAAATTCCTCCTAATAATACACCCAAACTTAAAACTACAATTTCTATGCCTATTCTTACTCTTCCAATAGGCCAATCTGTTCTTTTTTGAATTCCAGTCATCCATCCGTCGCGAGGACCTGGACCCAAATTAGCAGTAAGATATAGTGCGCTTCCAATTCCAACGAATATAATTCCTATTGCTGCTTGAAGCATGCCTAATGTTGTCTCTGTTTGCTTTGGAATAAATGGTTCCATTACATCTATTGCCATTGAAATTAATATAATATTGAGAATTGTACCAATTCCTGGACGTTCTTTCAGAGGTATCCAAAAAAGAAGAACTAAAACGCCTACAATGAATGTCGATATTCCTACGGTAAAACCGGTCTGTTCGGTTATTCCTTGAGCAAGAACAGTCCATGGGCTAACTCCAATTCCTGCACCAATTAAGATTGCTTCACCGGTTCCAAAAATCCATAGCCCTAAAACTAAAAAGAAGAGTGTAATGAATCTAGGTTTTAGATTAAGAGGAGTTCCTGAACTCCAAATGGTTTTAGGAACTTTATGGGCTGGACGAAATAGCTGCACTATACCCTGTTTGCTCAATTATTTTAACTAACTCACCAGCACTTATCTGACCATTGGTGATTACTGTTCCGATATTATTTTCGTGAGATACGGCGGCCGATTCTACGTTCGAATTTGACTCAAGTACTCCCTTGACCCTACCTGAACACCCTCCGCAAGTCATTCCGTCGATCCGGAATTGTAATTTCTCAGTCATAACGAATCAGTGAGAAGGATGATTAAAAAATCATGCCCTTATTGGCTTCCAAGTCCTGAGAGTTAAAGAATTCAAGACTACACTTACACTAGACAACGACATTGCGCCTGCTGCGAATGCCGGAGGCAATAGCCATCCAGTCCATGGAATGAGTACACCCATGGCTAAAGGTATACCAATCAAATTGTAAACAAAAGCCCAAGCCAAATTACTTCGAATCTTACTCATTATAGCCTTACCTAAATGTAGAGTAGAAACTACATCTAGTAAATCATCACGAAGAAGGACTATGTCTGCTGCCTCGAGAGCGATATCACTGCCGGCACCCATTGCTATTCCAATATCTGCCATGGCCAAGGCTGCAGCATCATTAACGCCATCTCCAACCATAGCAACGCATGAGCCGTTTCTTTGCAGTGTCTTGATGTAGGCTGCTTTTTCATCTGGTTTGACTTCTGCTTCAAATTTTGTAATTCCAACTTCTCTGGAAATACTTAGGGCAGTTTCAGTCCTATCTCCAGTCAACATGATTACCTCAAGACCTAGATTCTTAGCTTCTGAAATTGCCAAACGGGTAGTTTCTCTTAATTGATCTTTCATTTCAATCCACCCAATCAGATTATCTCCCTTGGACACGAAGACTGCAGTAGTTCCACCAATCAATATTTCACTTAGTTCTTTATTAGCATCTGAAATTTCAACTCCTATGCTTTCCATCAATGCTTGATTTCCTACAGCATATTCCTCATCTCCAGAAATTCCTAGCAACCCCCTCCCGCCAATGTTCTCCACTTTATCGAAAATTATCATTTTCTTCTTTGATTCTTGATAAGCTTTGGCAATAGCTTTAGCAATTGGATGAGTTGAACCTGTTTCAAGAGAAGCTGCAATTGTCAGAGGATTTTCTCCATTTGGATTTATCGTATTGATATTTATCACGGACGGAGTTCCTGTTGTAAGAGTGCCAGTCTTATCTAAAACTAAGGTATCTGTAGTGTATGCCTTTTGCAAAGCATCTATCCCCTTGATTAGCAAACCATATTGAGCACCAACACCTGTGCCAACCATAAGGGCTGTAGGTGTAGCCAAACCTAATGCGCATGGACAGGCAATGACTAAAGTCGAAACTAAAACCATGATTCCTAGTTCTGTAGCATTGTAATCTCCATAACCTTCTGAAAAAAAAGCCCAACAAAAAGATGCAAGAACGGCACAAAAAACTACTACGGGAACGAAAACGGCAGAAATTCGGTCAACCAATCTTTGAATTGGTGCTTTGCCCATTTGCGCTTCATCCACAAGTGCAATGACATTGGCTAATATTGTGTCATCATGAGATTTAGTTGATCTTATGTTTATAGGTGAATCTAAAACTATTGTACCCCCCATGACAGTATCATTTTCTCTGACAAAAAGAGGGTTTGATTCTCCAGTCATCATTGATACGTCTATCGAAGTTGTGCCTTTCACCACCACCCCATCTAGAGGTATAGTTTGACCTATCTTGACTAATAACTCAGTACCTTCTTCGATTAATTCGACTGGCATTTCAGAAACCGTTCCATCTTCATTTACAATCAAACCGACTTTAGGTTGAAGATCGATCAGCGAAAATACAGCATCTGTGGCTCTCAATTTAGCCCTGGATTCTAACCAGTTGCCAAGTAGAATAAAAGATATGATAAACGCAGCTCCATCAAAATAAACATGCTTTGTTGACGAAAAAATAGACGGTAAAAAATTTAAAAATGGTTCGAAAACTACAAGCGAGGACCAAATCATGGCTGTAGTAGTACCTAAATGGACCAAAACATCCATATTTGCTCTTCCAGATAAGATTGCTTTCCAGGCTCCCGTGTGAAAATCTCTACCGGCAAAAATGTAAACTATTGAAGACAGAATGAAAGCAATTGCCAGTCTTAAGTTAAGACCTATAATTTCACCAAAGTCTCCAATAAACATTGTCAAAATAAATGTTGGAATTGTTAAGATTAAAGATATAGCAACCTGTATGCCCATTTTACTTGAAGTATCTATAGATTCTTGCCTATATTTCTTAGGATCTATGTGTTCTTCAGATCCGAAGCCTCC
>Ga0310125_10000105_pt1 | contig 33721 bp, 34 predicted proteins | sample CB11b_Tmax_Bot8__FD_203508 | JGI IMG/M metagenome (GOLD analysis project Ga0310125, IMG submission 203508) | Marine microbial communities from Western Arctic Ocean, Canada - CB11b_Tmax_Bot8 | ecosystem: Environmental > Aquatic > Marine > Oceanic | place: Canada: Western Arctic Ocean | collected... | reverse complement strand
TAATGACTAAAATGAAAACTAGATTCTTACGTAACAAAGACCTTATCCCTTTAAATAAGTTGTCTGAAATAGGCATTGTAGGTTTAGGGGGCATTGGTTCTTTTCTAGTACAATCACTTAGTATAATGGGATGGAAAACCATTATCGGATACGATAGTGACAATGTTGAAGAGCATAACTTTAGCTCAACAGCATATCCTCTTCATGAAGTAGGGAATGCAAAATCACAAGCTGCTCATAATTTACATAAGCAGTATTCTGAACATTGGCAGACCTTCCTTCCAGAAGACCATTACGATAGAGGCACTCCAATACTTCCTAATATGATAGTCTGTACTGATGATATGGAATCAAGGAAGATGGTTTACGAAAGATGGAAGAAGGAACTGAAGAACATACATCCACGTGAACAATTTAATGATGCGTTCTTAATAGATTTACGCATGGGGGCCACAGTGACAGAGATGATAACGGTAGTACCTAGACATGATAATTACATGGAATCATGGATGCCAACAGCAGATATGACACCAGAACCGTGTAGTATGAGACATACTGTTTTTGCAACACAACATATAGTGTCATATGGGGTAGCTCAGGTCTACAACGTCATAGCAAATTTGGCGTTTTATGACTATATTAGGGCTAGCCTGACCCCAAATGAGGTCGAATTTGGTAACTTAATAGTACCAACTATAAAACAAGGAGATGCTGATGCAACCAAAGATAGCCGTGCGAACGGTATCGACAGATTGGAAGGCAATGCCAGCCGGTCTGACTTATCTGTTTATAGGGCAACCTAAGACAGGTAAGACCACTGCTACTTCAAGATGGAGTGAGAAAGGCAGTGAAGGCGTACTTCTATTAGATACGGACTTAGGTTCAGATTTCGTAGATGGCGCAAATGCTATTACCATTACTTCTTTAAACCCACCTAATAGACCTTTACTACATGAAGGTAAGAAGGTGACAAAGAATGGTATAACGCAGAGTGAATTAATCCCACCGTTAGAACGAGGTTATACTCATAGGACAGGTGATAACAAGGGTGAACCTTGTGAAGCATACTCTCTTATTGAGGTGTATAATTGGTTAAATACTGATTGGGATACATTACCTTACGATACAATAGTAATTGATACTATTGGACAGGTCAACACATGGATTGAAGCCATAGTATGTGAAGAACTGGGTATCTCAGCAATGGGAGAAGGTCAATGGGGCGCAGATTGGGGTAAAGCTCGTCGGAAGAACATTGATGTAATTAAGAGATTTCAAACCCTCTGTAAAAAGAAGGGTGGGAATCTTATATTGGTTTCACATTCAAAAACAACTGTTGTGACAGATGGTAAGGCGCAATTAGGGCCGGAACTCCCGAGAGGGCTTGGCTACTCATTAGCCGCCAAAGCTGATGTCATAGGTTACACTACTGCTAATAAGGATGATGGCAAATTCTATGTTTCTTTTGAAGCATATGATGAAAGAATCGTAGGCTCTAGACTTAAACCTCTAGCGCAAAAGGTTATGCTCTTTGATTATGAAACAGTGTGTAATGAAATCCTAAACTACAAGGAGGTGTAAATGAGTGATACTCGTTTTCGTCCAACAGACCTAGAGGCCACCAAGGACGGTGGAAGTAGATTTCTAGGTTTCCTTCCAGTAGCAATCATGGGTTATGAAAGCAAATCTCATCTATATAGCTGGGCAGATGTTTTCATTTCTGTGACTCTACAAATTGATGGCTCACAGTATGCAACGGAATTAAAAGTTGCAGGGTCATACGATAAAGAGGCTAATGGCAATATCAAATCATGTACATTACTCAAGCGACTATATTGGTTGTTTGATGTAGTAGGCTTTGAAGGAGGCCCGGATGTACAGGGTAACTGGGTAGATAAAGATGGTGGAGAGATAAAAGACCTCTGTAAATATCTTGAGGACAATCATTCCACTAATCCATTAGTACCTAAGTTTGAATACTATGCGTATGTCTATAAAGAGGTCAGTAAGAAAGACCCCAGTAAGTCATACACTACGGTATATCCAAAACTTACCCCAAATACGGCGGCAGGCATGAAGGACTTAGAAGGCTATATAGCATTCATAAAGTCTAAAGGTCTACTCCGGGAATGGGATGGGAAACCAACAGCCACGCCAGTTTCTAATGGCGAAGGTGAAGTAAATTCCCAAACTACGTTCTAAATGTACGTAGAGATAGCTATCGGGAGTCCCTCTAAACGGGGGACTCTCGTTCCATTAGAAGAACTATGGGACATGGTTTACGAACATGGTGCTAATCAGGCAGTCTTCAGAAGTGTATACATGTACAATGAAGAAGCCGTCGACTTTGTCAAGAGAAGTGGCAGTATTAAGAATTTCTTAGGGACTAGATATGCAGATGAAATACCTATAGATATTGACAAAGGACAAAACACAGATGAATACACATTACAACAAGCTCAAGCAGTAGTAAAATACCTAGAAGACGCTATGGATTTAAAGGATGGTAACTTTCAATGTTATTATTCTGGAACAGGGTATCATATCTGCATAAGTGAAATGTGTTTCGGCTTTGAAGCCTCACCTGATTTACCTTACATCGTAAAAGAAACAATAGCAAATTTTGATATAGACGTAGTATTTGATGCCAGTGTCTATTCAAGAACTGCTTTGATACGCCTTCCTCATACAATGAATGTTAAATCTCAATTATTTAAAGTACCATTGACTCGAACAGAGATAATGTCTTTAAAGGTTGAAGATATACAAAAACTAGCTTCTAACAGAAGACTAGATTTCGGTATAGCAGAGTTGTGGGGTGAAGGTAATCTAATTGGTCTTATTAGAGACGAAGTACCTGAAGTCAGGGACATGAAAAGCATAGTAGAGCCACGTAACGTGGTCTCTTGTTTACAAACGCTATGGAAACGTGGGCCTGTACAAGGTAACAGAAACAACACCATTTTGCGAATGGCTTCGCACTATTGCAGACATGGTGTACCTAGTGAGGCGGCTAAAGCGGCGATATTGCATTGGAATGACAATCAATTAAATAACCAAGTAGTTATTGAAAAGGTCGAATCAACATATAACTATGGATATAAATATGGTTGTAACGATACAATATTAGCGTCCGTATGCGAACCAAGATGTGTTTATTATAAGAACAAAGACTATCTAGTCGAAGTCAAAGGTGCTCAAGAGTTACAGAAAGACTTAACAGAGAGATTAGAAACAGATTATAGTGGAAGAGTAATTGACTTAGCAAAGATGTTCGGACTGAATGATAAGGACTGTGTGATATATCCCGGTGAATTAGCTACAATCTTTGGGCCAACAGGTAGTAACAAAACTACTTTAGCTCAAAACATAATATTAGGTTATGACTTTAAAGAAGATTGTATCAGAAGAGAATGGACACAACCTACTTTGTATCTCTCTCTTGAATTAAGTGGTTGGTATTTGCACAGAAGACATCTTCAAATAGTAAGTGGTATGGACAAAGAACATGTTACACGAAATCACGCTTACATAGGTGAAACTTTTAAAGATTACGTGAAACACATAAATGTTCAAACTGTGTCTGCTACACCAGAGATGATTCAACAAAAGATTGCTGAACTTCAACCTACTGTAGTAGTCATTGACTATATTGATTTACTAGAAACTCCTAGAAACATCAGGGGTGAATATGAACAGATTCGCTATATCAGTCACTTTTTGTCTAATCTGGCTGTAAATATGGATATTATCATTATACAAATTTCTCAAGTATCGAGAGATTATAGTAGAAATGAAGTACTTGATATTTATGCTGGTAAGGGCAGTGGTGCTATAGAGAATGCATCAAGAAAAGTAATTGGTATTAACGGTAGGCAAGATGAGAAAGGTAAGACAGTCTCAATATTCAAGAATTCTGATGGAGACCTATTCGAAGTAGACATAGAATGGCGTCCATCTTTCCGCTTACCTATAACCGAAGGGATTGGATTAGCATGAAAGTAAAACACATCATTAAGGTCGAGGTAGACACAGCAGTCAAACTCGGTCTCATTGAGATAGCTTCACAACAAAAAAGGTCTTTAAAGAGACAATGTGAATATATCTTAGAAAAGGAGAGTCATAATTATGACAAAAAAGACGACTAAGGAGCTCTTAGGCGAGTATATTGACCTTGAGATACAGGCTCAGTACACCACAGAAGACGAAGATGTCGGCGAAATGTTGTCAAAAATAGACGCAGTTAGAGGTACAATTAGAAAGAAGGTCGATGGTATCGACTATTTCATGGTTGAATTAAGTAGACGTGAACATCTAATTGATGCTGAAATTGAAGCTCTCAAAACTGAAGAAACTAGATTAAAAGTAAGACGGAAAGCTGTTCAAAGCTTAAAAGATTATTTCAATACTTCTTTAATACCAATGGTAGTAGAAGAATTGGGGGATGAGAACGGTGTTTTCGAAACTGATACCGCAAGGTATAAGTTGTATGAAACTTGGGGGCCAACCATTGTCTTGGATGAAGATGAAGTTCCAGATGATTTCAAGAAGGTGACGATGACAGAGTCGATAGACAAGATTAAAGCCAAGAAGATACTTACTACAGGTGCCAAAGTACCCGGCCTTACTATCAATCGAATAAAAAGGATAAGGAGGTCGTGATGAGTTGGTTACTAGATATATTCTTAATGCCATCTGGCTGTGCCATAACATTTCTCAAGATGTTTCAACTATGTGTTATATATCTTGAAACAAATGAAATGGATTACAATCAGGAAACATATGAAAGCAAGGCAATAGATATTTCAATAAGTATTTACAAGTTCTCTACACATTTACATTTAGTCATAGCAGAAAGGAACCTATGCCAAGACGTTCAACTAGCCAAGAGTTAGTAATTTTAGAACTATTGAAAGACGGGGTTAAAGTAACACCAATGATGGCTTTAAATCGTTGTGGGTGCTTCCGACTTGCGGCAGTGATACATACATTACGTAAAAAGGGACATCCGATAAAGACAAATAGAATTGAGAGTCATACAGGGAATCGTTATGCAGAATACTCCTTGTCGAAATTGATATGAACAATAGGGGTTGTATCAAGTGTGACTAAGGAATGAGGGCGAAGACCGACTTTCCCAAAAGGAGGTCGGTCAAGCCCGATAAAAGGAGGAACTATGGGAGCATTTAATAAAATGGGAGGTCACGCCGGTAAGAGTCCGGGCAGGCCAAGAACAGTGAAGCGTGAAGGTTGTGATAATGAAGACTTTTGGGAAGAATGGAACTGGTTATTTAGACCACAAGGAACAGGAGTAAGTGCTGACAGTCTACAAAAGACATTAATGGACAATGTACACGCTGGAGAGAAGAAATCAAGTCAATATAGAATAAATTTCTGTGAAAGATGTCATAAGTGCTGGGAAAAAGTTCGAAAAACTATTAACTTAAGTGGATGTTTATACTACGAAGACTTCCCGACCATTGGTAAACGAAGAATCAACTGCCCCCCGTGCGCCAGAAAAAGGGCATGACTATGGAATCTCTAAAAACGATAAAAGTTTTCAGAATCTTGGGACTTCGTATTCTTTTAATCCGAGGTCAGACTATACCTTTCATCCTGATAATATTAACTGCCAAACAATAATAATGTTTTATAAGTGGATGGAGAGAATTGGTAAGATAGAGAAGGGTGGCCCAGCTTGGAAACGAATGGAACAGTTGAGTGAAAAAGGTTTTAATAACAAAACTGGACTTTAAGGAAGTATTACATCCTGTACATCGTACATTCTGGGAAAAAGCATATAGAAAGCTGTCCGCTAAGATGAGTACCTTGGTCAGCAGCTTGAGAAAACGAAGTGAAGAAGCAAACGTAGTCTTCGATATAGAAAAGAATGACATACGACAAATGTTCTATGATGCGTATGGTAAGAATTGTAGATACTGTGAGAAGCCACTAACATTTAGAAATATAGCTTGTGACCATATCATACCACTTGTTAAAGGTGGAGCATCTACGAAAGACAATCTGCAGTTAATATGTAAAGCATGTAATGCAAGAAAAGGGCCACTGAATGAGAAAGATTTTGATGTGCTAATACAGTTGGTACAAGAGCTTCCTGACGAAATTAGCACATGGGTAATGAAGAAGCTCGCCAAAGGAGGTCGTTACTAATATGAGTAACTGGCAATTTGACACTGGGATGCCTATCCCACCTATTGACACCAGACATACTGGAACATACCGTTCTAAGTACATGTTCTTAACAGAACTAAATGTCGGGCAGTCAGTATTCGTGCCTGAATATAAATTCAAGCACACACTAGTGAATCAAGCGGTAGCTAGATTTGCGAAGAAACTCGACAGAAAATTCACGACGAGACGAAGGACAGAAAATGACAACTATGGAATCCGGGTGTGGCGAACACGCTGAAGATAACGAGTAACGATAAGGTTTTAGCTCTAATCCGCCAAAGGCTCGAATTGGGCCAGAAGCGGTACGGAGGTGATATACCTGTCAAAGGAGAAGGAGGAAGAGATAACTTGAAAGAATCTATTGAAGAAGCCATAGACCTATCAACATATCTCTCTGCTACTCTTATTGAATTGAAAGAGAAACGTGACGAACCTAAAGTCAACCAATCTGGGTTTCAAGCCGAGCCGGAAACGGTAACGATGTTACTCAGTGGATTGCACACGCTTTATACTAAACAATACGAAGAGAATCAGTTAGATTATTGTACAAAGATTGATACATTGATACAGAATATAAAGTCAGCTTGCAAATGGACAGACGAAGACGAAGGCAAACTCTTGAAATAAAATCTCGGGGGAACGGGAAACTCACAGCTACCAACCAATATAGTGAAGAAGCTCCTTCACCCACTCCTGTTCCCCCAAGTGCCCTAGAACAAGCATACCATTTCTTAGAAACTGGTAGGCTAAACGACGAAAACTATTACCAAGTAAGATGGAGGTTCTATGACGAATCGAGCTTTGAGTAATGCGCAAGGTTATTGCGCTAACTGGAACTCTGGTAAGTGTTTAGGGTGTATGCTTCGATACGACAAAAAGGGCAAAGCTATGCATATGTGGATAGACGAAGAATTAGCAGGTAAAGATTGTATCGTGTCAAAAGGATGTGATTACTTTAATCATATAGTCACTCCTTCTTTAAATACTGGGTACTAAGGGGGTAACACCCCTTTTTACTTTAAAAAAGATTAAGCATTAAATGAATCGGCTAAAAACAACATTTCTCATACCGACAAAATCACCACTATAGTGTCCTAAATCATCGTTAGTCCTAGCAGATATTTCATATAACTCTGCATCAATCTTAAATCCCATACTAAGTAGAATGTCTATAACCTTCTTATGACCTTCCCGTACTTTCTTTCTAATGGGTAGCTGGTCTCCTAAAAATGCTTCAAGTTCAACTAATATAGACTTACACTGTGGTATCACCTTCTTTAAGCCACCATTTATTATCTCTGGTTCAATACCGTCAACATCTATCTTTATATGAGTAGGGTAAGGCATACCTTTATCCACCATATTATCCATACTATCCATAACACAGCCAGTGATTCTTCTAAAATTCTTTGGGTCTCTCGTTTCACTAGGACTTGACATAGCACCATTCCCACTACAACCTTGAGCACCATTACGTATACCTAACATATGATAATTATTAGATTCACCAACAGCCATTGGGTATGCAAGAACTATATCTTGTACCTTATTCAATTCTATATTCTTTTCTAAGATGTAGAAGTTTTCATAAAAAGGTTCAAAAGCAATGACCCTACAACGCTTTATAACTGCTGTATAGATGCTGTATCCCCCTACACAAGCACCAATATCCCATAATACATCTCCCTTTTCCATACTGTCAAGCCACTTGATGGTCTCTGGCTCTTTCTTTAACATAGACAATGCTCTCCACGTTAAGAGTCCATCAAAGATGTCATCCCTCTTAATATCGTTTTCTTCAGGAGACTCACAGAAAAACTTTAATTCTTTTCCATGAATACCTACTTTAGCGATATGAGTAAATAGATGAGGCACTAACGACCCTTATTCCATGATTTTTCAATTTGCTGACGTTTCCATGATACCCAAGTCCACTTAATCATTTCTTTCCACTGTTTAGCAATCACTCGTGGGCTATATATCGGTCTTATGTAATCCTGCCCCCTCTTAATCATAAACAAAGCCGCAGGTTTGTTCTCTAAAGCCCACTTTATACCATCGTCAACATCACCCATCCAGATATAGTCTTTAAACTTCTGCCAAGACTTCATCTCTACATTAGGTGTCACGACAAACTTGCCAGCCATTATAGCTTTAACAACCCTATTGTTAGACACTCTATGCTTTTCAGAAGCAGTAATTACTACAACTGAGCTCTCTCTGAACAGCTTTTCTTCTGCTACTAAGTTAAACCATCTGTAATTACGTCTAAAATCATCACCCATAATATCAATCATTTTTCTGGTAGGGTTCTTAGACATGACTTTCATCCCTCTTCTATAATGCTTATAGAAACTATGTTGATGCACATGATGACCATACCACATAACGCCATCACTTCCCATATTAGGAGGATGCTCTTGGTTCTCATACATATCTTCTATACAAAATATCCTTCTATTAGCTGGTCTATTCTTACCTTCTTCCCTAAAGATGTCTATATTCTCTTGAGTCGATGCTGAAATACAATATGCCCCATCAGTAATACCACCGACCTCATTGTTCATCTCTTCACCATTCCAACTAGCTAAATCATAGATATACGGTTTAGCCTTAATTGGTGTATGGTGAGCGTTAGACATGCAAATAGTCACATGACCAGTTCTCCCAAACTCAAATCTTACAGGCCAATCCCAATGCTTAATAATATTTAGTACTCTTAGCCTAAATTGAGCATTGTTTGAATCAAACGTACCTCTATATCCAACACTAAAGTCTGCAGGAAAGAAATCTCTAGGTATTGTTTTACGCTCGATGCTTGTAACTAGCCCATCCTGTTGCGATATACTTTGTTTCCGTAATAGCTGGTAATCCCCAGTGAGGGTGTGTCCAATACGCAGGAAATATAATAGTATCTCCCTTAACGGGCTGATAGGTCACTTTTTGGTACTGCCATTCAGTTTCGCCACCATTTTTTATGGTGTTTAGATAGGTACACCATGTCAGTTTACGCATAAGCTTACCTTCTACAGGGCCACCGTCCTCTAAGTGCCGTGGAGAATAGGCGTTTAATGGGTCAAATCTTTGTAAATTGAAGGGCTCCGTTCTGAACCAATCTCCAGAATGGTCTACCCAGTTGAACTTCTCTCTATAATGTGAGAAACAATAATCTACTTGCTGTAGATACTTTTTCCTTACACTCTTTCTCATTGCACCACTTGTTATCCGATGGTAACCCCTTACCTTATCATAATTAGAAGACTCATCAAATAGTCTAAAAATTTCAGATAATACATCATCACAAACAGAAAGATTTATTTTCCAACCACTTATGAAGGATTCGCCTTCCTGTTTTATTTTAACTTCTTGCACTAGTCGTTTTCACTGGAAGCGTATAAAGGATAGGCCGAACCTGCTACAGCGGCGGCTACAGCCCCAAGCTTGAGTAGTCTATGCCCTTTTAAGCCGTATTTTAGGGCACTGACGGGACTTTTAATCACTTCCTTTACTGCTTGCTTCCCAGCGGCTACTCGCCCCTTCTGTCGTGCTAAACTAATTTCAGTACGACCTCTCAATCTTTTGTCATCTAGCATGCCGAATGAGTGTCCTTTAAAAGGATTGGCGGCGGTAGTATAGTACTTGTTTCCTTTATCAGGAGTCCAAGTAGAATGGTAATCATTTAAAATAAGAGGTGGTCTTTTTTGAACACCTAATTGTTGTGAACCGGGTAAGTCTTGAAAGTCAGACACCATAACTCTAGCGGCTACCTTTAACTGTCCCTTATCCATGAATGGCCTGTATTCTCCAACTGAACTGACTCCACCTAGCAAATATTGCTTTGTTATCCCTAAGTTTCTTGCAACTGAGGGTGTGTTGAATCTACCAAGACTATCTTTTCTTAGTCCACCACTTTTCTCTATATATTTAGCAGTTCTCTCGGCTAGGGCTTTAATAGTTAAACCTGCATCTTTTTCTCTCATATCAATGAAGAACCTTGGGTCTTGAGTAAATTCTTGGACTAAACGTGACGTTAAACTCTCCATATTTGGAGCAAGTCGACCACTAGCTAGTCCATAAGATATTCTTTTTGCCCAAGTATTATTTCTACTAAGTTGTTTAGACATAAGCAACCTATCACCTCTATGAGTATGAAAAGCTACTGGTATAGTAGACCTATCAGATAGCATCTTGCCACCCCACCACTTAGATACCTTATTAGCGTCTGTTTCCCAACCAACTACAGCTTCATTAGGTAGATAACCTTTAATATCACCCCACTTATACAGCCCTTTATAGTCAAAACCAGCTTCTCTAAGCCTTCCAACGTCCCATTTACGTCCCCAAGACAGTGCTTGAATCTCATTTTTGGCTATTTCATGGCGATATTTGCGACCAAACTCACCACTTCTCTCTAGTTGACCAGTTAATCGCCTAGCTCTTTGAGCAAGTTGAAGCCTTCTGCCCGGTGATAAGCCTTTTCCTTCAAGTGTAGTATCAATATCATCTATAATAGACCTAACTCTTTTATTCCTAGTACCAGCCTGTTCTGATATAACTTTTAATCTTAATTCTTCTGGGGTAGCGTTCATCATACCCTGACCAGACCTATATTGGTCAAACTTATTCACTACACCATCAGCATCAAGGTGTTTAGGTAAAACTGCGGCTAGTTCATCTAGTTGCTCACCCTTAACAGTAGTAGTAAAATTACGAACAACACTTGTTCCTAAATTACCCTTGTACTTCTGAGCAATACGTTCAGCTTGGTTTCTAGGACTCATGGGTTCCATACTGTAAGCACCTTCAGACATATTTCTCATCCTTAGGCCAGACTCACCCATAAACTTCTCAGCCGCTTTCATAGGTAACATACCTGCTATGCCACCAACGCCAGCATTTCTCAAGTCATCTTCAAAGTTCTCTTCGTCAGATACCTGAGACCCTAAGGCCATGCCTATTAGTGTTCCTACTCCTCTAACCGCCATCGCTCGGTAACTTATTTAATGAACCAATACGGTTACTGCTGACAGTATTGCTGTCCCATGCAACAACCTTAGGTTCTTTTTTATCTTCATTAGGTGATTGATATGAACCATCCTCGTTTCTAACCCAAGGGGCTCCTTCTTCACTCGGCTTCATCGTCTTCTCCTCTAAATAGCTCTCCTAGTTCTAGTATTGGTAGACCAGTTAACTTAGTTACTGCATAATATGGGTTCTCTATAGCACCGCCGGGCCCAGCAACATCTCTTATCATTCTTCCGAATGGCATCATAGTCCAAAGGTAGTAATCAGTTAACTTAGACCAATCATCGTTAATCATTCCTTTAAACATTGGCGGTAACAACCGCAATACTGGTGGTGTTATCATTTGTAATGGGCCGAAAGGAGAGCCGTAGAACGCACGTTCTCTTGCTTTATCGTCACCCAATAACCAATCAGCGGTATCTTGAAACCAATTCCAAGGAGCTGGAAGTGCGTTTTCAAATAAACTATATAAGAAGAGGTTAGACATACCTAACATAAACATATCTGCTTGAGCTGTTCTTTTAAGTCTGTCAAACGATTCAGTACCCGGCTGATAGCCGTGTAGCTTCGCTTCTCTAATCGTATCGTTTCTAAAACGCACACTGTTCCAGCTCCATAACTGGAATCTACTGAACACCCTACCCAAGGCGCTGTTCGTCCACATCGGTCTGTGTGGTGCGGAGTATAAGAACTGGGTAGCTTTTACACCCCTTTTAGCCATCTCTATTAAGAACGGATGGTCATAATCTTTAATTGCATTACCAAATTTCTCTCTAGCCTGTAGATAATGAGACATAAATGCATCACGTCTCAATGTTCTTTCAGGGATACGCATGAAGCTTGCCGCAAAATTCCACATAGTATCAGTAAGTTTATACTTACGTTTCAACTCTAATAGAGTAGTGTCTGCCATGTTAGGGTCTTTTTTAAGCTTAGCTGTAACTTCCTTTACAAAGCTCTGGTATCGCTTCGACTTAATATTAGGGTTAAGACCAGCTTCATAGATAAGGAACTCTTCAGTTATACCAAGCTTCTGTAACCACTTCTGTACATCTTGCATACCTTTCCACTCTGGATTAACGTGGGTCTTTAAGTATTCAAAGTTCCTAGCATTTCTCCAGTTACCTACTCCAGTACTCATTACAGTATGTGCAGTACCACCATATAGGTTAGCTATCATACTCTTAGGGTGAGCAAGCAAAGCGGCTAGCTCGTATTTTGCTTCCAGCGCAGACCAAGAATTAAGTTGTCCGTATTCAACTCCGGCTAACTCATCTATAGTTTCATCATCAAGCTTCCATTTCTTTAACGTCTTTCGTGCGACGCCCAGTTTTTTCCGTATGTTATCAATTCGCTTCTTAGTCTGGCTGTCAGCAAACCATTTGTATGGTGTCTTCTTTATCTTCATAGCAGGGTCATTCATAACCTTCTCAGGTATATGAACTGGATAGCCCATTGCTCCTTGAGCATACAGCTTAAAGAAGTTCACCCATTTGCTTCCTAACTCTTGGTTCTTACCACCTTTGGTAAAGTTTTTATAGAATTCATTTATAGTAGTTCTATTAGCGACCTGCATAGTCTGGTCATAGAAAGTCTTTATAATATTTTTCATGTAATTTTCATAGGCTTCAGGTGTCCTGTCCCACCCACCTATGTGAGCACTACGAGTGAACTGACTACCTACCTTCTTCAGACTACCTGATAATATATTCTGTGCCTTTTTCTTCTTACCAGTTGCCATGTTAGTCATGACTTCTTGCATAGCATCGAAGTTCTCACCCATTGTAGTGTCAATCAAATCTCCAGTAAGTTGTTTGTGATGTGTCACAAGCTTAGCTAACGCCCTGTTTCTCTCTTCCTTAGTCAGGTCACTAGTCTTCATAACATATTCTATTGCAGCATTTAGATTTTTATCAGCAACCTTTCTATCAAAAGATATGTGTGGGAAATAGGACTGAAATGGAAGCTTCTTAGTTACATCCCATTCTTCGTTAACCCTCATTCTCTCTCTCATCTTAGCAAGATTCTCTGGAGTACGCATCTTCTCTGGGGTATAACTTTCCATAATTCTTTTAGCTACCTGCCTTACACCGTCAATACCAAGCTCCTCTATTGGTATCCTCTTACCATCACGCATCAAGCCATTCATATAAGTAGTCCACTTCCAACGAAGTTTATCTAACCCAGCCCAAGTTTCTTTTCCATTTGCATCACGAGCATGACTTAACCATTTTTCTATCTTATCTGTCTGACCAGTAAGTAGTGAATGCATCTTTTCATTCTGTGTAGTATAAATCTTATTAATAGACTGTATAATGTCCTGACCAGTTTTTAGCTCAACATTCCCATCTACAACTATCCTATATATCTTATCCTTGACAGCTTGATACTGTGGTCTCATCTGAGTGAAGTTGTTTTCGTATATCATCTGGTGGTGATTAAGTAGAACTGGGTTTTCTTTAGGGTTAGTGTGCAATATGTCCTTCATACCACGTTCTCTTGTTACGATAGCTAGGTCATGTAATATGTCACCCTCTTCTATACTAGCAACGTAGGGAGACAGCTTGTCCCTTAGAGTACTCTTCTCTTCATCAATCTGTTGCATAGATAGTTCAATATTCTTTGATGAGAAGTTCTGTATTTCTCCTATAGGACTCATTGGAATAAGACCTTTACCCATGATAGTGTTGCCTAAATGGTCTCTATACGGGCTCATAGTCTCTTTCAACTGTCGCATAGCAGGTGATTTCTGGAGATTTCTATCTATAGCGGCTGGAAACTGCCAATAATAGACTCGTTTTATCTCATCACTCTTACCTGTCATAAAATCCCAAGAACGTCGCCAAAATGAAGGAGTATTTAAATGCTTTAAGTACCTAGAGAAGTCAAGTATGTCCATCTTATTAGCTTTATTCAGGTTCTTACCAGTAATAGTCCTAAATAAGAAGTTTAAGTTCATAGCATCAGAGTTGTGCATATTTTTAAGAGCATCTTTGATTTCATAGTAGGCTTCTTTTAGCTCTGGGTCTTTTACCTTACCCTTATGTAAGCCAACAAATGGATGTATTTCATCTAGATACTTCCTAGTACCTATATCGAGGTCAGATTCTTCTATGATACTACCTTCTACAATCTTACCATCATCACCAAGGAGCTTTGTCTTCTTCTTCTTATGAAATACGCCATCAATAAGCTCAACATCTTCCTTTGACGGCTTTTCAAATGCCTTTTTCCATAGCTTATCATATTCATCAAAGAACTTCTTTACACTTACATCACTTACAGCACTGCTACTTAACCCAACTTGTACAAGACTCGTATTATTAGCCGCTTTCTCTAAGTGCCCAAGCATTAATTCTTGGTCTTTACTTGGGTTATCAAGTTGTTGAAGCTCTGCTATCTTATTCAGATTACTCTTCTGAAAAGTACCAAGTAACAAAGTATCATACAGCTCTTTCTCGCCAGCATTCATGTTGCCTTTGTGTCGCCTAACTATTGAGTCTATTCCTAGCTGGTCAGTCTTAGCTGACCTAGCATCTCCATAAGATTTATCATCGTAAATAGTTTCTTGTACATCAACTGGTATTTCTTTCCTTTGCTTACTCCTCATGGCATGCTGGTTCTTGACAAATTCAGTTAAGCTATGAATCTCAGCTACCCTAGAGGGAAGAAAGTTTCCTTTTTCAACTATATCTGTAAGCCTTTTTATAGTAGTCATGTCACTCAAGTCATTGATAACAAAATCTTCAGCTTTATAAGCTACAGCATCTAACCAAGCTTTTCTAAAGTTGAGGTTGTCTGGCTTCTGACCATAGATATTCCACACTTCACTTGGTAGATTAGGATTACCTAATGTAAATAATTTTTCACCATCTTTATTCGTTGCATATGAAATCTTGTATATTTCTTTCCACAGCTCATTATCATCAACATACCTCTTCCTGACATCAGCGTCCCAAAGTTTTCTTTTCCTTACTTCTCCAACTAAGACTGCCCAAGGAGTACCAATGCTTTTTCTATTTAATATATCTCTTAACCATTCCTTACCCTGTACAGCCTCATTGTTCTCAAGATACATTTTCTCCAAAACATCAAAATCTACACGTCTAAATATATTATCACTCCAATTTAAACCTTTAAGTTGCTCAGCTAATTGTGGAAGAAATGTATTCCTAGAATTCTCAGGTAAGAAATCAAGCTTATACATACCCTTGGCTATATCAGCATAGCTATGACGACGACCTGTATTCCAGTTATGACCATATAATAAGTTATTGATATCACCGAATGAACTATGTAGTCCACGAAATCTTATATTGTGCTTACCATCAGTTTCTGCCGTCAGGCCTTCGTTCTTAAAGTTGCCATGAGTCTTGGTGTCATAGTTATGAATCTCATATGAAAACAATGAATCAAGCATCTTCTTGGTCATCTCAGCAGGTGGTATTAATCCTGCTTCATCCATAGGGTCTGAACCAAGGGCAGTAGCAGTCCTAGCCATATTTCTAAATCTTTCTAAATCCTCTTCTCCCTTTTTAACCCTAAACACTGCCATCTTTACAGTTCTTTTGTTAAAAACATATGGTACATAATAAGCGTCTTGAGTAATCCTAGCCCTGACGCTAACATCTTCTAAGTCGCCTTTCTTATTCTCAACTTTTAACGTCATCCACCATGTCTGAGGCTTTTCAGTAGCACGAATAGCATTATAAGCACCTATAATCTTAGACCTACCAACGACTGCTCTCTTTAAAGAGTCACGTCCAGTATGCGCCCCTTCGCTCATAAAGTATCTCCAATAAGGGTCATAGTAAGTCTGTGGAGCTTCAGCTTGTTTCATTACCTCTGGGTCGTTCATTATAAGTTGCTGTCTGTAGGTCATGCCATTTTGAGGGTCAATTTCATTCTTGTTATGCATTTCAACTTCAGAACCCTTTTCACCCTTTATATATTCATTTCTCTGAGCCCTATACATCTCTTTCCACTCTGGCTTAAGGCCACCTTCCCCACCATAAAGTATATGAGCCTTGTCTCCATCAAGGTCTGCACCACCTAATGCTCTCATTGTCCTACCATGTGTAATGATTCCATAATCCTTTATGCCAGTGAAACCACCAAACTTTAGTACATGGGCTCCTGAAGGAGAATCCATAGGAACACGAAGAACCACAGCTTCCATGATTTGAGCAACTTCTTCTTGATGGTCTCGATACGCACCTTTTTTACCTTCCTTCCATTCATAATATATATCCTTTAACTTACCACCACCGTTCTGCAGGATAGGGTCTTCTAAATACTTGTCCCCATGACTATCACCAAGAAAGAATGTTTTATCATCCATGTTCTTTATTTCTTCACGCATACCAGCATCTATTGGCCTCATTCTAGCGGAAGCGGCATTGGCTATCTTAGGCTTTGACATACTATTTACTATATAGTTTCTCATAGCAACCATACGGTAGCCCTTCATCCATTTATGCAAATAAGCTCCGACATTACCTTCTGGATATAAATTAGTGAGCCTGTCTAAGACACCTTGGAACTCCATATTAACCTTGGCTTCTTCCATAGCTTCTTGTCTACTGTACTCACCTTCTTCAACCATTTCAGAAACGACTTCTTGATTAAGTCTAAGAATCTTTTTATAAGCTTTTTGAGCAAAGGCACTGTGTTCTGGGTCACGCATTATATCTAGAAGACTAGTGACCGATAGTTCATCCAATCTTTCTATAAGTTTATTCTCTAACACTGGGTCTAAAGTACTTTTATATTCTTTTAAGAAACCATTTACCTCAGGAACACCTCTAGAAGTTCTACCCATAAGAGAGGTTATCATGTCTTTAGCTGTTGCACCGTCTATATCTCTATAACCAAACAAGCTGAGTGTAGAGAACATCTGCTTAGGCATCCTCTGGCTCTTAATTGATTTGTTAGATGTAATTTCAGACATGATTGTCCTAATATTATGTATAGGCAATCTATATCCATACTCAGCAATATTAACTTCTGCAGTGCTGTTCCAGACATTAAATGGAATAACCTTACGCCCACCAACCTGTTTTAAAGCTGACTCAGGAAATATCATATGTATCTTTTCCTGATGCATCCACTCCTCGATAGCCTTAGATGGTGTATGAAACATGTACTTACCAAGAACAGCTCCTAAACCCTTCTCTCCTTCCATTAACTTTATATCGGGAGAAGAAACAATAAATGATTTATTCGTTCCACCAGAAGTAGGTAGCCCCTTGTCAGTATTCAATGCATCTATGACATCTCGCCTAGCCATTGGGCCACCATCTGTTGCTTCTGTGTTGAGTTGTGCTTGTAATCCAACAGGAACTTCCGCAGGATTCTTAGCATCTTTGAATGCAATATACCTAAACGCCCTACCGTCTATAGTATCCTTTACTAAATTCTTTATGTAGTTTTGATTAGCAGTTAAGCCTGTGTTAAACCATATTTGTGCACGCTTATTATAAGCCTTCGCTGGAGTCCTAGATGCATTTAGGTAACCATCTTTTAGAATAGCACGCATATCAAGCGGTTTATCCATAGGGACATCAACGCCATTCCATGTCAAATCATACATCATATTAGATACAAACGCTTTCTTGTACCTTAACGCCGCATCTGTTCCACCACCTTTACCTTCAAAATACATATAGTTTTTAAAGTTCTTCAGACCAATGGCCATAGCTTTATCAAACTCAGCAGGTTGCATCCTAACTTCTTTTGGGGCACGTGCATATGCTCGCTTTAATTCTTTTATTCTTGCATTAAGTGATTTTATATCACCCCTCATCTTAGGATGATACTGTACAAAGTACATTCTTTTGTTATCACCCTTACCACCTATGTAGTAATAGTTCTCTTTATCAGCAAAATCAATAAGTCGAGACAGTTGAGTTGCAACCTGTCTATCAGCCGCTCTCTCTGCCATCTCTTTTAACTCATCACCCATAATCTTTTCTGAACGGTCAGCCGCCTGTTTCTGGATTCTTTTCTTAGCCGCTTCAAAATATGTATCACGAGCCTCACTCAAATTCATTTCTTTACCGTCTACAATGAGGTGTTCGTACATAGTGTAGAATGGTTTTAGTTGCTCTTGTGGTAAATTGAGCATCTTTTCAAACATTCTTTGAATAAGTGGTGGCTCAAACCATATCTTCTTCTGGTTACCAGCTTTATTTATACCGTGCACAGGTAAATACTCTGGCTGACCATCTACCATAGTAAGATGACGAACCCTTTCTTTCTTACGATTCTGTTCAGAGAACGCTCTCCACCAACCAGCTTGTTCCTTTGTAAAGTTTACTCCGTACTTCTGAGAGAAGAATCTTACCATCTCTTCACTAGCTCCGGGCACAGGTCTTTCTATGTCACCTTTTTTAGTCTTGTGTAATGATTTCCACTTCTCCCAGACTTCAAGTGATACTTGAAGCTTCTTTACGTCAGCAGGTTTACCGTCTACCCATGCTGGACTAGCTTCTCTCTCTACAAAACCATATACCGAAGCACCTTTAGTACGAAAATCTTCGTAATGAGCATGCATATCAATGTCATGCTGGTCTTCTGAAGCTCCTTCTCCTATTCGTCGTGCCTTCAGTTCTTCTAACATACTCTTAGTAGGAGCTAAGAACATTTCTTGTGTTACTGGGTCTTCAGCGACTTCTACACCAAGCTTTTTAGCTTCTACCTCTAAATCCTCCATAGTGATACCGCCTTCTTTAGCTAATTTAAAGGCTAAAGACCTAGTTTCTTCTGGGCCGAACCAATATTGGAAGTCATTTTTAATTATTTCTTGCATCTCAGGGGTATAATTCTTGAACTCTGGATGGTCTTCTGGTAGGTCACCCTCCTTGTCTTTCATAAATTTATGTAAGAATTCTCTTGAGGTTCTCGTAGACAGCGGAGTCTCTTTGAATCCAAAGAAAGCACCCATTAGATAGGCATATACCTGTTCTTCTGTAGTTGCACCCTGCATACTAGATGGTAATCCTTGGAACATACTACCAGCCAATGTTCTCAAGCTAAGGTCTAGCTTCTGACCACCACTTAGTTTACTTAGTACTGGGGCTCCAGATGTTTGATTCAGTTGTGTTGCACTCAAACGCTTACCAAATCCGGGCATATTACCAATGCCTCTAAAGACAGCTCCAAAGGTTGCTCCAAATCCAGCACTCTCTACCATAGCATCTATACCCTCAGTCCAACTTGATATAGCACTTGCTGTCCCAAGATGGAAAGCACCGCCAGCCATATCAGATAGTACAGTACCCTTTGCAAACTTCTGAGCCCAAGGCCCAGCTTCTTGCATAGCAGGTTTAAACACCTTACCTAATCTTTTTTGAACGGCTGTGGCTCCAGCCATAGGGATACTACGCCCTCTAAGCACCCTTAGAGCCGGTATCCACCTTGCTCCGGGTACATACCCAACAAACCCTGCTAAATGCCCTAAGTTTCTTGATATACCCTCTACTGTGTCAGTAGGGTGTTCACCACCCATTTTCTCAGTAGGTATTGTAGTGAAACCTTCAATAAACCCCTTACCGAGGTTTGTTATTACTTTAGTAAGGAAGGCTTCTTGGTCTTGTGCAGACCGTGCAAACGGCACTCTGTAATGAGATGCGTGTGTCTCTAGTTCCTTTACCTGTTCATCATCGAACATCTCAGGATTAAGAGTATATTTACCTATCGCTTCCCGTATTGCTCCTTGGTCGAACGATGGCTCCCACTCTTTAGGTGGAACTGACGCCATCTATATTACTCCTTTGTCTTCTTCCTCTTTCAGGATATTATATATTAACGCTATATCAGCCGCTAACCAACCTGCCGCAAGTAGTGATGCTGTTCCACCAGAGAATAGTCCTCCTATAGAACCTAGTCCAACTTTAGCTATTGTTCTAGCCGCTAACGCTGGCCCTCCTCTGGATACAACCTTCTTCATAACCCAACTAGCACCCTTCTTATCTAAGGCACTTTTCATAGTCATAAACATTCCGGGTAGAAGTTGAGCACCAGCTAAAGCACCTATTTCAGCACCTTTACTTCTTCCACTTGGGTCAGTCTCTCCTATTACTTCGCCAGCTTTACCTCCTGCACCAGCTCCGCCTACAGTCAGCCCCATTATACCGAGACCTCCGCCAATCTTCTTAAGGATACTTTGACCAGTTTTACTTTTAGCCAGTTCTTCAGCAACTTCTTTAGCAGGTACGTCACCGCCATTCTTTCTAGACACATTCTTGAAGGCTAACTCTAACTGTTTACCTTCTCCACCAGTAAGTTCACCAAGCTTTACCTTGGTCTGTACGTCTTTAACAACAGTACCAACTTTATTAGATGGTATTGTACCACCAAACATCTCCATCTGAGTACCAGTTCTCCACTTAGAAGCAGTCTCTGCAGTTTCTTGACCAGCTTTTCCACCAAACAACTTCTTTGCCGCATCCCAAGCTTTCTTAGGTCTACCTTTCCTTAGAGCTACTCCTACTCCAACAACACCAGCCGCTCCTAATCCAATCTTACCAAGATTGTCGTCAATAGCTTCTGCTGTATCTCTTTCCATCCAGCCACCACCTACTAGTGGGTCAAGTAAATCTTGAGCTTCCCAAGCAGATGCGTCTTTAGTTACATAGGTTTGTTGTAACATTGAATATAATTCTGGGGTAGCATGTGTGAATAACTGGTTTCGTTCTCCTTCGCTTAGAGAATTCATCTTACTGCTAAATGCTCTTTTATACTCACCTTCAGTACGATACTTAAACCTTTCGTTTAAGATTCTCTTCTGCATAGCTTCAGATTCAGCTTGTTTTGCAGCTCCGTAAGCTGCTTGAAAGCCTTGCCAGTTCCCACCGACTTCTTGTTTCCATTGTTTGTAGAACTCCGCACGAGCACCCGGCTTAGTGAACTTCCATGATTCTGGGTTCATCGGGTCAGCTTTATAATTAAATAAGTTGCTTGCATTTTTAGCAAGAAATTCATCAGACTTCCTTAGAGACTCTACTTGCTCCATCTGATACTTCGCACCCTTTATCTGATACATTTTTAAAGCATTGTTAAGTGCGTCTTGCCTACCTCTACGTATTCGTTCACTTGTTGGTAGGGCGGATTCACCTCGTAACGACCTCGATGGGTCGAACACGGGTGCGCTCAGATTGAGCCTAGCTATTTCTGCCATAACGGTTCCTCGCTTGATTTAATAGTCTTCTTGTGTTATTGTGTGGTGTTACATACCCACCAGATTGGTATTGAGGAATATAGCCGCCTCTTTGCTGACCCTCTACTGCCTGTCTTCCACTAACCATGTCCCAGATGCTTTTTCCAGTATCCATAAATCTATTCATCATACTGTTCTCCTGAAACGAACCTTCTTCTCCTTGTTCTATACTGGGGTCTTCAAGTCCAGCCTTGTGAGCGGCCTCTCTACGCTCAAACTCTTCCGTCATATCATCCGCTTGTGCGGCTTGCATCTGTGAATAAGTTCCTTGATTATAAGGTACATCAACTTGTGGGCCTTGTATTGGGCCGGTTTGAGCAGTCTTAGGTGCTACGGAGACTTCATCTAGCTCTGGTGGTTTAGAACCAGTACCTTTATTTAACATACCAAGTTCTTTAAGCATACGTTGTTGTTGTAGCATACCGGGTGAAGCCATCTCTCCAGTTAAAGCCCCTAAGAATCCAGCCGCTTTCTTTATCTTACTTCCTTCGCCTTGAAAGTCCTTCTTTGCCGCTTGGAACCCTTGTCCAATCATGCCAGCTCCTCCTGCTATAGCTTTACCTGCTAATCCTAGTCCCTGTCCACCAAGCTTTGCACCTGCTTGTAAGAGTGGAGACACCTTTTCAGCCATTGCTCTTCCAGCACCAACTTTATGTTGTACATCAGGAGAACCTAATTCCATATCAGGAGCATCTCCTTCAGCAAACTGAGCCTTAATACTTGCGGCTACATCGTCTGAGGTCTGCCATCCTTCATCGCCCTTGTTAAACCCTTTATTCAGTTCGTTGAAATCGGCTTCTCCTATTCCACCAAATTCTCCTACCGAACCTTCTCCCTCTGTAGCACCAGCCCATTCTTGTACTCCAGAATCAATAGTAGCGGCGTCTGCCCCTGCTTGGTTCATATGGTAATCTGTAGCACCAGCTCGTTTCTTCATTCCTGCTAGTCCAGATTTTAGCTTACCGAGGAAACCACCTTCTGCCATATGAGGTACATACCCACCTGATTGTCCATATAATAGGCTACCAGCAAAGGTCGATAAAGATTTCTTTAGACCTCCAGCTTTTGCTTGTCCATAATTCATAAGTTTTTCCTTTAGTCCTTTAGTGCCAGCTTCTTGAACCTTACTACGAGCGGCTTCTGCAGGAGATTGATAGCCTTGTAAGGCATAATTCATTGCTTCATCTATTTTGCTTTCAGCAAATTCTGCGCCACCTTTTACTTCTGCAGGTGGCTCTGTTGGTTCGTCTCCTCTGACCCATTCTCGATAATCTGCTCCTTCAGAAGAATTTTCCCTAAGTGCATCAGTTTGTGACCTTACAAGGCCTTTAAGTTTGTTAGCCTTATCTATGATAGCTTCTCTACCTTGGGGGTCTTTCTTGCTACCAAACATACTCTTAGCATACTCTGCTAGGGCATCACCGCTACCTTCTTGACCTATTGGAGTGGCTAACTGACGTTGTACTATATCTCTAGGCTTACCAGTTTCCCAACCTTCTAAACCAAGGTTGCTCATTTTCTGCATATGTAAGTCTTCAGCCGTAGATACTCCACCGGGATGAGTTACAATTTTCTTAGCAGGATTCATCATAGTAACTTTCATACGAGCTTCATGTTCAGCGTCAAGTTCGCCTTCACGTTTGGCTAATCCTCTACCAGTTCGCATTCTATCAAGCTGACTCTGTGCTAGAGTCTCAAAATCATTTGCTTTAGCATGAGCTTCTTGCCTCATGTTTGAGCCAAGTTGAGTCGTATCACCAGCATGTACATTTCTAGGTAAATACAGATTTTGACCCTTACTCTTAGCATAGTCTCTCCAACCTACAGAATCTGAGAGTTCCTTCTTCTTCATATAGTCACCCATAATGTCACCGGGTTCTGCTCTCCTAAACCTATCTGATTCAAATCTGTAGTTTCTTTCGCTCTGTCTAAACTTTCTATCTTTCTCTTTCTCTATCTTAACGGCTTGTCTACCACGTGCCGCTATCTGGTCACGCAAACGACCTTTTTTCATATCATCTAAGAACGCTGTGAAACTTTCAGCCGTACCATGCATTTTACGTACTTCGGAAAACTTATCAGAAGGACTAGACCCTTTAGTTGTCGTTCCCCCAACGTATGCACGTGTAGCTCTATCAACTTTCCTTCTAGAATCAGCTACATCACCACCTTCTGCCATACCTCTGGCTCTACCCATTCTGTGAGCAGACTGACTGAATCTAGGTACTGAATTATTCATTTCTTCTAGGTTCTCAACACCTACAGCTTCTACTAAATTCTTATTCAAGACGAACTCTCCCGGCTCTAATCTTGCTTCTACTATGTCACCCGGATACGGGCTATCTTGTTCAGCCAATGGTTTCACCTCCCATGCGAGTCTTTATTCCTATTGGGCCATTTGGGCCCATAATTTGACTAAGCATCCCCGGCCCTACTTCTCCACCTTCAGCCATTCCGCTTGCAAGGATTCTTGAAGCCACCTGAGCTTCATCGTTTAGAGATGGGAAAGGGCTACCTTCATGATGCATCGCATCTTGATTAAGTTGTTGTGATGAATCAGGGCGTCCACCATATGAAGCCTCAACTTCTCCGCCTTGCGCCATTCCAGTAGGTGGCATGCCAGCAACCATCTGTGCACCCTGACTAAACAGGTTAACGCCAAACTGTGTAGAAGCTCTATCTAACTGCTTGTTAGTCTGTCTTTGGTTCTCTTGCATATTAAATTTATTACCAGCAAGCTGTCCTTGGTTGGCTAAAACACCTGAGAGCATCCCAGCACCTTGATTCATATTGCCTTGTAAGTACTTATTAAACGAAGACATAGTATCAGCGGTAGCATTGTTCTGAGCATCTGCGGCATTAAAGGCAGTAGAAGTAGCGTTACCTCCCCCTCCCATTGCTATGTTCCTACCAGCTAGCCTAGATTGTTCTGCAACATCATCAGATAAACCTTCTCCCATTATGCTCTTCATCCTAAGATTCTGAGAAGACATAGGGTTCATCATTTCAGACGCATAACCACTAAGCTTGTCATACCCAGCACTTACATCGCCATATGCTTCGTCGTATCTATCTCCTAACTGTCCGACATTTTCCTTTAGACTTGCGCCACTTAATTTATTATATGTGTCTTTTACCCAACTCATAATATTACCTTGCCTTTTTTCCGTTTTTTCCGAGCCGTTGATACCACTTTAGCTCTTCACTAAGTTTTTCAATTTTTGCATTTTCTTCAGCTTCATGCTTTGACATTAATTCTATCATCATTTCCTTGTTATTAGCAATATCTAGCTTCATTATTTCAAACTGGTGTTTTATCTCAAACCCACCTATAGTTATTGTTCCAACAACAAATAAGATTTTTAATAATAAATCCCATGTTAAATCTGGTACTTCTAATTTCATTCAGTCCAGCCATCTGTAACCGACTTGTCGTAATAATATATGTTATGCAGGCTTTTTCTTTGATAGTCATCTATATTACAAAAATCTACTGAATGAAAACTATATTTGCTCACAGGAAATATTACACAAGAGTTCGGGATGTATGGTATCTGACGTACCTTAGGATAATTTTCTAGGGTATACTCAGCTCTATTAAATATGTCTACCTTCTTACCCCATTCGTTTATCCACATCCCAATATCTGGGCGACTCTTATCCCTTGGCATGTACATCGTAAATGTTAAAAGTTTTGCGGAAGAGTCTGGGTGTGGATAGATTTTGTATCCAGCAACATCCCTTACTAACTGTGGATATGACGTACAAGGCTTTTCTAAATTCACACGTGGGATTTTAAACTGAGACAGTAAATAATGCTTTAACTCAGGAGACGTTAGAATCTCAGACAATTCTTTCCATACTATATCGTACTTTTCATAGTCCCGTCCTATTGGAAGCCTATATCTTTCATAGGAAAAGTCTACACACTGTTCAAACTCATCCTTGTCTGGAAAATTATCTAACATCCTATTATAGAACTCATCTGTAAAAATATCAGTTGCGTGAATAGACGGCCAAGGGTCTTCAATACGTTCACCTTCAGATATTCTTCTCATAAGGTATGTCAATTCTTTATCGACCTTCACTATCCGCCCTTAGACCTGATTGAAAATCCAGATGCGGAAGTATTGTCACTTCTTATCCAACCATCACCTGTCTTTAATTCTACATAATATAATTCACCATCCTTGACAATTCTCATACTACCAACTGTACTATCTGAGCCTGATTCTTGAACGGCTCCAGTTTTCATATCAGTCTTATCAGTAAGTGAATCTATCTTATCCACTATATCTTTAGTAGCATCCATAGGCTCATCTGAAAAATGATTTCTACCAGTTGCAACCATCTTCTTTCTACGCTTTATAACCTTAGTTATTGCCACTACTACCTCCAAAGATTGCTATTTTATAGCCAACAGCAATAAGTAGACTAGCTAATCCTAGCATAATCCATCCTATATCAACGCAAAACACTACTTAGGCCTCTTAGGTTTGTATATGGCAGACATAGCATATGCCTTAATATTACTGCCAGCAGTATCGTTGTTTCCAGTGGCCTTCATCTTTACCCAGTGTTGCTTGCCCTTATCAGCTACAGTCAGGGTCAATGCTCTATTATTAGAGCCAGTAAACTTAGTACTAACATCTGTTCCTGCTGTCCAAGCAGAACTGCCATCCACTTTATAATATAAAGCAGTGCTAGCTCTACTACTCGCTTCAAGCTTTAAATTTCTTATCTTCTTGTCTACCATGTCCTGTTGAAAGGTCATCTTCTTACTTTCCCATGACCAATCTCTACGATTAGGGCCAGATAGATATTTACATACTGTACTATTATTAAGTAATAGCACTGCACTACCATCTCTACTTTGCACAGAATCTTTTACTTCTCCAGATACTTCCCATAAATCCCATCTCTTATCTGGTGCAGTATAAGCCCAACATCTATTTTCAAGTGCTGCATTTTGGAAGAAGATTAGGAAGGACTTCCTCTTAGAGTCATATGCTAATACAACTTTGTCACGTATAGCATTAGTAAGGTTCATCCACCCATTGGTTTCTATGTCAACAATATTGTCAGCCACAGTTCTAAACGATGGAGCCGCTAAGTATGCGTTTCTATGGTCTACCCAGAACATACCGTTTTCTGCTACCATTACTGACTTCGGCCCTATACATCCTACTCCATCAATTACATCTTCTATAAACATTGACTCTGGATTTATAACTGCAATCTGATTCTTACCAAAGGCATACAGTTTCCCAACGAAACCTTTCATTGCTACAGGTACAAACGGTAATACAATGAAATCTCTTGACCAATCAAATATGGAGAACTTACCAGCCTGTGACCTGAATATATAATTTTCAGCATCAGGGAACTGAGAATGACTAACATTCCCTACAAAGTGGAATCCATTCTGCTGTGCATTACACGTGTACCTAATATTAAGTGAATGCATATTCTCACTGATACCGTTAATAGCTTCATAAGAACCTTCTACATCACCGTCATCATATACTGTATATTCCCATCTTGAGTTAGCCGCACTATGATTGAAACTAAGCAAGTCAACTTCTTCTAAGAACCTATAGTGTCCTTCTGGCTTAGTATCGGATTGTGTTTGAGAATATGCTCTATAGACAGCGAATGAGGCTATTCTTTTAGAAATTTCAAAACTATCATCAACCCTAATATCAAACTTTAAATTATAGTTCAGAGCAGTTCCACTACTCCATACAGCAGTCTTTGATAGTGGGACGGTCTCTTGATAACCATCATATATAAAGGTTATTTTATAGAACACTTTCTTAATATCTGACGCACCTGCCCACTCATCACCACCATCTACTGGTGTTTCAAGATTTAAGAATGCAGTAGAAGCTGAAAATTCACTAGTAATTGCGGCAGTGTCGGTATAGCTAGAATATGGTAAGTTCATATGAGCTAGACACAACTGTTTATTAGTTGCTTTACCATAAGGAACACCCATTATAAAAGCTCTTTCTTTAACTGACACCATATTACTAGGAAATGATGCATACTCTACTGGTGGCCCTGATATTACCATAAGGTTGTAAAGCATTGGGCCTTCGGCCAATCTCCACCTATATTTATCGTCACTACCTATTAATGTATCGTAAGGTAGTTTATTGAACTTTACAGAATCTTCAGCAGTAGTTCCCCATGCTTGGTCTCCACTAGACCAGTTACTAAATATTGTTGCTCCTCCAGTATTGGGAAATATATGAGGTCTATCTATCTCTGTCCAGTGATGCTTGGCATCATTAGCATCATAACTTGCTTTAATACAATAGTGAGTATGATTTCCGGGTCTATAGTAATGCATACCCATTCTTACACCATTTGCAGAAGATGGGTATCTTTGTCCATAGATATGGAATCTACCCTTTACTCCAAAGTTTGGATGTCTTGATGGACATGATTTTAGATTTACTCTTCTACCAGTAGCACTTCCATACTGAGTAAAAAGCCAATCTGGTATAACAACATTATGATTCTGCATGAATCTATCCTGTGGTTCCATGCCATGATTCCAATCATCTTGATGTAATAGTATAGGATACTGATTACTACCAGTTGCATCTACTGGAATATTGTAAGTAACCCAATTAGCGGCTCTAAAAGTTCTCTGTGTTTTGTTGACTGTATAATCATCATTAATAAATGGGCCCACTAAAGTAGAATACCAGTTACCACCTTGTGCAGTGCTTTCAGCCGTAGTAAGAGCCGACCCCTTATGAGATATTAACGAAGTACTGCCTGTTAATTCCATAGGTCTAAGCTTACAAGTCCACATAACAGTTGGGTTCTCGCCATCGTCGTCATATCCGCCAGCCTCTATTAGGTGATAAGTAGGGAAGTCATGAACATATTGACCAGACCAATTAAAAGTGTCTGCACTTATAGCTGTTATCTTATTTGCATAAGCACCAGTACCAGTTTGTCGTGCCATCCACCACCATGAACCAGCTTTCTCAGTACCTGCATTCCAATCCCAAGCTTCATCTGCAAAAGTCATCTTAGGTGTGACATTTATCCATCCATCAACTGTATCACCATCGTTTTTAGAATCAAAATCAGTATTTTTCCATATCCATTGGTAGTTACTAGCATCAGACGTACGGTATTCACTCCTACCTTGTTTATTAGCGGCAATAAACAGAGTCCACGTAAGAGAACCACTACTTAAATCGGTATGAGATGGCATAATTTGAAAGTCTTTTATAAAATCTATTGTACCACCACCAACACCAACTGGAGCTTTTATTTTCAAAGTCTTCACTAAGTTGGTATCCTGACCAATGGTTGCTCCAGACTCTGGAACTGACCATAACTGAAGTTCAGCGCAAAACTCAGGGGAAGCTGGTCTTGTTAATACAGCAACGCCAGTACATCTCTGAGTTATGGCTCCAGCATCTTCATTTAGCTTGTACCACTTCTTTATCATAATTGGTACATTATTTGTAGCAAACTTAAACACTTTGTTTACATCTCTGTTATATACGTGTAAAAACTTGTCTGCTCTTTCACCGTCCACATTTATTCCAACAAGAAGTTCAGCCTCATTGGATATGACATCGTCACCTTTAATAACACAACCTATGTCAAAGACATCTTCATTAGGTGGTTCACCTCCGCCTACTAAGTCGAATGCATTGCAACTATAAACCTCAGGTGTTTCAGAGGGGCCATTAAAGGTACTGGAATTAACATAGCCAAGCCACCTTGGGCCATTCTTCTTACCAGTAGCTATGTATATTTCTTTATTATTACGTTCATAATCTATTGTATCAGTAGAACCTATATTAGCTACCTCTTCGCTTATCGCAGGAGAATCGCCATCGAAGTTGCTTATAACAGTAACAGTACCACTTTTTTTAGATATAAGAACTAAGTCAGATTCATCTTCCTTCTCCAGTATAGTCATACTATCATAAGTATCATCTTCTCCAGCAACAACTAAATCAACATAAGCTGTGAACGACCAATAGTCACCATCATTGTAATCTGCGGTGTCTGCACGAGTAAATTTTATTGTAATACTATTAGATAAAGCTTCTACATCATTAGCTACTATATCCTCATAAGAAGACCATGCAGTCCAACCAGTAGATGAATCATGCGCTTTACTTCTCCAAGCCCACTTTTCACTATCATTTACTTTAACCGCATAATCAGTCTCAACTGAACCGCTGAAAACTCCAGCTACTTCTAGAAAGTCTTGATTATACTTGGTTGATTCTGTTATAGCCATATTATGAAGGGGGGTCTATGTTGTGAGAGCCTGAGGAAGCACCACCGCTAGTACCAGAAGAAGCTCCACCTTGTTTATAGTAGACACTACTAACTGTATTTACAAATCCGCTTCTCTTCAAGAATCTATCATCAGGTATACCTTGTATCTCACCCTTAGTTAATGGTTCCACATTTAAGCTGTTACTTGCGGCATCAGGTGGTATATCCCTTGAATCCTGTGGCTTACCAACGATACCATATACAAACTTACTTATTTCAAAATATTGCTTAGGCATTTCCGTCTAGCACCTCTCCCCACAATGTTGTAACGCCGTCAATGATATTAACAACATGCACTGTGAACCTACTGTCTGTGTAATAATCAACAACTGCAAAGGCATGTGCCCAATTAGTTTTCCTATTACCAAGCCAAGCGTTAGTCTCATCTGATGTATCCTTTAAGCACCCGATTGACCAAGCAGACTTTGGCCCATCCATGTGAGTAACACTGCACATCTGCAAGTCGTGATGATGTCCATACATTATATTGCATCCTAATTTAGTCAGGTGATTACGTGTATGATAGATACCAGCGAAGTGGTGACCGTGATAAAAATACAGGTCTCCCATCTTAAGGTATTTACCAGCAGGGTAATACTCATAGCCTCTCTGTCTTAATAATAATCCATCCTGTACATTCAATCCCTGTAGGTATGGATTCTCTTCTGAAAATCTGTTGAGCCAATCGTCATGATTGCCCTCAGTGAAATAACGCTCTTTGACTTTTGCCTTATTGAGTGCTTCATCTATAATGTCCATTCCCTCGTTAACAGCCTTGAGGTCTTCGTATACCCTTGGTAGCTGGTATTCGAGAGGTGGCCGCTTTTTTCGCTTCCATTGATGGTTGGAAACGGATGAGAATTCACCAGTGTCGCCGAGGTCGACGTAGAAATCTGGCTTGGTAATCTTGATAGCCTGACAGACAACATCTATCGCCTCTTTCGAGTGGTAAGGAAAATGCTTATCTGGTGTAACGATTCCACGTCTTACTACCCCTTTATCTAATTTGGTATTTGCTCCCATATTTTATCAAATCCTTCTAGGTCTATGTACAAGTCCTTCGTTTTGTCAAGATACCCTATGGTAGTCGCTTTAGTAAATCTGAGGAACCTATCCCCACATTTTGCGCATTCCCAGAATAAGGGGCCATCTATAGCCCCCAATATTTCTACTCCCTGTACATCCGTATGACCACAAACAGGACAACTGTCGGGTGGATTATTCTTCCACCGCTTGGAGGATTTTATCTCTAACTTCGTATAAATAGTCTCTCCAGTGTCTGGTAATGTTATGTGGCTATTGCCCTCGTGTACCATCCGTAATAATATCTCTCTAAACTAGGTTTTCGCCCACACAAATCCCCATAGTATTTTACTCTATAGGCTCGCAATCTGGCAGGTTCCAACTTCGATTTCCGTAAGTTTCTTAAGGTCTGAGGCCCAATACCACCGTCAATAGTGGTCGGGACTCCCTTATTATTAATAGCCGTCTGCAATATCTTAACAGCCCTTTTCTTTCCCATGTTAACAACCATGTCGAAGTAAATCAGTCTCAATTTTGGGGGTAGCTTGTCACACTTAGCCTTATTCCAATAGTCACGTTCGTAAATGTCACAAGCGGTAGTAACTGAAAGGTTCTTTATATCCAAATCAGGGTATGCCCTTCTGGATATACCAAATTTCGTCTCCCCACCGGGGTCGTGTTTATCGTGCACATAACCCCCTTCGTGTTTCAAGACTTGTCCAACTGCAGTTCGGAAGTCTATTTCTTCTTCCCCTGTACTGCTTTTTTGATTCCGCTCCAAACAATATCTAACAAGATATCGTCATAAGAGACAGGCGTTAGTTTAACAACCTTCTCCAGCATCCAAAAGATGGCAAGACAAGTTGTCCAATGGTCAGCAATCCAATCCATTAAGAACTCCTTATTGTTTTTATTTTATAACCAAGGTAGACTATTGTCATTATAGCTACCATACATTGTAATACTAGGCTGATATCAGATAAGGACAACAAATAGTTCCCTAAGCTCATACAGCATACTTTCAAACTATCCACGGGTTCCACCGTTTATCCTTCCTTTCAAGAATGACAGGTCATCTGTCACATCATTTAACTCTTTAATTATGTCTTCCCGATGTCTAAGAGAGGTCTCATCGCTACGAGTCCACCTATCCAAAACCTTTAAAAGTATACTATGCATGTTTACACACAATCCCTCTACTTTAGCGATATGCAAAACAATATCATTTATGTACTTCGTCTGGGCTCGCTGACTTTTGATAAGATTCAATATCAGCATTACAAATAAAGAAACAATTACGCCTATAGCTCCATACTCCGCATAGACTTCCATTTACAATATTCTCCATCTTTTCGTTGGTTCCAATTTACGTCATTTTAATCAAATATTTTGATGTCGCCTGTATTCCTCCTTGCCATCAATATACCAAGTCTTATAAAGTTCTCTTTCACCCATAATCCACTTCAGGTATTTGTCTAGCTTACCCTCCCAATCCCTATCTACTTCAGGATTAAAGATACCAGACCTATAGTTACTAAAGCCGTAGTTAATAAAATGTTCATTAGATTTACCATGAACACAATTATCAAACAAATATCTATTTATCCAGTAGAATGAACCTTGATGAACATGTTGTATAACTTCCATTGGTTCAATCTCTTTACCAAGGACTGTAGCATACAACGCTGTCTCACTCATATGGGTAGTATACACCTTCTCAGCACCTCTTAAGAAATAGTATACATCACAATTTCTGGGTAAGATGTTTTCCTCGCCCATCATATCTTTTAACTCTCCAATAATCTGATGCGTTGTTATAGGATGTGGCTTAAACCACACCTCATCTCCCCATACTTCTTGTATGTGTCTCATCTTATTTAAACAAAGACGCTCTTTGATTTTATTACTTCCTACCAATACACATAGAGCCTTACGATGTTCAAACTTAGTAGAGTCACCACGTTTAGCGTACTTATTAGAAGTGCCTGCACCAATCTTACTCTTAAAGTAGTCACACCAATCATCGTATATAGTCTGGCTACCATCTGTAGCCGCACGAAGCTGATTAGACTTTAAGTATTCATTAAGTGGATGAATAATCAATGAATGAGCATACTCAGTATAGTTTAGTGTCCTAAACCAAGGTATCTCTTGAGCATTAACGTCATAACACCACTCGACAGGGTAGTAGTCTTTCATTAATTCACATAAAAGCTCTTCTACTGGCTTTAAGTGGTACAAGCTAGAACTCTTATGAAGAGAGCCTAACCTTTTTGCCTGCCGTTCCCTATTGAACATAACAGGTTTACAATTATCGGGGTCTTTATGTTGATGTTTCTTTGATTCTTTTCTTCCCATTTTATCCTCCTATGACGAACCACCATCACCAAACGTAGTAAACCAACTAGTCACCACTGTAGTATTGTAAGTAGTGAGTGTCTGTACTGATGTTTGATAAAGAGTATTCGTCTGTAATGTAGTATCCCTTGAGGTACTAGTTTGTTTTGATGTCAAATACGAAGTAACTGTCTGCTTAGACGTTTCATACGTAGTAGCAGTCTGTTTAGATGTCTGATAGGTAGTTGCGGTCTGCTTAGTTGTGCTAACCGTAGTACCTGTTTGCTTCGTAGTATTAAAATAAGTTTGCCAAGTTGTTAAGGTTGATTTACTAGTATTATATGTAGTTAAAGTCTGCTTAGAAGTTAAATAACTTGTCACAGTTTGCTTAGATGTTTCGTATGTAGTAGTAGTTTGAGTCGTCCTACTTGTCTGCCAAGTAGTTAAAGTCGACTTAGACGTATTATATGTAGTCGTAGTATTCTTACTTGTCTGCCACGCAGTAGTCCAAGTAGTTAATGTCTGATGACTCGTATCATAGGTTGTAAGGGTACTCTTACTAGTCAACCAAGTGGTTACAGTTTGCTTAGAGGTCTCATA
>Ga0310125_10000104_pt1 | contig 34072 bp, 21 predicted proteins | sample CB11b_Tmax_Bot8__FD_203508 | JGI IMG/M metagenome (GOLD analysis project Ga0310125, IMG submission 203508) | Marine microbial communities from Western Arctic Ocean, Canada - CB11b_Tmax_Bot8 | ecosystem: Environmental > Aquatic > Marine > Oceanic | place: Canada: Western Arctic Ocean | collected... | reverse complement strand
TCATTTCCGAGATATGCACATGGGATGCCCTCAAGTTCAAATCAGATACACCCGACGACCTCGCTGCCACAGTGATGGTACGAGATGGTGACCACAAGTTTGTTTGGAATCAATCTGAACTGGATGAGCTTTACAACCTGATAAAGGATCCGGTGGAAATCGACAACCTGATCCATGAACCATCACAAAACCATCGAACAGGTAAGATGATGGCGCTTATCAGCCAGATGGTCCAGAACACGGGTCCCGGCGTGTATGACTGGTGCACACTAGACCCCTAATAAATCAATTAGCATAAACTGCGTCCGGATCATTATACCGGCCTATTGCTTGGTCAGACATCCAGTCCACGAGGATCAAGGAATTCAACCATATTGATCCCGCAATTGCCTGGCTGCTTCAACCTCATGTTGAAGCTTTGCATAGACCTCGTCAATACTTACATCTGCAGCAGATCCTGGCGCAAAACCACAGTCAGGATTCAATGTGACTCGACTGGGTTCAAGATATTCCAACGCCGGTTTCACCCGTTGGACAATCTGCTGCGGCGTGTCAATCTGCCCGGGTGTGCAGCTCACACAACCTAGGCCAATCTCGAAATCCTCACGAATCTGCTTGAAGACTACCATATCGCCTGCACCGGGAGCCGTAAACTCCATCGTAAGATGATGTACCCTGAGACGATTAAGTTGATTGATGATTGGCCCATATCCACCTTCATGTTGCAATTCACCTCGCACGCGTGCGCCGGCCCGTCGGCATAAATGGACCGCAAATTTCACTCCCTTAAGCCCATCAACCACCTGGTTAACCATATCTACGGCAAAATCTGATGCTGATTCAGCGTCATCATATTTCTCACGCACCTGTGGATCGACGAACAAGCACAAATGTGGATCATCGATTTGAACTACAGCAACACCTTCTTCAATGAGCAGTTCTACTTCATGACGCAAAATTGGCACACAATCGCGAACGAAATCCTCGCGCCTGGGATAGGGACTGGACGAACGGGCTGGGTCCCACATCCGCTCTCCCAGAAGAGCTGGCGAGGGTAATGTCGCTTTAACCTGACGATCTGTAATAGATTTAAGAAATCGGACCTCTTGGGCAATCGTCCCCGGTTGCTTGGGCGATATTTTGTCAACGACAATCGTCCATGGTCGACCATCGTCAGCCTGGCTGAGCTCAAACCCATGAGCCAGTTGAGCAATCACGCCGATATAGGACTTGCGCCACCATTCACCATCTGTAACCACATCGAGCCCAGCATTCTCCTGAAGTGCAACAACGAATCGTACTGCTGATTTCATACGCCGGCGATATGTGTCGGCGTCTAATGGTGAATCATCTGCAATTAAATCCTGAACAAACTTTGGTCGTGGCATAGAACCGACGACACTTGTCGGGAATAGATCCCTTTTACCCTGATCCGTCATACACTGTTCTCCTTAACAGATGACCATTTAACTTAACCAATCTTGACAAGCAATACACATCAAGGCTGATTTTTCTCAACAGTTTCTAATTGCTCTAGCAGTTGCAATAAGGACTTGTCCTGTGGATACATTTCGACAAGCTTTCGCGCGTATACCATTGCTTGCCTGTGCTTGTTACGGTCTCGACTGATGGTGGCCATCAGCAACAGCAGGTCGCGATTATAAGGCAGTTGGTGGTGAGCCGCCTCAAGCACTCCCATCGCCTCCTCGAATCGACCAGTGCTGTTAAGCGCCAGTGCGTAAACATAATTTAGCCGTGGTGAATCAGGTGCCAATAATGCCGCCTGCCTTAGTGAGGCCACTGCATCTGAAACACGTTGCTGGCGAATCAATGCTAGACCAAGGGCATAATGAGCGGCATCCGCATCCGGGATTTTCGCAATGGCCTGTCGCAAAATATCCTCACACTCTTTCTCTCGCACCTGATCCCGATACAAGTCAGCCAGGTTGACATATGGTTGTACCGCGTGGGGTTCTATCCTGATCGCGATGCGATAAGCTTCTTCCGCCTCCTCGATACGACCCCGATCACGATATAAATTCCCCAGATTCAGATTCCCAGCCGCACGATCTGCATTGGAGTTCTGAACACCAATGAATTCCTCAATCCCTTGGCGCAACTTAAACGCCTCGTCTTCGCTTATGGCTTGCGGTGGAACAGCAGCCAATACCCGTGTCGCTTCGACACGTACCGCCTTAATTTCATCACCAAGTAACGCCCCTCCGATGGGCAGGCGTTCCAAAGGCGTAAGTGTTTCCAACGTACTTAATGCGTGCAACCGTACAAGGGGATCCGGGTCACCAATACCCGCAGCAATCATGTCGGCCGTTGAGGACCCGAAGGTTGTTTGGGCCAAAAGCGAAAAGGCTGTCGCGCGGGCAATGGCGGGGGCAGTAGCGTCGCCAATCAGGCGATTGAGCTTCTTTTCTGCTCCGGGCATACCTCTCCGTCCAAAGGCAATCGCTTCACCGTAATGTTCCGGATGTTGGCGAGCTGGTGGGTACCATCCATCTACGGCACTGGCTGCCCATTGCGCATCCTTGTCTGCATGGCAATTGTTACAAGCGTTGGGCCAACCGAATTTGGCCGACAGGTCTGGTCGCGGAATTCGAATACTGTGATCCCGCCGTGGATCTACAATCATGTAATGGCGTCCAGGCATATGGCAGGCCACGCAACTTGCGCCTGTGGACCCTTCTGGATGAAAGTGATGACTGGGATCATCAAATTGATCGGATAAATGACATGTTGCACAAAGTGCATTACCGGTCACATACACATCAAGACGATGGGGATCATGGCAATCCGTGCAACGGACACCCGCATGGTACATCTTGCTCTGCACGAAAGATCCATAAACGTATGCTTCACCAAGAATTTGTCCATCGGCGTGATAAACCGGGTCAACCAGGACCGAAGGTTGGTGTTGATCTAAAAGCCTACGACCATGACGGTAATCATCATCAACCACATGACGACGAGAATGACAACGACTGCAGGTATCTAATTGGATGTCGGAAACAAGTGGTCGGCTTCGACGATACTTTTGGGTGCCCGCATCAAGAACCCAGCGGCCATCCACCGGTTCTTTAAGCTGAAATACCAGGCCAATCTTCTCAGCATCCAAGTTGTCTGCAGAGCCTGGCCGATAAGCATCGTGGCCGTCTTGCCGGCCCTTATCGTCCAGGCGAGGGGAATTCAGCCCAGTTGACGTAAGTCCTCGTTCTGCCCATAACACATGGGCAGAACCCGGACCGTGGCATGCTTCACACGAAACATCTATATCTGACCACGTTGTGCGGTAGGTATTCGTTATCTGATCGTAATTCTTTTGTAGATTTGTTGAATGACATTCAGCACACATGAAGTTCCAATTTTGGTTGTGACCGGTCCAATGTAATTCATCGTCATAGGTTATTCGTTCCTCTGGATAAAGATGGAACCACCGTTGCCCCCCTTGTTGTCTTGCCCTTGCATCCCAGCAAATACTTAACGCCTGGTATCTTCCACCGGGAAACTCGATCAGATACTGCTGGAGCGGAAAAACACCAAAACAGTATGCAATTTTATAGTCGTGAAGTTCCCCATCAGGTCCCTCGGTATTGACAAAATATCTTCCCTCCCGCTTAAAAAAGGTTGAAGTTACACCGAAGTAGTTGAACTGCGCCTGATCGAAATCACCTAGAACCGTCTGTTCCGTCGCCTCCTGCATTGCCAGGTCATGATGGGACCCATCCCAATGATCGTGCTCTTCTTGATGACAGCTCGCACATTTCACACCACCCACATAGGTGGGGATCCCGGTCCCATCTGCAACTTTTAACCCATGGTCTGACGACGTAACTGACGCATCCACCACTCCCATCCCAGGAGCAACCGGCTTATCGCCTGCACCGATCGCAACGAATATAAGGACATATACGGTCAGTAGGACTGCAACGGATAAAATTAACTTCACGCGAACCGTGCTCCAATATTGGACCTATATGTCTTAACAGCATCTAAAACAAGCCAAATAACCGCTTATCATGATGCCTGCAGATCACGAAACCTCGGATCTTAACGACCGCAATGCCTTTAATAGCCGCGTAAAGACATCACAATACAGATGTTCTAGCCTCAGCAAATTTACAGGGATATAATACCTCATAGAAAACCAAAAATGATCAATGTTTTTATGGGGAAAAAGACATCCGGGACCTGGTGACGCCACACGAAAATACAATTAAGTGCATTATTGGCGTCTCGAGCGCGATGTCAGCGAGCGGGCATCACGATCTAAGGTGGGGTATAAAAAGGTGAGGTTAAGATCAATCGAATTGGGCTATCGGGGAAAGGTGCTGTTGTGGACAGTACATCAGGGAGAAGCCTGATGCGGCCAGTAATTAACTCCCGCCAACAAGAACCGCCCGGATTTCTCAAAGCCAGAAGTGACCATGTGTATCTCAGATATACACCACTTGTCCTAGCTGTTTATTTGTTCTTAACATTTGGTCCCGCCATTGGACTGGCCAGCAATGCACCAAATATTGTGCTCATCATTGCTGACGATCAATCATGGAACTCGACATCGGTCCCCATGGACCCCGACATTCCTCATTCCGGAAGTGATTACCATCAGACACCAAATATCCAATCACTTGCCAACGAAGGCATGCGCTTCAGCAAAGCTTATGTATCACCATTGTGTCGCCCGTCACAAATGGCGTTGCAAACAGGCAAGAGTCCGGCCCAGCTACAAATCACCGACAATGGTCAAGATACACAATTTTCTCTGATGGCACCCCGACCAGCAGATACCCCACGCCATGAAGTATCCATTGGCCAACGAATCCTGGAAGCCAACCCTAATTACCAAACAGGTCATTTTGGCAAGTATGCCGCCAGTGTTGCGGGCTGGGGTCATGTTGATAAAACGATCGTGGATCGACGGTATAGTGAAATTCCAGAAGAGCAAGACCCAAAGACCATGTTCACCTTTGCTGCAAGCGCAAACGAATTCATTGAAACAAGTGTCAACGAAAACAAGCCCTTCTACATTCAGTTTACGCACAATGGGGTTAAGTCACCGACAAGATCACTCCCTGAAACATTTAACAAATACGAAGGGTTGACCAAAGGCATCCGTCACCAAAGCTCATCGTATGCCGCCATGACCGAAGATCTAGACACCACGGTGGGCATGGCACTTGACAAGTTGCGACAGTTGAATATCGCGGATAACACCTATGTGATCTACACCTCGGATAATGGAGGTGCCGGTGGATCAAATACACCTGATCAAGCATGGAACTATCCACTTTCTGGCAAAAAAGGAAGCCTGCAAGAAGGGGGTATTCGGGTGCCCCTGATCATTAAAGGACCTGGCATCCAACCCAATACCGTCAGCGATGTCCCGACGATCGTGATGGATCTATTTCCAACAATCAGCGAACTGGCAGGCGCCAGCTATCCGCTACATGAGGGCATAGAAGGGACAAGCTTGGTCCCGGTTTTAATGAATGGCGGACAACTTCCACAGCAAACCCAAACACTAAAACGCCAATACGCCGAAAATGGAGAGCTGTTCTTTCATAGTACCGAGGGCATATTCCCCCATTCCGCCATTATCGATGGAGATTACAAGTTGGTGAAGAAATATGGCATGTCAATCGGCACATTGCTTACGAGTACCGATCCGAATGCTACTGCCACCTGGACACCCAAGTTGAAGATGGGTGGTGGTTATGAAATCTACACATGGCTTGGCGCAAAAGATGGTTCAGATGAACTAGAGCTAGATTCTGAAGCAATTTACACCATCGAGCATGCCGACGGACAATCACTTGTAACGATTGATCAAAACGCCGCTTCGGGACAATGGAATCTTCTGGGAACGTTTGATTTAAATCCTCATGAATCGCACGGTGTCACGCTTGCAGTTTCCAACGCCACGCCTGACGGATCTATTGCTGACGCGGTTCGATTTGTACCTGTCAGTGGCCGAGCAATGCCCATTACCATTGAACGACAGGATGCCGAATTCAGCCGAACGGGTGAGTGGCGCGTCGCAATGGGCCTCGATACGTATAGCAATCTTGGCCGGCGCTATACTCTACGCCTGCTTGACCTTTCCAATGACCTGTCTGAAGCCACGGATCTTGCCTCGCAATTCCCTGAACTGACCGCAGAACTGGAAGAGAAACTAAATAAATGGCAACGAGACGCTGACGCATCACTCATGTACGACATATCCGTAAAAACCCAGTTGGTATGGGACGGCGAATTCCCAGGACAACAAAGTGACGTGGAACTGGCCATCCTAGAAGCCAGCATGGGCACAACACGGCCACAAAGTGATTTTAATTCTGATGGAATAGTTGATGAACTGGATCGAAAAATCAAGCTAAATGATGTTTCCGCTACATGGCGATCCACGGTTGATGTTGAATACAAAAATCGGGAAACCTGGTATCAGTTGGATAACAGCAAGGACATAGATCGCCAACCCCAACATGTCATGATTCATCCTCATCAACCATTTTTGCCAACAAAAGCATTTCAATTTGATGGCGATGACGGCATGGAACGCGTGCATTTTTCCGTACCCTACAGTGATCACTCGGCAACATTTGAGTTCTGGCTACGCTTGGATTCGCTTAACCAGGAGCACATGCTCTTTGAAACAGGTCATACCGCCCAAGGCCTATCGGTTACAATTGGCGATGCCGACAGTGACGGTGAGTTCGATGATATTCATTTTCGGGCAAAGGCGCCAGGCTCGAGTGTTATTACGGCGACCTCAGAACTTGACCGCTTCACTGATCCAACACACGATTTCGTCCAGGTTGTTGCGGTCATCAGCAATGATTTAAATGACCGGTATGCAGAAATATATATCAATGGATCTCTATTTGAACGCACTGAAGGTCTTGCAAACATCAACTGGGACCACACAAATAAAGCAGGATTGGGTCTTGCGGGTGGCTCCAAGGTGGGTGGCGATAGCGGTATCGGCGAGCTACCCTTCACTGCAAGTGGATTCAATGGCGATCTTGCCTTCATGCGTTATTACAACCAGGCTATCGACGCCCATGAAGTACTCAACAATTACAACCTGATGCTCGCCCATGTGGACGCGGGAATCGTGTCCACTTCCGGTGATGTTGTCTCGCCCACCGAAAGACCCAGCGATGTCCGCCCCGGAGCCCATACTGGTGATCAAGTTATTTCGGTGCTCCAGGAACGAACTGATCAGTTGAACGATGCATTGCCAGTCGATATTTCACCCTACAGCAGCCAGACGTACGGAAAAGGCGGGTTGACTACTGGATTTGATGGTACTCTGGACGCGGGCATTTTATTAACCAGCTACCTGTTGCATTTTGACCCACAGTCTGACCCCAACACAACACAGACCACACTTGGTTCGGTTACCTTTGATCGCCCGATCCGCGGCATTATTTTCACAGATGAATCCCTGCAAAAGACTGATCCATTGCTTGGTACCATTGGTCAATATCCCATTGCCAATCGTAATGCAGATCTGGAGAATGATACGCTGGCCTTGTCCGACGATCTTCGCACACTTACGTTGACACTGAATGCCACCGCACAGGAAATCATTGAACTGCGTGTTCTCACCTCCGCCATCCTCGGTGATGCCAACTCGGATGGCATGGTCGACATCATGGATCTGGCCATCCTTGGCGCAAATATAAATACGGACATGGCCATACTTGGTGCAAATATAAATATCGATGATCGCTTATGGATGCACGGTGACTTTAATTTTGATGGTGTAGTTGATGTCGAAGACCTGGCAATCCTAGGGACTCACTGGACTAACCTGAATGAACTTTCCTTGACAGGTGCCTGGACAGATTCAGGATCAGATAACCTACTTCCGGAACCAAGTTCATCCGCCCTCATGATCGCACTGTTATTTTCTGCGATCCGTCCAACCCGAAACCGGCACAGTTAGCGGCAACCCACTTGAAAATATTAGTCTGACCTAAGTTTTCGACGAAGAATCTTACCCGTAGAGTTACGAGGCAATTGATCAATATGTCTTATCTCCCGGGGGACTTTATACCCAGCCAAGTGTTGGCGACACCATGCACGTAGTTGGGTGTCATCAACATGCGACCCTTCCTTTACCTCGACATATGCCAGGGGTACTTCCCCACGAATGGGGTCTGGCTTGCCGATGATTGCCGAATCTTTAACCAACTCATGCTTGTTGAGCACCTCTTCAATCTCCCGCGGAAACACATTTTCTCCACCAATGATCAGCATCTCTTTCTTGCGACCTGTGATATACAGGTAACCATCATCATCGACATGTCCAATGTCACCTGTACGGAAATACCGCGGCGCCAACTTCTCCCCGTTACGGTTATTCGCCCGCAAATCAACAAATACTTGCGTTGTTTTTCTGGGCAAGTGGTAATAGCCCACCATTACATTCTTCCCCGCAACTAGAATCTCCCCGTCTTGGTTGGCATCCAAAAGCTTATCGTGGTCATCCACAATACGGATATCAACGCCGGGCAATGCTGGACCAACTGAATTTATGCGATTCTGTGCCGGCGTACACCAATTGGTAATCGGCGCGGTCTCGGTCAGACCATAGCCTTCATACACACGAAGCCCATATTGATCCAGCAATGCCTCAAATGTGGCATTCGGCAAGGGCTCGCCACCGGAAATAGCCAGACGGATCGATGCAAAGCCCCCTAACTCGATGTCTTTCACACTCAATAACGCACCGTACATCGATGGAATCGCCATAAATACATCCGGCTGGTAACGTTTTATCAACTTCACAATCTGCTGGGGGATAAAACGAGCGGTATAGACCACGCACGAGCCAATACGTAGTGGCAACAACGTCAATCCTGTCAATCCAAAGCTGTGAAATTGTGGCAGGACCCCTAAAAATATATCGGCCTGGGTTAATTGTGCGTGCTCAATGGCCGCGTCTACATTTGCTTTAAAATTCCCGTGGCTGAGCATCACACCCTTGGGACGAGCAGATGTGCCGGATGTATAAAGAATCACGGCCAGGTCGTCGTCTAAATAGATTGGAGGCCAACGCAAAGGTGGTATACCCCTCACGTCGAGCTGATCCAAAAAAATGCGATGCATGTCTTCCGGGATAGGAGCCTGCTCCCCACTGCCTGCAGTTCCCCACTGTTGGCCCAAATAATCCAACATGGGTCCTATTGTTATAATGGTGTCGATATCACTGTCGGCAATCACATACCCAAGTTCATCGGGCTTGAGCATATAGTTAAGTGGAACTACAACGCGCCTGGCAAGCCAGGCGCCAAGCAATGCTATGGGAAATGCGCCACTGGTTGGCAACAAGATACCAATGTGTTCGCGATCTGTTGTCCCATCAATCTGATCGGCAACAAACATAGCGCCACCGATCAATTGGCCATAGGTATATTCCCGCTGGTCATCAATAACAGCAGTCTGATGCATTCGGCGTAATGACTGGCTGAGGATTGAGAAAAGGATGCTCATCAATGTTATCGCGTTAAACTAGTACACCTGATGATACTAAACTTGACCACGGATATCCCAAAACCATACCAACCGACAATGCGAATGTGGGGCCTTGTCGCCAACCACGCTCTATGGGTTCTCCTGTGCTTGTTTGCCGGTTGCACAACACGCGTTCCGCTGCCAGATGCTTATCAGGCACTGGACGCCGGCCAACATGAGATGGCGTATCGGATTGCCAAGCAGGTGTACCACACGCCTAATTCCAGCATAGGTAGCAAAGACCGTCACCTGGCCGCCTACGCAGCGGGGTTAGCCGCCTACCGTCTTGAACAATACACAACAGCACAACGATATCTTGAGTCGGCGACCGGCAGCAGCAACCGTCATCTTTCCGGAGATGCCTATGCCACAATCGGGCTAATACATCATCGGCTTGGACGACTTCACAGGGCAAGCAATGCGTTCATTGCCGCCAGCAAACGACTATCCGGAGAGAACCGAGCTAAATCCTATTACTTCGCCGCGGTCGTAGAAAACAAACTCGGCTCGACGGCAAAGGCGATGACCTACCTCACGCTAGCTAAGAGCCTAACCCGTGACCACACCCTAAAACAACGGATCAACCTTGAAAAAAACCAGACCGGATTCACGGTCCAGGCTGGCGCGTTCAGTTCACAGTCACGTGCCCACGACCAGGTTAAACGCGTCAACCAGCAGGCGTCGGCCCGGGGAATCGGTACGGCACGACTTGTACAGGCTGATCGTGGCCCATTAACACTATGGCTCGTTCAGATCGGTCACTTCTCCACTTTTGCGACAGCAGAACGTGCAAGAAAATCACTTCACCTGCCTGACACAAGAGTCGTACCAAGATTCTAGAGACGCATGTTTGTTGAACGTGATTTTCTAATGAAGCCCATATTTTCCCTGATTAGATCCGATCATGAGTTTCAATTCTTGACCATCTGCAGCAATACGAAACCCAGAAGGCAAAAAATGTATGCGGAATTTCCACCTCACCACCGCATTACAGAACCATCCTGTCTGCGCATATCTCCAAGCTGCCTGGATACAGAATTTGTCACCGGATACTTTTTCGCTAATTCCTCATCAACTTCAATCCCCCATCCCGGTGCCTCATTCGCCCACAAGTATCCATCCTGTTCCTGTGGAACACCGTCAAAGATTTCGAGCGCAGCTTCGTCATACCCAGGCCATTCCTGGATACCGAAATTGGGACACGTCAAATCCAATGCAAGATTCGCTGCATGACCAATCGGCGATACATCCCGGGGCCCGTGCCATGCTGTCTTGATACCAAATGCTTCGCATACCGTAGCAATTTTCCGCGCCACGCTTAATCCGCCGGCTAATGAAATATGAACCCGAATGAAATCAATCAGGTGGTTTGAAATTAGCGGCATCCACTCGTGTGAACTATGGAACTTTTCACCTATGGCAATGGGTGTTGAGCACTGGTTACGGAGAATATCAAAGTGACCTAGATCCTCTGCCGCCAATGGATCCTCAATGAAATAAAGGTCGTAGGGCTCCAGCTGTTTGCATAGAACCACCGCCTCGGCAGGTGACACACACTCATGAATGTCATGCAGAAGATTCACCTTGTCACCGCAATGTTTTCTCACCGTATCTATCAGTAAAATTGTTTCACGCATATAAATGCGAGGCTCGAACAACACAGTGCTATCTGCGGTGGCACTTGTCTTTTCAGGTTGACCTGTACCACGCAAGTGGACTCGCACATTCCGGTATCCCTGATCCATAAAGCTAATCGCAGATTCAGCTGCCTCCTCCGGTGTTCGGCCTGCCGCATGACGGTAGACATCTGCGGCATTTCGACATTTTCCTCCCAGCAACTGATATACCGGCATTCCCGCCCGGCGTCCCTTGATGTCCCACAGCGCCTGGTCCATACCGCTAAGAGCATTATTGAGAACTGGACCGCTTCGATACACACTGCTCAGATATGCTGACTGCCAGATATCCTCAATGCAATCGGGGTCTTTCCCCATGAGAAACGGCCGTAGATATTCCTCAACAATCGCCTGGACTGCCAGCAGCCGTGTTGTCATTGAAGCGCAACCATAACCATACAAGCCCGGCTGGTCGGTCTCGATCTTCACAATTCCCAAATTATCGCGTTTAATGGCTATACCAATGAACTTGACATCGGTAATCTTTGCCGGTTTGAGTCCCATGAGACAACCGCTCTTATAATGTAATGCATACCTACTATGCAGAATTTTCTTTACTAAGTCCTGAGTCAGCACCATAGGTGCGTTTTGCTGGTGGCCACTTCGTAATTGTCACGGGTTTGTAATCGATGCGCGGATTGGCGCCGTCGCCATCGTGATAAGCCATCGAATGATTCAAGAAATTCTCGTCATCACGGCCCGCATAGTCGAGACGTTGGTGAGAACCGCGTGACTCAGTTCTGGCTAATGCCGAATGGGAAATTGTCTGCGCAACATCGATCATGTAATCCAACTCGATGGCCGCCGTAAGTTCCGTATTAAAACTGAGCGTATGATCATCAAGTGACAACTTCTTGAACCGTTCGCGCAACTCTGCAAGCTTGTCGCAGGTTGCGGTCAAGGACTTTTCGTCCCTGTAAATACCCGCACCACTCTCCATTGCTTCATGCATTTCATTTCGGATTGTTACTATCCGCTCGGTTCCACCTGTGTTATTGATGTAATTTTGGTTAATTCTCTTTTGTTCATCGTCGGCCTGCTTCTCAAGAGCGTTGACATTGACTTCAGGGTTGTCGGTGGCATAACGAGCCGCCCCATGGCCAGCACGGGCGCCAAACACCAACAGCTCTGTCAAAGAGTTCGACCCAAGGCGATTAGCGCCATTGAGTGATACACAGGCACATTCACCCGCTGCAAACAATCCGCCAATTGATGTGGCACCTTTGATGTCAGTATCAATCCCCCCCATCACATAGTGTACGACCGGCCGAACCGGAATGGGTTCGTAAACAGGATCCACTCCGGCATAATTTGTTGAAAGCTCGCGGACAAACGGAATCTTCTTATCGATCTTCTTTTTGCCCAAATGCCGCAAATCCAAATGGACCACATGGCCATATTTGGTCTCGATTGTGTTCCCCTTCTCCATCTCATGGATAAAACACTGGCTCAACTTGTCACGCGGCCCCAATTCCATGGTTCGCTTCTGTGGATGGTTTGGATCGTTCACGTCAATTGGCTTGCCCAAGTCGTAATCCTTTAAATATCGATCACCGTGCTTGTTCACCAAGATCCCACCTTCACCTCGTGACGCTTCTGTAATCAGGATGCCGGTCCCGGGCAGGCCCGTTGGATGGTATTGGATGAACTCCATATCCTTGAGTGCCACGCCAGCACGGTAGGCCATTGACATACCGTCTCCATTCTTGATCGCGCCATTTGTGGTAAATGGAAATACACGACCCGCCCCACCGGTACAGATGATGACCGATTTCCCCAAAACTGCATGCATCTGGCCCGTACGAAGTTCTATCGCTGCCGCACCACAACACCGACCATCGTCGATCAGAAGTTTTGTGGCAAAGTGTTCGTCGTAACGTGTAATATTCTTGTATTTCAAGGTGGTCTGAAACAATGAATGGAGCATATGGAACCCGGTTTTATCCGCAGCAAACCACGTTCGCTCAATCTTCATCCCGCCAAAAGGACGTACCGCAACGGATCCATCGGGATCACGACTCCAAGGACAGCCCCAATGCTCCAACTGGATCATCTCGCGTGGCGCTTCGTTGACAAACAGTTCAACTGCATCCTGATCGGCAAGCCAATCCGAGCCACTGATTGTGTCATAGATATGATCCTCAAGACTATCATTTGGTTTAATCACCGCAGCAGCACCACCTTCAGCTGCCACCGTATGACTGCGCATGGGATAGACCTTGGAGACCATGGCCACAGAAAATTTAGGATTGTGCTCAGAAATTGCAATCGCAGCACGTAAACCTGCACCACCGCCACCAACAATAACCACATCATGGATAACCGAATTAGACAAGGAAATACCTCATTTCACTTTGCTTCATTATTATGGATCAGTACGCATCCACCGTGATGACGGTTTGACCAATCCGATTCCAACCGAATACATTCCTTCAGACTCATGTCGCCACCATGGGGCATTCTGGTGACCATATCCCCACACATCATCAATTTTTTTTCGTCCGAACCACATCGTGACTCATCCGAAGGCGGAACCGGACACTGCCGTCACCTAGTGATATTTATCCATTTTGGTCGTATTTATAAAAACCCGTGTCTCATCCATTTTGCAATTACCCGCAGGCCTCTTATCTGCCTACCATCACATCAGCCACATGGTAATGCCGCGGCAATCTCCAAGCTTACCGACTTTCCACTTTGGCCAAAAGTAAGCGCCCCATAAACAGATCTTCATGCAGACGCCACTACCGAGGCCACTGGAGTCCCCGCTGGCCAACATCTCCGGTTTCAGAGCATACTGGAGATCCTCATCATCACGAGAGTTCGGGCTTCAGACATGGTGGTCACTTTACTATGACGACTTTTCGGCCAGCTCTGCCTCCTGGGCAGGGACGATGTACTTGTTGAAATACCAGGTACTTGCACGATCCAGGACAAAAAACAACCCTACTCCCAAGACCGCAATCAAGGTACTCAACAGAATCAAATTCATGCGTTTACGCTTGGGATCGATCGAGCACTGATCCTGCTTGCGCTTGTAGATCACGAGCCCAACGAGACCAATCACCACCGCCATACCGCGGAGGATCCATTTGCCGATACCTCCCGACCCCTCGTAGAAGAAGTCTGCAAATGAGATTGCCCAGACTCCCCCAGCAAGCCCAAGCATGAATAGCACGGCGGGGGCCACGCAGCAGATAATCCCCGTCAGACCCGCCGTTGCGGCAACCTTTGTCGCAAATTTCCAAATGCTTGGCTGTCTAGGTTCAGCTTGATCCATAACGCTTATTTTCCAACTGTTTAATAGTCACGACCCTGTCATTATAGCGATAACGATGTTGTTTCAGTTGAATATAGGCACCGCTGATTATATGCGTACAACAGTGCCTGCCTGGATCTAAACATATTTTTACACTTCACCAGCAAAGCCATTGCTGCTGTTCCTTACTCGCGTAACGACTAAAAATCACCGATATAATCGACTGATGGCTGATTAAAATAAACGATGAGGCGACATCTTGAAAACCATTACCGTTAAGGATAATCAGGCAATTTGAATAGTCCATCTGAAAATGCAGCGGTGGCATGTTTGCGTGGTGCAGTTGAATCCGAACGCCCACTACAGGTTGCAGGTGTGATCAATGCCTACTGTACACGACTTGCCGAACGAGCAGGTTTCAAGGCGCTCTATCTATCAGGCGCTGGAGTCGCAAACGCGTCATACGGCATTCCGGATCTGGGAACCACAACCCTTGATGACGTGTTAACGGATGTACGGCGGATCACCTCCATAACCAAGCTACCCGTTCTTGTTGATGCCGATACCGGCTGGGAAGATAGTGCAGGGATCCATAAAACCACTCGATCCATGATCGATGCTGGCGCTGCTGGATTCCATCTTGAAGATCAGATCCCGGCCAAACGCTGTGGTCATCGCCCAGGTAAAGTGTTGGTGCCAATTGATGACATGGTTGACCGGTTAGCTGGCGCCGTCACCAGCCGAAAAGACAGCCAATTTGTGATCATGGCACGAACTGATGCCGTGGGGGTTGAAGGCCTAGATGAAGCAATACGCCGCGCAGATCGTTACGTTCACGCCGGCGCTGATATGATATTTGCCGAAGCGTTGACCAGTCTGAAGGACATGAAGTGCTTTGCCAAAGCAATTAATGCGCCGGTGCTTGCTAATTTAACCGAATTTGGGAGAACGCCGATGTTCTCATTAGATGAGATACGGGACACGGGTATTCGTTTGGTACTCTATCCACTCTCCGCGTTTCGCGCCATGAGCGCAGCAGCTCAAAACGCATACCACACAATCCGAAACTCCGGTACGCAATCCAGCCTCTTGGGTGCAATGCAAACTCGCGAGGAGCTCTACGATGTACTAGATTACTATGAGCATGAACTTCAAATCGATCGCACCTTAACCGAAAAAAACAATGACAGATAAACCTAAAGACACAAAAACTGGGGGCCTGGCTGGTGTTGTCGCCGGCAAAACATCCATCTCTACCGTCGGCAAAGAAGGCGCTGGCTTAACCTATTTTGGCTATGATATCGAAGATTTAGCAGAAAACGCCTGCTTCGAAGAAGTAGCCCATCTTTTACTTTATGGCGAAATGCCCTCACAGAAAGAATTAGATGATTTCAGAACGCGATTAATCAATAGCCGGGGTCTACCCAAACCGCTAGCAGACACGCTGGAGTATATTCCAGCAACTGCGCATCCGATGGATGTACTGCGTACCGGCTGTTCCATGCTGGGCTGCATTGAGCTAGAAAATAATTTCGACAACCAACACGCCATTGCAGAGCGTCTTCTGGCTGTATTTCCTTCAATACTCCTCTATTGGCATCACTTTGCAGTAAATAATCGTCGTATCGAAACACGATCCGATACCCCATCAATCGCAGGGCATTTTTTAACCCTGCTCCACGGCCAAGCACCTAATGAAATGTTTGAGCAAGCAATGGATGTGTCGCTGACACTTTATGCCGAACATGAATTCAATGCATCAACCTTCGCCGCCCGCGTCTCAACGGCAACACTATCCGATTTCTACTCTGGAATCACCGCGGCGATTGGCACACTGCGTGGCCCATTGCACGGTGGCGCCAATGAAGCGGCCATGGCCCTGATTGACCGCTTTGAAACACCTGATGAAGCCGAGAAAGGCACACTCGAGGCGCTGGAAAACAAAAAACTCATCATGGGATTTGGCCATCGTGTGTACCGTGATAATGATCCGCGATCCAACATCATCAAATCATGGGCACAACAATTGGCCGCTAAAACCGGGGATACGCGGCTTTACCCTGTCTCCCAGCGCATCGAGAAGGTGATGCGGGATGAAAAGAAGCTGTTTCCGAACCTCGATTTCTATAGCGCCTCGGCTTACCACTTCATGGGAATTCCGGTTCCCATGTTTACGCCCATCTTCGTATGTTCGCGCATCGCCGGCTGGGCCGCCCATATGATCGAGCAGCGTGGTGACAATAAGCTTATTCGGCCCGTAGCAGATTATGTTGGCCCCAAACCTAGATCCGTTGTGCCGATCGACCAACGACCGTCGAGCAGGTAGTTGCCGCTTGGATCAAAAGCCAAAAACCCCTGATAAACTTCTCACTGATATCGCTGATTACGTTGCCGATCATCAGGTCGACAGTGAGTTGGCTTACGACACAGCCCGCTGGTGCCTGATGGACAGTATTGGTTGCGGCTTGCTGGCGCTGCGGTTCCCCGCCTGCACAAAACTCATGGGGCCTCTTACTCCACATCCCACGCCCCCCCCCGGCGGAGTTCCGGTTCCCGGCACCAACTATCATTTGGATCCCGTCAAGGCCGCATTCGATATCGGGTGCATGATTCGCTGGCTGGATTATAACGATACATGGCTTGCCGATGAGTGGGGGCATCCATCCGACAATCTTGGCGCCCTATTAGCTTGTTCTGATTACCGCTGTCGTTATGAAGATACACCGCTCATCGTGCGTGATGTCCTTAGCGCCATGATCAAGGCCTATGAAATCCAGGGCATTCTTGCCCTGGAGAATGCATTTAATCGGGTAGGGCTCGATCATGTCCTGCTTGTACGCGTAGCCAGCACCGCAGTTGCCACGCATCTACTGGGCGGTAGCCATCAACAGACCGTCAATGCGGTTTCCAACGCATGGCTGGATGGCGGGGCTCTACGCGCCTATCGCCATAAGCCCAACACCGGCCGGCGCAAAAGCTGGGCTGCTGGCGATGCGACAAGTCGCGCAGTTCGTCTTGCGTTTATGGCACGGGCTGGAGAAATGGGATATCCAACAGCACTAAGTGCCAAGACATGGGGCTTCTGTGATGCGTTATTTGGCGGCAATCAACTGAGTGTGAGCCAACCATTTAGCACCTACGTAATGGAAAACATCCTTTTCAAAGTCTCATTTCCTGCCGAGTTTCATGCCCAAACCGCTGTGGAAGCCGCTTTTCAACTACACCCGACCATTCGCGACCGCGTGGATGAGATCCGAAAAATAAAAATCGAGACGCAGTCCGCAGCTATCCGCATCATTGATAAGACTGGGCCACTGCATAACCCTGCAGATCGTGATCATTGTCTTCAATACATGATTGCCATTGGACTGCTGCACGGCAAACTCACGGCCAACCATTACGAAGAGGAAACCGCCGTCGACCCACGCATCGATCATCTTCGCCAGAAAATGGAGGTGGCAGAGAACCCGGCCTACTCGAAGGACTACCTTGATCCCGACAAAAGATCCATTGCAAACAGCCTCCAGATATTCTTTGACGATGGCACCGTCTCGGATTTGGTTTCGGTGGAGTATCCCATCGGACACCGGCGACGCCGTGATAAATGTATTCCACTACTCAAAAAAAAGTTCAAATCAAACCTGAACCCAAGTGGAAAAGAATCTCAGAATAAAATGCTGTGTTCTCTGTTCGAAGATCCCCAACGGCTGGATGAAATGCCTGTCTGCAACTTTATGGATCTACTACAGGCATAAACCTAAACAGCAATTAATTTTATTCGCGAGAAAGTGCTGATCGTTCCAATCCAAAAGAACAGATACGATTGCGCCTGATCAGACACTTGAATGCCAAACATTCATCACCTTCACTGGATTCAATGGCAGGACAGACCACTGCTATTGTTCAAATGCTGCTTCCAACTCCTGCCGTAATGCCTCGGCAACCTCCTTCGCCGAACCTTCACGCTGCACCTTCTTCCCCCACTTCCAACCCTCAAGATATTCGTCCGAACCGGCAAGCCCTCGTTTCATTGCCTCTTCATCAATCTTTTCCTGAAAGCGAGGTGACAACTCAAGCTGTACACGTCCGTCATCATCCTTTACACGAATCTGCGCAGGTATTTCGTGCCATGAAAGTATCTGGTATTCAGCCATCAGGTCGGTATCCCGTGAATTTAGGTGATTACAAGAAGCCGTATCATACAACATATGCACACAACGGTACCGCTCTGCCTATGACAATCACCGGCCCATACCGCTTCATGAACGATGTATAGGCCGTAAGTCGGGGTAATTACCCAGCTAGATGTGAAAGTAGATTATCAAGCGGAACCGTTGCAAACGTAGTTGCCGAATCGCTGACTGCATAAGGGATAACCACCTGGCCATTGTGGATCAATGCTCCGCAGGAGTACACCACATTGGGTACATAACCATCACGTTCGCCTTCCGTAGGCACTAACATTGGTTCGCGTAGCTGGCCTATAATCTTTGATGGGTCATTCAAGTCAAGGAGAGATGCCCCGATACAGTACTGCCGCATCGGCCCAACACCATGCGTGAGTAAGAGCCAGCCAGCTTCTGTTTCCAGTGGAGATCCGCAATTACCAATTTGAACAAACTCCCAAGGGTATCTAGGCGTTTGAAGAATCTGAGCCTCATTCCAGAATCGGATGTTGTCCGACCTCATGAGATAGAGATTCTCGCCGTCAATACGAGAAATATTCATAAACCAACCGTCAATACGTCGCGGGAACAAGGCCATACCTTTGTTCTGGGCGTACCGCCCATTCATCGTGTGAACCTTCACAGACTGGAAATCTTCCGTCTCAATAATCTGCGGCAGAATGCAATGGCCGTTATATGCAGTGTAGGTGCCAAAATATAAGACCGAGCCATCATCTTCAATAAACCGGACGAGCCTCACATCCTCAATACCATGCGATTCATTTTCAGATGATGGAAAAATAACTAATTCAGATGGATCTGCATCCGGTGGCACTTTTAGATGGTAGTTTGACCGCGCCAACCAGATCATGTTGTCTGCCGTTTCCTGCAACGCCTGCGGCGCTTCAAGCTCATTACGCAGGCCATCGATCACATCATTAAGTCCAGACATGGGAAATTGAGGGTCCAGTCGATCTAAAACAGATTGGGCCAGCTGGTTGCAAGCCCCCATTTCTTCCAGTTTCAGCCTGAATATCTTGTTGTCGTAAAGACGATCCTCAACCACACGTACGCGACGTGCGAAACGACTTGGCGGATTAAAACGTAAAACACCCTTCCGATCGATAATACCGGTACGAAAAACAATCGATGAAATATGCCCTTCGCCGGTCGCACGTAGACTCATCAAAAAACGTATCGCGCCATCCGGCACATCATCCTGGTTTGGTGCTTGAACAATTGATGGATTGAACAGTGCGGCCGCTTCGATGGCGTACTCCATCGTGAAGTATGCGCCAATCAATAACTGTCTTTGTGAATCAATATGACCATTAAGTGGTACGTGATCGCCCAGGCGTACGTAATGCTCGCTTAGCACAGATTTAATATCATGATGACGAGAACTGAAATTATGCAACACGTGAGCCAACAGATTGTCGACTTCAACATCCGACAAATCCATTATGCGTTGCACAATGGCCTTGGCACGATGCTCGTCACCCGGGAAAAAAAAGCGAGTCATCACCCGGCTATCATTAGCAGCAAACCGCTGGGGAACACGGCAAACTTCAAGGGCTGCTTCATACATCAAAGTACATCCATATAAATATGAGTGACAACCAACAATTATATACCTGAAATCGGTCGCAAAGTTCATTCACCCGCAAAGTATCTACAGAAAATAAATATTAAAATGCTGCAATAGAATCAGCATCGTCCGTATAAGATGTCAATGGTTCATTATCGGCCTTAATAATGTAAAAATCTATCCTTTAGAAATACGTTTGGATTTTATCGTGACATCAATGAGTATTTTATCTACAACCTTGGATTAACTATTGGCCTGATTGAATTTATTGATCTCTTTACGATATTACGTTTCGATGACGCCGCGTTTAAATATCTTCGTCTGCCTACGGGTATTTATTATTCATAAAGCTTATACCAATGCGCCTGCAGTGCATCTAGTAAACTTGAGTTGAGGAAATCCAAAGGCTTATATACGAACGGGGTCACATTTAGTTCCAGAAATATCGATCTATCACATCACTTGCCGGTTTCAGCGCAGACTTTAATGTTCAGCGCCGGCGAAGCCGAGGAACTCATCGAGCCAATCATCTGCTTTTAACACTGCTTTTCTTTGTCGAAATGTAATTTGACTTGCTCGGTTCTGAGCTTGATCAGATAAGCGTTGCGGCTGACTACCTTCCAGGGGCCCCTCGCCATTGGCTTTACGCAACACACGTAGTCGCCGCCAGCGGGAAGTATATCGCTGCACAAGTTCGTCCTCTAATGAGGAATAGGCCACCGCGCTACCCGGATCACCCTGTCGGGCTGCACGACCAAATAGCTGGCGATCGATCCGGCCTGACTCATGACGCTCTGTAGCCAATACCTGCAACCCACCCTTGGCGGCCACGCCTTCCCCGAGCTTAATATCAGTGCCCCGACCGGCCATATTTGTCGCCACCGTGATGCGCCCAGCCTGACCAGCACCGGCAACAATATCCGCTTCCTCGGCGTGACGAACTGCGTTGAGTACCTGGTGGTCCAGGCGTTCTTTGTGAAGTAGCCCACTAAGTAGTTCACTGGCTCCAACTGAACGTGTGCCGACCAGGATTGGGCGCCCGGTATCGTGAGTCTGTTTAATTCCGCTTACGATCCCCCTCCATTTGTGGTCATCCGTGGCATACACACGATCAGGCTCCTGCTGACGAATACATGGTCGATGGGTTGGAATCACCACAACCGGCAAACGATAGACCTGCCACAGCTCATGTTGAGCCTCTATGGCCGTCCCCGTCATACCGGAGAGGCGACGGTACAACCGAAAGAATCGCTGAAAACTGATGCGTGCCAGCGTATCCTTGGGAGGTGTAACCTCAAGATGTTCTTTTGCCTCAACCGCCTGATGCAAACCATCACGCCACGTTCGATCAGGCATAAGACGGCCGGTAAATTCGTCCACAATGACAATCTTGCCTTCTTGAATCACGTATTGTTTATCGATTTCGTACAGATCGCGTGCAGTCAATGCTTGGTTAACCAACTCCTCGCGCCTCCGTGCGCCCACCCACAAACCCGACATCTTCTGCGTTAATTCCCCCAAACGATGCCGTCCAGCATTTGTAAACTTGATCTCCCTGAATCTCCGGTTGACCTCATAATCACGCGACGCTTCCATCTCCTTAGAAAGACTTGCTGCCTTTTCATAAGCTTCAATCTGCTCGTCATTACCGCCACCACCGGAGATAATGAGCGGTGTTACCGCTTCATCAATAAGAACCGAATCAGCTTCATCAATAATCGCATATTCCAACCCTCGCATCACTAATCGCTCGGTACCTCCACTGACACCGTCAACCAGCCGTCCAAGGAGCACATTCGGCAAACTGGCCTTTTGACCAAGGACCAGGCGATCACGCAACAAATCCGCTGTCACTTCCTTATTTGTAGTGTAGGTGATATCAGCATCATAGCCACGGCGACGATCATCAGACTGCATCTGACTGGTAATCGACGCCACTCGAAGACCACAAAACTGATAAATTGGGCTCATCCACTCGGCGTCACGGGCAGCCAAGTAATCATTGATGGTAATGATGTGACATCCTCGACCACGCCAGCCAGCAATCGTCGCTGGCATGGTCGCCGACAAGGTCTTGCCCTCACCGGTTACCATCTCGGCAATGCACCCTGATTCGATGGCCATGGCGGCAGCAATCTGAACCGGATGTGGCGTCATGCCCATCTGGCGCTTTGCCACTTCGCGGACGATTGCAAATGCCCGAATCAAATCATCATCTGTCTGCCGGTTGAGCCTGAACAAATCTCGCATATCGGCACACTGACCACGAAGACGATCATCAATTAGATCCTTGTACTTATCTGCCAGCGCCACCACCTGTTCGGCCCGCTGCATGAACCGCCGACGACGTGGCGCAAATGGCACCCCCATGCTCACGGCGGTATTCCAAGCCGCATCCAAACCTTTGGGGAGTTTGGTTGCACGCGGTCGATATGCAAGATTACGCCAGATTGCACTGGGCATCACAGGCGCCGCCGTAACCGTTTCCGCTCCATTTGCTTGCGAACTTTTGTTCATGACTTTACTTCACTACATGAAGAACCGCCGCTGCACCAGCTGACGAATCTGGTGCCACCACTGTGCTGCAAGTGGTCGGCGAGGCAACTTGAAGCGCACCATCACACGCTGGCCGCTAAATATAGGTGGAACCCTGCCCTCATCGTCTTCCAGCCGATCGATATGAACTTCAAAGAACTGTTCGGCGGTACGGGTTCCCTCTGGGTCGTCCGTAGCCGTCTGTACGGTTCCCCCGACAGCGTATCCAAGCGCCTGCGATGGCAGGCGCTCTTGTCCAGCCGGGTGAACCGTCTGGATCTTGCCATAGAACATCAAGTCGGGCCTGCCTTTCACACGGATTTCAACCACGGCATCTTTCCCGACCTCCGTATTAATACGCGGCCCCAGTTCTTGATCTGTCACGGCGCGGATGAACAAACTATCCAAATCCGCAACGAGACCGGCTTTGTCCACCTGGTCGCCACGCCGCAAGAACGCACCCCGCATGTACTCTATATTTGGTGCAATCCACTTCCCTGCAATAGGCGCACGAAGATTTAACGTGGCGATCCGTTCTTCAATATCTTTCAAATCATACTTTTTATATTCAATCGCATTGTTCAAAACCTGGACAATTGCCGTCTCTTCGTTAGCCAATGCTTCACGCTGCTGCGCTTCAAGCCACGCAAGCTCCGCCACCTTCTGGTCTCGCTCTGCCTCAAGGGCGGGGTTCGTCGCCACAACGAGGGCATGATCGTCTGGTTCAACATATACGTCCGAAGCAAGTGTTGACTGAATAAATCCATCCTCTCCCATAAACACAATGGCCATTTTCCGAGGCTCAACCACTGCTTCGGCGCGATCATATTCGTAAACGGGAATCAGGCCAATACCAACAAAGAAAACAACAAATGCACCCCCTGTTAACCCAACAGCCCGCGACCGACTGCGTATCAAGTCTGGGCTAGTTGCCAGATAGTTCATCCATTTGCCCAATGGCATGATCACCCAGGCGAACAGAGCGCTAATAGCAAGCAACGCACCAACAAAGAAAAGCTTGTCCGCAACGAAAAGTAATATCCTCACACTGATGAATACACGGTAGATGGAGGATGCCACCCCATAGCTTACAAGCCAATACCGCTCACCCTCTGTATGTGCTGGCGTACGCGCCCGCTGGACTTTATAGGCATACCGCTTGACCAGATAATAGATATATTCCTTGCTCCGCTGAGCAAGATTTGGAATCTCCAATGCATCCGAAAGCATATAGTACGCATCGAATCGCAACAACGGGTTACCGTTGAATACTAGGGTGGAAACACTTGCAATGAGCATCATGTTGTGTGCCATTGCGTGAATTGCCGTACCCTCAGAAGTCCGTGACCAGACCACGGCAGCAATAGCTGCAACCGCCAACTCGATGTATATCCCTGCCGCCGCAATGGTGATCCGCTGCCACTTACTGCGCAGCGCCCAGCTACTTGAGGCGTCTACATAAGGGACCGGCATGAACACGAGAAACATAATGCCCATCGTGTGAACTTCGCCACCGGACTGCGTGTCGCGCCCAAATTTCTTGCATGCAAATCCGTGCCCAAACTCATGAAACACTTTGATGAAAGCAAACGACAAATAAAGAAAGATTAAATTATCAGGATCAAGAACCTGGCCGGCTTGCCGTGTTAGATTGGCCGCTTGGCCCGACAGCGACCAAAATCCAATCCCAATTAATATTATCCACGCGACAAAACCGATCTTGGTGAAGGCAAGACCAAAGACCCTGACCCATCGATCCAAAAACACGTCAGGGTCGATCAGTGGTACGCGTATAAACAGTAGATTCTTAAAATAGCCGCCCACCTCGCGACGCACACGCTTCTTGTAGCGTTCAAACATTCCCGCTGCATCAGCAGGCAATTCAGCTGCCAGTAGATTTGACGTATACAATTGGCCTAATAGTTGAACAACTTCAACCTGGGTCGGCGCATCATCACCCAAATCACGATTGCAGATCTCCCACGCGTTTTGCACCATTCGCCGGCCATCCAATAGACCCACAAAGTGATATGCTGCGTTATTTAGGCGAAAGAACTGGTTGTTGGACGGATCACGAAGAACATGCCACATCTGGCCACGGTAATGCTGGCGATATGTCTGAACCGTTGAGCGCAATCGCGGACGCATCGCCGTGACGCGATACCACGATTCACTAAACGTCGGTCGGTCAACGGCCATCTATCATCCCTCGCCATCAAAAGGGGCAACCCCTTTTATGGCTACCACCAAAGTTTCATGCGTACCCAGTTGACCATATCTCGTGTCCATAACCAAAGGTACCGAGCACGTCCCACCTTAATCCGCGCCACTCCCTCAAGTCCCTGAGTGAGATTAATCTGGCCCACTGCTTCTGCCCACTGGTTATTGTTCTGATCAAACTTAACGCGCACGTTAAAAACATTACGTTGATTGATGACCTGTGCCACCGGGGTGATCCGCTCCACAATCACCGGTAGATACAGACCAGGCTGGGCAACCGGAGCCAGTTGGCCTTTCTGCCCAACTTTAAGATCGGTGATGCGATCCTCCGGCATAGCCACTTCCGCGCGAAAAGCATTTAGGGGTGCGATCTCAAACAAAATCCGACCTGTGTCAACAGGCGCCCCTAATTCCTTCTTGAGATCGCCCTTGATCAAAATCCCACTGATTGGTGCATAGATCTCAGCCTGTTCAAGTTGAAACTCCTTGAGTCTGATCTGAGCACTAATCCCTTCGGCCTCAGCCTCGGCCATGAGAACCTGTGCCTGCTGTCCCGGAAGTGACAGGTTCACATCCTTTTCTTTTAACGCACGCCTCCGCTCCTGCTGCAATGCCATCAATTCACTGCGCAACTGCCGGGCATCAAGTGCGGCCAGGAGCGTCTTCCCCTGCACCACTTCATCACCAACTTCAACCTCAACCCGTGCCAAGTGACCCGGATAAGGCGCAGGAACCAGTTGACGCGTGATCGCCTCAACCACAAAAGAGCCCTCAGCATGGTCATTGCCCTTGGCGAATGTAAAAAACACAGCTGCAATAAATACCCCCGCGGCAATCGCTTTTATCCAGGTATGTTCAGGACCCGTCAGCTTGGCCAGGCCATCGCGGGCCATGTCAGCTGCCTTTGCACCCATCCATTTATCATGCTCATAAAGGTCAGATAATCGGGCAGTACACAACTCGCAAATAAGGCGCAACACCTCCATATCTTCAGAGGTAAATGGCCGATCTACATTTCGCTCAACCGTAAGGACCGCAATGGTCTTTTGCTTGATCCGCAATGGCAAGCTGCAAATCGCCGTGGGGCCGTGGCGGCTTGCAAGAGTTCCCGTAGCCCGGCTGACAAAGGTTGCTTCCGCCGGCGGTGGATGCATGATTTCCAGATCCTGGTCAAAACATTCTTCCATCGCCGACTCGATATCCAACACAAGTTTCATCTTACGCGTGAATCTTTCTGTATGACTCAAGGCAACAGCACGAACATAGCGGCCCTTGAGAAATCCCAAGCTTACCCGTTCTGCCTGCCAGACACTGGCAATCTCATTACATAACGCCATGGCAGCCGCCCTAAAGCGATCGTTTTCATTGACGGCTGCAAGTAGCTCAAGTCCCTGGCGCAGACGCTTGAGGTCGCCATGACGATGCTGGAGTGTCAACCGCATTTCATGGAGGCTCAGAAGACTGATCGTCAACTCTAAACGTTGACGACTTTCAGCGAGCAAGGATGACTCGGTTGAATGAATCGCGTATGCCGCTACACCACGAACTTTGCCTGATGCGCGGATTGGAATCATAACCAGATGCTGTTGGGGCGACTGGTCATAGTAGCCCTCGGGCGCTTGAAGTGCGGTGACGACAGTATCCGTAGCCTCTGCCACACGTGAAGCCAGTTCCACTGACTGTGCCAACCAAACGGGGGCTGTTTCGTTTTCCTGTGGCGCCGGGAACACCGCCAGCACCTCGGGGGTCCCTTTTGGAATTGGACGCAAGATGGCACCGCCGACCGCAGAAGCAATGTGGCATTGCACCGCCAGTAGGCGTAACAGGAACTCTTCCGGCGGTCCCTCAAAGGTCGTTAAATGATCAACCAAGTCGTTTAATGTTGGCTGGGCTACCTGTGTGGTATCTTGCTGGCTCATAGGGACGGTTCGCTCAAGTCTTGTTGAATAGTAATTTTACCTTCTTATCGGCACCATAGGTGACTCGACACTATCACTTACCGGAATGGCGATGAACTCAATGTATAACGAAATTTCAAGCCTAAAACACACCAATCCGAATACCTAGGAAGGCACCAACTTATTCTGGAAAACCATTCTATTGCATTGTATCAATCTCGGGCGGCAGGTCGGTGGGGCCTGCCGTCCAAGATTGTAATTAAACGAGGTGAATATAGGACCCAGGGTCTCTGCAAACACCTGAGCTATTCACTCAATCTACAGCCGGGTGGCCGGGCCGCAGAAGACAAGCGGATTCGAGACTGGTAGCAGTGGATTACCTTAGCAGCTGCAAAAGCAGCACCTGCTCCTGCAGGTACAGGAGCCATTAACCCTTCAAGGTCACTTGTGGATCGCGAAGTATTCCCCCAGATAAGGAATCGTAGCGTAAAACTTGCCGCTCGTTCAGAAGATGGCAATATAGTATAGGCCGTGTGTTGGGGTTGAATTATGATCCACGGACGAAAAACCTTGGGGTACCTGAACAGCTTACTCAAAATAAGAAAGAGCCGGAAAAGTACCGGGCTAATCATCTCTACTTAGTATCAAGGGATGCCAATGGATCCTTGTATCATCAATGCCCGCTGACAATGAGAATGGTGGCTGACTTTGGCTCCCAAAGGTAGGATGATACCCCGTTCGATTACCGCGCCCGGGAACCGGCCACATCATGATTGTCGACGTCCATGCACATGCCTAGACATCACCGGAGCAATTAGGTCCGGCTGCCTGTCACAAAATCCAGAATCTAACGCCCCCCCTGGCCACGTTTGGATGCAGGCCCTTCAACACGTCATCATGCTATGGTAAATGTTGATTGCGTCATTCTCCATGGATTGGCGGCCGATCAGGCCGGGGCTAGGGTCTGCACGGAAGATATTGCGATGGCAGTCGATGCCGCCCCAGAAAAAACACTGGGCTTTGCAGGCATCGACCCAATCGCTGTGGGCCCCAGTATCAACGAGTTGATCGATCACGCGAATATACTTGGAATGGTTGGCATTACCATCTGCCCGGCAGCAGCATCCATGCACCCTTGCCACAGCCAGGCGATGGCCTTATATGAAAAGTGTGAACACGAAAAGCTCCCAGTTTTTGTACTTGGCTGCAGCCTGTTTGGTAAGGCTGCGACAATGCAGTTCGCCCAACCAGAACAATTTGATCAGATTGCTCGCGACTTTCCTGATTTGCGCCTGGTCATGGGTGAAGTGGCCCGGCCATGGATTGAGTCAGCCCTCATGCTCATCAGCAACCATCCCCACGTGTACGCCAGCATCGACGGGTTGAGCAGTCAGCCATGGATGCTTTATCAATCCTTGTTGTTGGCAGATCAATAATAGGGCAACCGAAAAACTGCTGTTTGCCAGCGGCTTTCCATTTTGCACTCCCAAAATGGCGATCGTCAACCTCTATTCAGTCAATCAATATGCCGCTAATACACATCTGCCGCATATCCCGCGGCAGATATTAAGAAATATAGTTGAACGCAATGCCTTGGATTGCCTTGGATTGCAATCCCATCCTGTAAACCACTCGCCGAAAGCATCACACACAAAGGTGCTATCACGTGAATCGAACTGTTGTTTCCATCATAACGATCTCCACTTTACTTGTAGGCTGCAATGCGGGGGGTAAAATCACGATCCTTGATGTTTCCAGCCCCGACATCACAATTAAAAGCAGTTTCAAATATGGACTCTACCGCTTCAGCGACATGAACAACATCACCGTTATGCTTTACGACGGCAAACTAACCAAGCCAGATGAAGCGCTCGTTATCCATACCCAGTGGATCCCCACAAATGCAAGTACACCGATTACCGCTGAAGCAACAAATGCCACGGTCCGTTACATCAATTTTTCGGGTGATGACAAGAAGAATGTTGTCGTGTACAGCGATGCCGGCTATCTATACCCCAATAGCCCGCCCGGCCAGGACTGTCTGGATGCAAGCGTGTGGCAGGCCAACCTAAGGCTAACTGATTCCAATAAAGGATCCGAAGGATACTTTGGCCAAGCTCAACTTCGTGGAAATTTTACTGCTAAATACGATCCCGGCGCAATGAACCAGGCACTGAACCAGTTGAAAAGACGTGTTGGCCGAATGCTTGGTAATCCACCATATGTTCGAACAGATAACCAGTAGTTTTAAGAAGAGAATGACGCAAGCGGCTTCATGAAATGCCAAACATCGATAAAAATATGGCAATATCAAGAGGTAACGGTATGAAGTTAACGATCAGGAATTCAGGATATTATCTCAATCGCCTGGTGATGTTTACTGCAATGAGCATGGTGCTGGTATCCGGCTCCTTGTTGCTGGCCCAGCCTGCAGTCGCCGACAAATCATCAAACACGCCAACGGAACAGGCGGACATCCCTGCCGAGGATAATCAATCGCTCGAGGGGTCTGCAGAAACCCTGAATCAATGGCTGGATGACAAATTAAGTAGTATCAACGCAGTTTTGGCGCAAGTGCTGTTCTGGGATGTCACATTTGGTCAACTTAAAAGTCCGGTACCCGATGCACAAGGTCAACCCGTGCTTCAGGGTCCTGAAATCCCATTCGTGATCGCCTTCCTTGTGTTTGGCGCCGTGTTCTTTACCTTCTGGCACGGATTGATCAATATCCGGGCATTTAAGCACGCCATTGACGTCGTTCGCGGCAAGTTCGACCGACCTGAAGATGTCGGCGAAATCACGCACTTTCGCGCTTTAACCAGCGCTCTTTCAGCAACGGTAGGGCTGGGGAATATCGCTGGAGTCGCCATTGCGGTTCGAATGGGTGGACCCGGCGCCGTCTTTTGGATGATGATACTTGCTGTTTTTGGCATGACTGCCAAGTTCCACGAGTGCACCTTGGCGCAAATGTTTCGACGACGCAATGCCGATGGATCCATCTCCGGTGGCCCCATGTTCTATCTCCATGAAGGGCTGCGCCAGGTCAATCCCCTTCTCGGTGGCCTTGGAAAATTTCTCGCCATCCTTTTCGCCATTATGTGTATAGGCGGCGCCCTTGGTGGCGGGAACATGTTCCAAGCCAATCAATCCTTCGAAGCTTTTGCCAGTGCATTCCAGGTCCCCGGGGAAAGCCGCGCACTGATATCCCAAGGTTTCGGCATCATCATGGCCGGACTTGTTGCAGCCGTTATTATTGGTGGGATTAAACGTATCGGAGCAGCCACAAGCCGCATTGTCCCAAGCATGTGCGGTCTCTATGTGCTTGCATCAGTTGTCATCATCGCCGTCAACTTCAGGGAAATACCCCATGTCATCGCGCTGATATTTAATAGCGCATTTAATCCAGATGCCGCACTGGGCGGTGTTATTGCCGTAATGATTATTGGCTTTCAGCGAGCGGCATTTTCAAATGAGGCGGGGCTAGGCAGCGCAGCGATTGCACATGCAGCAGCCAAGACTGAAGAACCTGTTCGTGAAGGTATTGTCTCGCTTCTAGGACCATTTATCGACACCATTGTTATTTGCGCCATGACCGCGATGGTTGTAATTATCACGGGCGCTTATAAGGATGCGCCATCAGACGTCAGCGGCTCAGCAGTAACAATGTATGCATTTCAAGAGTTGCCTGGTATCGGGGTATGGTTCCCTTATATTCTTTCCATCTGCATCATTCTCTTCGCTTTTTCGACAATGATTTCTTGGTGTTATTACGGTGAACGAGCATGGGACTCACTATTTGGAAACCGATCCGTAATCATATTCCGCATTCTTTTTGTAGTTGCTGTATTCATCGGTGCCGTTATTCCTCTCAAGGCCGTTTTGAATTTCTCCGACCTAATGATCCTTTGCATGGCATTCCCGAACATACTTGGAGGACTCATCCTCGCACCGATGGTCAAAGAAAAGGCAAAGGATTACTGGACACGCTACAAGTCGGGACAAATGGAACCGACAAGCACATCCTGATCGACCCCGCAAGCCAATAAATCCATTTCCTGGCTGCAGGTCTTTAGATACCGCACCGGGAAAATAAATTCACCGCTCTTCTGCACGATCGGTGGCAGGCGGTGGATCAATTGATAATGATGTGATTTCTTCACGCTGACCATCCGTTAGATCCATCTCAAGCGCAGCCAATGAGGGCTCCAATTGCTCAAGATTTCTCGCACCAATAATCGGGGCGGTGATTGCCGGATGTGACTTCACCCAGGCAACCGCTAATGTTGCCGGATGTTTTCCTTGCTCCTTCGCATAAGCAGAAAACTTCTCGGCAACATCGTAGTAGATGGACGCAGCATACCTCCTGGTATACATCTTGTTATCAAGCAGGCGACCACTATCTGGCTTGGAACTAGCCGTGTACTTGCCCGTTAGTAGACCTCCACCAAGTGGACTGTAGGAAATAACACCCAATTGTTCGGACTCAGCCAATGGTAACAGCTCCACCTCCGCCTGCCGTTTAGCCAAACTGTACATCGGCTGAAGGCACACAAACCGAGCCAATCTGTTTCGGTCACTGATGCCTAGCGCCTTGGCGGTCTGCCATGCTGACCAGTTACTAACTGCTGGATACAGGATTTTGCCTTGACGGACCAGATCATCAAGCACCTTCAAGGTCTCGTCCATAGGCGTCAGAGGGTCGTAGTGATGAACAAAGTAAATATCAAGACGATCGGTTCCAAGCCGTTTCAAACTCTGCTCTATATTGAGAAGAATAAAGCGGCGACTTAGACCGCGTGTATTGGGCCCTTCTCCTATTGGCATACATACCTTCGAAGTAATCACCAATTCATCACGACAATCAGCAGATAGTTTTCCCAGAATCTGTTCAGCCATACCATTTGAATATACATTAGCGCAATCAAAAAAGTTGATCCCGGCTTCACGGCATTGACGAAACATGGCGGCTGACATCTCCTCGTCCGCATCACCACCAAACGACATTGTTCCAAAGCAGATCGGCGACACCTGCACGCCCGTGCCGGCAAGCACTCGATAATTCATATCTCGGTTTCCTTAAGCCTGATACTGACAATCGCTCATATAAACGCAGTCCAAGGATAAACCATTTACCGGATTTTTCCTAACACCAAATCAAGCTTGATCACGCCTAGGCCAAGATCGTTCCCGGGCGACAAGATCAAGCACCGGGGGACAATGACACACACGGGCACCATGCCTTATTATCATGCTGTGACACTGTATCAACTCAATACTTATTTTTATTGAGCGCGGACCTCCACTAAGAGCAAATGGGGAAATGACATGACTATAGAAGACAAGAAAAAATTTTACCTGTATGTGGCGAGCCACGATGCGGGTACGTCTGAATGCATCCAGGTTTTTCGGTGGGATGGTAACACGGGGCACCTTGATCCTGTCCTGGGCCATACTGATGGCCTATTGCAACCTTTATATATTGAGACTGATTGCAAACATCAGTTCCTATTCGCAACGGACTTCCTGAACGCCTGCAACGACAAATCTGGAGGAGGGATCTGTTCATTTGCCATCGATAGAACAACCGGCAGCTTGTCATTTATTAATCGCCAACCTGCTGGTGATGATGCGCCTTGCTATCTCAGTGTGACAGAAAACGGTGAACTTCTCCTACTGGCCAACTACCTCTCAGGTACGATCAAGACCTATCCTATTTCGCCCAATGGCCACATCGGCACCACAACAACCACCTGTCAGCAGAAAGGATCAAGTGTCAATACTGCACGACAAGAAGGGCCGCATCCACATTCAATCGTTCTGGCCCCAAGCAACCGGCATGCCTTTTCCCCGGATCTAGGCGCTGATCGGGTCTACCTGTATCAGGTGGATAAAAGTTGCAAATGCCTGATTCCAAACAATCCACCCTACATTAAAGTGACCCCTGGCGGTGGACCACGGCATCTTCGATTCGATCTCCATGCTCACCGGGCCTACCTGGTTAATGAATTGTCCAATACGGTCGTCACATATGCTTATGACCACGACAGCGGCTACATCACTGAATTGCAAACTGTTTCGACGTTGCCGCATGACTTTCAAAAGGACAATCTATCTGCCGAACTCCTCGTGCACCCCAACGGACGATTCCTCTATACCTCGAATCGTGGACACAACAGCATCGCTATTTTCGCAATCGAACAAGCAACCGGACACCTGGCGCCCATTGGGCATGCCTCCACCCAAGGTGATTTCCCGCGGGCATTTATCCTGGACCCATCCGGTCGGTTTCTTATCGCAGCCAATGAATACACAGACTCGATTGTGATATTTCATATTGACGGCGAATCGGGAATGCTACAACCCACGGGACAACAACTCGATGTGCCAAAGCCAGCCAGTCTCAAGTTTGTTCCCGTAGTATGACGGGTTAAACCAGCCGCCCGTAATCACGCGTGAATTGAATCCGTGATTTGCCTGATCATCAACCTGTGATATCGTTTGCATCCGTATTTTGACCGCCAAGAACACATTGCTGTGGCTATTAACCAGAATCGAGATCCCCAGATGAAATTTAGTTACATCTTGCCAGATCCTAAAACATACAGTTCCCCGGACGCCTTTGCCGGTGATGTCGCATGCATGAAAGAACTGGGATATGACGCAGTTGAATTACAGATAGAAGATCCAAAACACACCGATGAGGATGCGATTTATAAATGCCTAAACAATGTTGGATTCGACCTTATCGCAATACAGACCGGCACGAGCTACTACACGCATGGCAATTGCCTGTGTACGCCTAACGCCGTAATACGTCAGCGAACCGTTGAATTACTTGAACGTTTTGTTGATTTTGCAGAACATTTTTCATCAATTTTGGTCTTTGGATCTCTACAGGGAAGGTCCAGTGACGAACCAAGTTACCAGCAGGGCCTAAACCGCATTGTGGCAGCAATAGAAAAGGTCGGAAACTATGCCACATCAAAGAATGTTGTTTTGGCTTATGAGCCCGTCAACCATCTGGAAACGGCTTTTTGCAATACCATCGGTGAATTGGAGCAGATTGTTCGCAACTTAAACCTGCCCGGGGTCCAGATGATGATTGACACCTTCCATATGAATATCGAAGAACGATCCATGGCCGACTGCTTCATTGGGATCTCGGACCTAATAAAACATGTACATTTATCGGAAAC